>Ga0105053_10006062_pt1 | contig 16835 bp, 20 predicted proteins | sample BON01_FD_78093 | JGI IMG/M metagenome (GOLD analysis project Ga0105053, IMG submission 78093) | Freshwater microbial communities from Lake Bonney liftoff mats and glacier meltwater in Antarctica - BON-01 | ecosystem: Environmental > Aquatic > Freshwater > Ice > Glacier meltwater | place: Lake...
AGCGAACTACCGGTGGGGCCGGATGAGGGCCTGCCGTTCGAATCGGTTGCGAGCTTCGACAATCTGCGACCGTTTCCGACCGCAATGCTGACACGCCGCCTCGGTCGACTCGACGATGCACGAATAGGCCTCATCTGTCGAGTCGCTGCGGCGACGCTCGACTGCTGATCCACGAGTCCGGTTCAGGCTGCAGAGTCCTTGCCGAGGTGTACGGGCACCCGACGATCGTCGTCGTCGAACACCGCAACGAGCTCGAGGCGCGCACCAAGCGCTTCGAGATATTGGCGAAGCGTCGACACTCGGACGTCATCTGAATTCTCGAGTTTCGAGATCGCACCCTGGGTCACGTCGAGTCGACCGGCCAGTTCCGCCTGGCTGACCGCCTCACCGTGACGCAATTCGTACAAGCGGATCTCCTCGAGTGTCTCCACCCGCAGTTCAGCGAGGCGTTCGGCGGCGCCCTCACGAGCAACCACGGCGTCGCGGAGCGTGGAAAATTTGGTTGTCGCCATCAGATCAGTCCTTCTTTCTTGAGTTCACCGAGGTGTTCGTCGTACACGTCATCGGCGAGCGGGACCGCCCACTCATACCAGTCGTTCCACGCACCAAACTTGTTACCGCCAAACAGCAGGATTGCCTGTCGCCGAGGATCGAACACGAACAAGACACGGAGGGCGCCGCCCTTCGCTGCTCTGAGCTCCTTCATCGACTGATGCCGTGATGTGTGTATTCGGTCGACGCAATTCTTCGATGACCTCGACTTCCCACACCACAACAGTATGAGTCATTCCTCATTATGAGTCAATGCTCATATTCGGCGTTTCCCGTCAGATCGTGTACGACTGGTTTGCGAGGATGCTCGACGCGAGCGACAGATCGCCGTCGATGACCACCTGATCGAGTAAGTCGTCGGGTCCGACCCGGCCGGCGCAACGCCTCGTCATCACGCCGATCGGCATCGTGAGTGTCACCGTGGCCGGGCCGCTGAGCGCCGCCACCACCGCGGCCCGCTCCCCCACCTCCACGTGCAGTTGGCGCACGACTGCGCCGCCGTCGGTGAGAGCGAACGTCACCGACTGTCCCGCGGACGCGCCCGCCTTCTTGCCGACGACGAATCCGAGCGCGGTCGCCATCTCGTCGAGCACCACTTCGACGGCGAGGCCGGTCTCGTGGCCCGGCTGGCCGACGGCGTCGCGGATGTCCTGTTCGTGCAACCAGCAGTCGAACACACGGATCTGCATGAACCGGCCGTAGGTGTCCTTGCCCGCTGGAGTGAACGACTCGGCGTTCCACTCGTCGACGCCCATCTGCTCCAGCGCCGCCAATCGTGCGCCGGTGAGTTCGCGAAAGCGTGACAACACCTCGTTGGGCTGCACAACCCGCAGCGCCTCGACCCACTGCTCGTTGAAGGCCCCGATGTCGTTGCGCACGTGCTCGCTGGACTCGCGGTCGATCTCGATGCTCGGCCCCGGCTCGCCGGCGAGCATCGCCTCGGTGCCCACGATGTGCGACACGTTGTCCTGCACGCTCCATCCCGGCAGCGGCGACGGGAGCCGCCACTGCTCGTCGGTCAGGTCGCCGAGCAACTCGCCGAGGCTCGCCCACACCTCCCCGAGCGCAGCGACGGTGCGGTCCTTCGGAATGTTCGATGCCATGCGAGCATCTTGCCAAAGCGGGGCAGCGCCGTTCGCAGCGAGTCGGGTTCGGGTCAGAGCACGTCGTCGAGCGGAGCTTGCGGGCCGACGGCGCCGATCGCCTCGAAATAGCCCAGGTGCGCTTCCACCACGTTGACCGCATCGACGTCGTCGAGCAGATCGATGTCGTTCGCTTCGGCCTCGCCGATCAGGTAGGCGGTGAGCAAATCCTCGGTGATCACCACGGGTTCGGAGATCGACTGTGGCCGATCGACCACACCATCGGGCTGCAAGCCCTGCTCGTGCAGCCAACGCATGTGGTACACGAGCAGCTGCTCGACCTCGTCCGGGGTCAGGCGAGCCTGGCTCGCCTCGGGAAGGCGATCGCACACGAAGTCGACCGCCTCGTCGAGCATGTACACCGCCCGCGGCGCCACCGCATCGAGGCGATGTGCCTCTCGCCCGACGATGACCGCGGCAATCACGAACACCAGCACTGCTGCCACCACTGCGAACACGATCGTGATGCCATCCATCGCCGGTGGAGTCTACGAACGCGAACGAGCGATGAGTTTCCGCGCGACCTGTGCGCACGGAAACTCACCGCTCGAAGATTCGACTGGCGCCTGACGGCGCTGGTGTTCAGATGCCGATGCGCTGAGCGAGCTGCTCGCGGTGATAGGTGGGATCACCGAAGAGAAGCTCGGAGCTCTTGGCCCGCTTGAAGTAGAGGTGGGCCGGGTGCTCCCAGGTGAAACCGATGCCACCGTGGATCTGGATGTTCTCGGCAGCAGCGTGGAAGTACGCCTCGGAGCAGTAGGCCTTGGCGAGCGAGGCGGTCGACGGCAGTTCGTCGTTCATCTCGCTGGCGCACCACATGCCGTAGTAGGCAGCGGACTTGGCCGACTCGACTTCGAGGAGCATGTCGGCGCACTTGTGCTTGATGGCCTGGAACGAACCGATCGGGCGGCCGAACTGCACGCGCACCTTGGCGTACTCGACGGCCATCTCGAGCACCTTCTGGGCGCCGCCGACCTGCTCGGCGGCGAGCGCCACCGCGGCGAGGTCGAGCACGGTGTCGAGCGTGTCCCAGCCCTTGCCGTCGGTACCGATCAGCTCGGCCGGGGTGTTGTCGAAGTCGAGCTTCGCCTGCTTGCGGGTCTGGTCCATCGTGGACAGGTTCGTCTTGGTGAGGCCGGCGGCGCCACCGTCGACAGCGAACAGGCTCGTGCCCGCATCGGTCTTCGCGGCAACGATCAGGAGGCCGGCGGCGTTGCCGTCGAGCACGAACGACTTGGTGCCCGACAGGGTGTAGCCGTCGCCGGACTTGGTGGCCTGCATCGTGATGCCCGACTCGTCCCACTTGCCCGACGGCTCGACGTAGGCGAGGGCGGCGATGGTTTCACCCGAGGCGATGCCGGGGAGGTACTTGGCCTTGGCGGCGTCGTCGCCCGACTGCAGCAGCGTGTTGGCGGCGAGCACGGCGGTCGAGAAGAACGGGGCGCACAGCAGGGCACGACCCATCTCTTCGAGCACGATGCCGAGCTCGACGAATCCGTAGCCGGAGCCACCGAATTCTTCAGGGATCGACAGGCCTTGTAGGCCCATCTGCTCGCCCATCTGGCTCCAGACCGCGGCGTCGTAGCCGTCCTCGGTCTCCATCTGCTCGCGGACCGCTTCCTCGGAGCTCTTGTTCTCGAGGAACGAGCGCACGGTCTTGCGGAGTTCTTCCTGTTCATCGGTGAAGGCAAAGTTCATGCCGAGATCATGCACGGGTTGCGCCGGTGTACGCAAGTCTGCTTGTGTACACATGTGGACGCATCTACGAGTAGGACGATCGGCATCAGAGAACTGCGAGCGGGCCTGGCCGAAGCGGTGCGGGTCGCCGAGGCCGGCGAGCGCACGGTGGTCACCGTCGGCGGACGTCCCGTCGCGCAACTCGGCCCCCTCGACGCCGACGCACCCGACCTCGAACGCCTCATCGGATCCGGTGCGGTGATCCCTCCGCGCCGCACCAGCCAATGGCGCCCACCCGAACCCGTCCCGGTGTGGGCCGGCGTCCGCATCGACCAGGTCCTGCGAGAGCTCCGCGGCTGATGCACACCGTCAACTCCCCCACCGCCACCACCGCCACCCACGTTTGCGTGACAATCCCGGTGGACCGGCCCCTCCGAACTGCAACGCAAACCGGGAGGCAGCCGGGCACCCATGTTTGCGTGACACTCCCGGTGGACCGGCCCCTCCGAACTGCAACGCAAACCGGGAGGCAGCCGGGCACCCATGTTTGCGTGACATTGTCGGTGGAGGGGCCCACCCGGAGTGCAACGCAAATGGGATGGGGCGACGGTGGCCGCACCCACGTTTGCGTGACAGTTCCGGTGGACCGCTCCACCCGGAGTGCAACGCAAACGGAATGGCAGCTGGGCACCTCCGTTTGTGTGGCATTGTCGGTGGAGCGGCCCACCCGAACTGCAACGCAAACGGGATGGGGATCGGGATGGGGGCGAGCGCGGTGACGGTGGCACTCGACACCAGTGCGTTGTTGGCGTTGGCGGTGGATGGGCCGATGCGTTCGATCACGCTCGGGGCGCTCGCCGACGACCCGGTGTGGGCGGCGTCGGCGATGGCGCTCACCGAGGCCCTCCCGGCGATCGACCGCCTCAGCGACCAACCGATCCTGCGCCTCGACCTCGAAGACGCCGTGCGGCTCGTGTGGGATCACCTCCACGTCGTCCCGGTCGACCAGCGCTGCCTCGACCGGGCCGCGGCCCTGTCGCGGGCCCAACCGGTTCGCCTCAGCGACGCGATCCACTTCGCCGCCGCCGAACGCATGCCGGGCCCGATCCGGTTCGTCACCTTCGACGCCGCCCACATCGGGGTGGCGCTCGGCCTCGGCTTCGACGTGATCAGTTCGTGAACGTCACCGACGACTGACGAGCGGCGCCACGCGCATCCGCCACCAGAGCGCGCCGAGTTGCTGCGCCGAGCGAGCGATGCGCGCCAGGCGGAAGAACTGCGAGCGGCCGTGCGGACGCCAATGGTGTGAGACCCCGACCTCGACGAAGCGTGCATCGAGTTGTGCCAAGGAGTGCATCAACTCCACGCAGATGACCCCGGAGGTCGAGGTGAGCTCGATGCGCTGCATCACCGACGCACGGATCAAGCGGAAGTCGCAGTCGGTGTCGCGCACCGGCAGGTCGAACAACATCTTCACCGTGTGGTGGTACGTCCGGCCGATCGTCCGCCGGTACCAGGCGTCGCCGCGACCGATCTTGAAGCCCTGGACCACGTCGACGTCGTCGCGTGCCGCATCGAGACACCGCACGATCTCGCCGGCGTCGTACTGGGCGTCACCGTCGGTGTAGAAGATCCACTGCTTCGTCGCCGCGGCAAAACCGGACTGCAGCGCGCCGCCGTAGCCACGGTTCGCCTCGTGGACCACGATGCGCAGCTCGGACACCTCGTCGGCGAGCGCACGAAGTACGGCGAGCGAACCATCGGTGGAGCCGTCGTCGATGACGATGATCTCGAACTCGTCGACCGCGTCGACGAGCGCGTCGCGCACGTCGCGCACCATCCCGGCGATCGAGAACTCGTCGTTGAAGCACGGGAAGAACGCCGACACCGACGCGACGGCCGGGTATCGGGCGCTCACGATCCGCTCGCCGCGAGGGCCTCGGCGACGTGTTCGACCTCGGCGTCGGTGAGCTCGGGAAAGCAGGGCAACGACACACTTCGTGCCGCCCAGTCGTCGGCGACCGGGGTCGGCTCCCGCAGGAACGAGCGGTACGCCGGCTGCTGCCCGATCGACAGCGGATAGTGCACCGACGTGCCGACGCCTGCGGACGTCATCATGGCGCGGAACACCTCGCGGTCGGCGACCTTCGCGACGCACAGGTGGTACACGTGGTCGGGGTGGTCGGCCTGCCACTCGAGCCACGGTGCTGCCGCCCGATAGTGCCCGGCGATCGAACGTCGTCGCTGCGTCGCTGCGTCCAACACCGCGAGTTGCACCCGCAGCCAACCGGCCTCGATCTCGCTCATCCGGAAGTTCTGGCTGACCGCTTCGTGTACGTACTGCTCGGTCATGCCGTGCTGGCGACGTATGCGCACGTCGGCAGCCAGCGACGCATCGTCGGTGAGCACCGCTCCACCGTCGCCGATCCCACCGAGGTTCTTGGTGGGATAGAACGACAGCGCCGCCGCACGCCCGGCAACGCCGGCACGCGCCCCCTGTGCCTGGGCCGCATCCTCGATGACCGTTGGCCCGAGGCCGAGGAACGGCTCGACGTCGACAGCTCGCCCGTACAGGTGCACGGGGATGATCGCCGTCGTGCGTGCCGTGATCGCACGCTGCGTGGCGTCCACGTCGAGGCCGGCGGTCGACACATCGACATCGGCCGGGACCGGAACCGCTCCGACCGCACACACAGCCGAAGCTGTCGGGACAGCGGTGAGCGCGGGCACGATCACCTCGTCGCCGGGTCTCACCCCACACGCCACGAGCGCCAACTCGATCGCCGATGCACCGCTCGCCACGCCCACCACGTGCGCCACACCGAGTGCCTCGGCGAGTTCGTGTTCGAGCGCGTCGAGTTCGTCACCCAACAGCACACGACCCGACGCCGTGACGCGGCGCACCACGTCGAAGAGCTCCGGCTCGAAAAGCTGATACCGGCGGGTCAGGTCGATGAAGGGGACCATGTCATCTCGTTGTCATCTCGTTGTCATCTCGTCGATGTCACTGCGTCGATCGTGGTGCGAATCCCGTCGGCGAACCGGGTGCGCGGGGTCCAGCCGAGCATCCGTTCGGACTTCGAGAAATCACCCTGATAGCTGCCGATGTCGATGCGTGCGAGGTGGTCCGGCCACGGCACACAGGTGACGGTCCCGCCGGCGCCGGCGGCCTCGACCACGTGCCGGGCGATGTCGGACAACGCCAGCACCTCGGAGTTGCCGAGGTTGAAGATCTCCCCGACGGCGGCGGGGTGACTGGCAGCAGCGAGCATGGCGTCGACGACGTCGTCGACGTAGACGCAGTCACGCTGCTGCGACCCGTCGCCGAACAACTCGATGTCATCACCGCCGAGCGCCCGGCGGATGAACACCGACAGGAACCCCTGGTCGGGCCGATCGAGATGGAGGCGCGGCCCGTACACGTTGGTGAGGCGCAGGATCGACGATCGCAGACCGTGCACACGCGAATACAGGAGATGGAACTGCTCGCAGGCCAGCTTGTCGATGCCGTTCACATCGACCGGTGCAGTCGGGTGCTCCTCGTCGACGGGCAGGTACTGCGGTCGCCCGTACACCTGGCGGGTGGAGGTGAGCACACCGACCGACTGCGGCGCTTCGGTACGCAGCGTGTCGAGGAAGGCGACATGATCGGTGAGGTTCAGTTCCACGTCGCGCAGCGGGTGCTGCATCGACGCGAGGTGGCTGACCTGGCCGGCGAGATTGAACACGAAATCGCATCCCCGCACTGCGTCGGCAACGTCCGGCGCGCCGATCGAGCACTCGTGCAGTTCGATGTCGAGGCCCTCGATGTTGCGACGATCGCCGCCGTGTTCGGGAACGAGCACATCGATCACCACCACGTCGGCACCCTCGGCGACGAGGCGGTGCACAAGGGTGGAGCCGATGAAGCCGAGCCCACCAGTGACAACGCATCGAGCACCAGTGAACCCGCCCTCGGTCGACTGTCCTGCGCTCATGCGGTGCGCATCCTACGCACGCTGTTCGAGCCGAACTCGCGTCACGGAACCCACGATTCGGCGACCATCAGATGCGCGAACACCGCCAACACACCCGACGACACCACGAGGTAGCCGAGCACCCAGGAGCGGCCTCTGGAGGCGAGGACATCGGCGACGGCCAACTGCAGCGGGAACGCCAGCACCGCATAGCGAGCGAGGCCGACCACTCCGAGCACCATCGGCGGAGCGACGACCAACACGGTGAGCACCAGCCACGACATCGGCTGACCTCGAAACCGCGTGATGTAGGCAACAGCGGCCACCACGAACACCAGCACGTGGGTGAGCGGCAGGAACGAGCTGACAGGATCGGTCACGAAGTCGATCACCGACAGCTCGATCCATGCATCCTTCGCCGCCCAGAAGACGAGGGGATCACCGGTGCGAGCGTCGAGGTACGCCATCCATCCGAGCAGGAACGCCGCCGATGGCACCGACACGGCCAATGCTGCCCGCCACCCGGCACGGGCCACGAACACCGTGACGAACAACGCGGCCACGATGAGCGCACCGTTCGGACGACTCGCCGTGGCGCACGCGGCGATCAGCCCGGCGAGCACCCAGCGGCGCGAGTCGGCAGCCACCAGCGCCCACACCGCCCCGGCGAGGAACACGGCGTCGGAGTAGCCGATCACCAAGCTGAGCGCACCGGGCGCGAGCGCGCACACCCACACAGCCCAGCGCGCCGTCGAGGGGGCGAGGTGCGTCGACGCCAAGCGGTAGATGCCGGCGAAGGCGATCAGCGAGGCCAGCCACGCGATGCCCGCCAATGCCACGGTGTCGGGGATGCCGAGACGCATCGGCACACTCGCCATCGCCGGAAACAGCGGGAAGAACGGGTATTCACTCCAACTGCCCTGAACGTACGGCACGTCGTACCCATCGAGCGCGATGAGGCGGAACCACTGGCCGTCCATCGACAGCAGCGCACCGGCGTAGAAGCGATCGCCTGGTGCGCTGAGTACGAGCGCCGGCACCACGACGAGTCGCGCCACGATCCACGGCAACACGACGTCACGAAACGGGAACACCGTGCGTAGCCGATCGGTCGATGATGGAGATTCGACGGGCACTCCCACCCCTGGCGCTAGCGTCACGGATCCGAACTCTAGGAGGTGCGGGGCCCATGGAGATGGCGGAGTACCGGCGGATGGCCGAGACCGAGGAAACCCACTGGTGGTACGCCGCGACGCGTGCCCTACTGCGCCAACTGTTGGAGCCGATCGTTACTCCGGGCGGAACGTTCCTCGACGTCGGCGCGGGCACTGGCGCAACCGGGGCGTGGCTCGCGGATCTGGGCACGTTGGTGGCCGCCGACTTCGAGCACGAGGCGCTGGCGATGGCCGCGCAACGTCACCCGACACAGCTCCCCATCGCGGCTGACGCCTGCGCGCTTCCGATCGCCGACGCCAGCGTCGACGCCGTGCTCTGCGTGACCGTGCTCTGCCACCAGTCGATCGCATCACCGACTGAAGCGGTGCACGAGTTCGCACGCGTGGTGCGCCCGGGCGGGGTCGTGTGCCTGTGGGAACCGGGGGTGCGTCGGCTGCGGCGTGCGCACGACCGGGTCACCCACACGGGCCGCCGGTTCTCACGCCTCGACCTCGCACGCTGCGCCAGCGACGCGGGACTCGACGTGCTCCGCTCGACGGGCGCCCACTCCTACCTCGTCCCACCGGCGTTCGTGAAGTCACTGCTCGAACGCGGCGAGGTGGCGAGCGATCTCGACGGACACGCGGGTGGCCTCGGCGGGGTGCTCGCCACAGCGGCACGCAGCGAGCGGACGCTGCTGCGACGAATGGACCTCCCGTTCGGGCTGTCGGCGATCACCCTCGCGCGACGCCCGATGGGCTGATCAGCCGGGTTTGCGGGCGACGAGGAACACCGTCTGCCCGATCGGCACCCAGATCCGCGCTTCGATCCGGCGCACCGCTGGCACCAACGATCGGTCGACGATCTTCACGAACGCCGGAGCGGTCGGATCCCGACGCAGCAACCGGCACAGGATCAGCCACACCAACCAACCGGGCAGGTTCACGTGGCGACCATCGACGACCTCGTACCCGGCGAGGCGGACGTCGGCTTCGAGCTGGCGTTTGCGGTAGCGGCGGACGCGGCCGAGCTTCGCATCGACGTCGCTGTAGAGGAACTCGTACGTCGGCGCCCAGATGCACAGCCTCCCTCCGGGTTCGAGCCGGTCGAAGATCTCTCGCAACACACCCTGGTCGTCGTCGACGCGCTCCAGCACGTTGATCATCACCGCCGAGCCGAACGCCGGCTCCCCTGGCACGTCGCCGACCGGGCCGGCAATCGTGGTCACCCGGGCGTCGTCGGCGTATCGGTCGGCGAGCAGCGACGCCGCTCGCGAACTGGGCTCGACAGCGGTGACGTCGCCGAACGCCGCGTAGCGCTCGGTGAGGACGCCGCGACCCGCCCCCACTTCGAGCACCGGGCCGAGGAGGTGCGGCGCACAGAGGTCGACGATCCAATCGCAGTAGTTCGGCGCGATATCGAGTGCTTCGAACGACGCCGCCACTGCCGTATCGACCACGTCGGCACCGAACGATGCGCGACGCGAGGGGGACGACGCAGGCACCGCCCGAAGACTAACGACCGACCGCCCACCGGCGGTGTACTCGCAGGTCCGAACCGAACGCTCAAGTGCCAGACTGGAGCCATGGCTGCCACCGACACGCTGCACTGGTCGAACGCCGACGTCGAGGTCCACAAGGTGGTAGTCGGCCCGTACGAGAACAACGTGTTCGTCGTGCGCTGTCTCGCAACGGGTGAAGCGGTCCTGCTCGACGCCGCGAACGAACACGAGCGGCTGCTCGAGTTGTGCCAACGCCTCGGCGTGAAGCGGGTGCTCGAAACACACGGCCACTGGGACCACATCCAAGCGGTTCCGGCGATGCGCGAAGCCGGCTACGAGGTTGCCGTCACCGCGCTCGACGCACCGAAGCTGGCCGAGGTCGGCTACGACGTGTTCATCGACGACGCCGAGGTGATCGAAGTCGGCCGCCTTCGCCTCCACGCGATCCACAACCCCGGCCACACGCCGGGATCCATCTCGTTCGCGCTCGACGACACCCCACTGCTGTTCACCGGCGACACCCTGTTCCCCGGCGGGCCCGGCAACACGTCGTTCGACGATGCCGACTTCGACACGATCATCACCTCGATCACCTCGAAGCTGTTCACGTTTCCCGACGACACGATCGTGCTCCCCGGGCACGGGCTCGACACCACGATCGGTGTCGAACGCCCGCACCTCGAGGAGTGGATCGCTCGCGGCTGGTGACCAGCGGCCAAACGCGCTGGTGACCCAACTGTCACACGGTGCCGGGCCTAATGTGACAGTTGCGCTCGGTTACTGGCCCTGGCCCTTGGTGTAGCCGGCCTCGCCGTCGAAGGTGAACAAGCCCTCGGTCTTGATCGGGTTCAGGCCCGCATCGACCATCCGGTCCTGCAACTGCACGACCGCCTTGGCCGTGACCGGCTGACCGTCGGCGGCGAAGAACCGGCAACGCCAGTGATCGGTGCACAGCGTTTCAGCCGCGCCCACCGGCCACACCATCTGGCCACGGTTGGAGATCATGTTCAACTTCATGTCGCCGGCGACCTGAGCCAACTGTGAGGCCAAATCGTCGATCACCGCGTCGCGGGCGTGGAGGAAGATGTCGACACCGACCTGCTCCTTGACCGCCACCGGCGTCTCCGACACCTTGACGTTGATGGTCTCACCAGCCTGGTACGACACGGCAGGAAGCGTCGCCGGCTCCTGACCCATGCGCTCGATGACCGCCTTCGCGAAGTCCGAGGTACCGACCTTCTGCTTCGAGATGCCCTCTTCGAAGATGTCGTAGGTGTGGATGCCGTCTTCGAGTGTTTTCAGCCACGCGTTGTGCACCTTGGTGGCAACATCGGCCTGGCCGATGTGCACGAGCATCTGCACGGCGCCGAGGAACAGCCCCGACGGGTTGGCGAGGTCTTGGCCGGCGCGACGGGGTGCCGAGCCGTGGATTGCCTCGAACATCGAGAGTTCGTTGCCGATGTTGGCGCTGCCGGCGAGCCCGACCGACCCGGCGATCTGGGCGGCCACATCGGAGAGGATGTCGCCGTACAGGTTCTGCAGGACGATCACATCGAACACGCCGGGCGTGTCGGCGAGCTTGGCGGCGCCGATGTCGACGATCCAGTGCTCGTTCTCGATGTCGGGGTACTCCGCAGCGACCTCGTCGAAGATCTTGTGGAACAACCCGTCGGTCATCTTCATGATGTTGTCCTTCGAGAAGGCCGTCACCTTCTTGCGACCGTGGACGCGTGCGTACTCGAACGCGTAGCGGGCGATGCGTTCGCAGCCGGGTCGGCTGATCAGCTTGAGGCACTGCACGACCTCGTCGGTCTGCTGGTGCTCGATGCCGGCGTAGAGGTCTTCTTCGTTCTCGCGGATGATCACCACGTCCATGCCCGGATGCTTGGTGTCGACGAACGGCGCGTACGCGATACACGGGCGCACGTTGGCGTAGAGGCCGAAGGTCTTGCGGACCGTGACGTTGAGGCTCTTGATGCCGCCGCCCTGCGGGGTGGTGATCGGGGCCTTGAGGAACACCTTGGTGCGCCGCATCGACTCGAACGCCTCGGGCGCGATGCCAGCGGAGTGGCCCTGCTCGTACATCGCCTCGCCGATCACGACTTCCTCGATGTCGAGGTTGGCACCGCCCGCCTCGAGGATGTCGAGGGTGGCTTGCATGATCTCGGGGCCGATGCCGTCGCCGCGGGCGACGGTGATCGGGACGGGTGACTGACTCATGGTGGTTCCTCTCGGGGTCTTGCGTGCTGAGTAGACGCACCATAACGTGTGAATTAGAATTCATATGTTTCGTCTGCGCGGGCACGCAGCGAGTGTCCGGCTACACCGTGCGTTTGCGGCTGAGCGCATCGACCGACGAGGCGACGAGGCGACGAGGCGACGAGGCGACGAGGAGCGCCAAGCCGGAGCAGATGAACTTGACGCCCGAGCTGCTGAAGTCGATGTCCCAACCCAGAAGGGTCGTCTTGCCGATCAGACCCAGGCCGTTCGGGATCGAGGCGAGCACGAGCCCGCCGAGCATCGCGTCGATCACCCGACCGCTATCGCCGAACAGCCGGGTGCCGCCGATGACCGCAGAACCGACCACCAACAACGAGGTGTCGTTGGCGACGAACCCCGGTCCCGATCTCTTCCACTACGCCGCTGCGCAAGTGGCCCACTGCATGACCGCGACGCACCGGCTCGGTGGCACCAACCATGTCCCGTGAGGGCGGCCGCGAGGGCTACGACACGCTTCTCGACACCCACATGCGTCGCAAGCTCGATCAGCTCGGTCGGTTCTTCAATCTCGTCGTCGAGCACGAGCATGCCTTTGGCTTCGAGGGGCTCATCCTGATCGAGCCGAAGCCGTTCGAGCCGACCGAGCACCAGTACGACTTCGACGTTTCGACCGTGTACGGGTTCCTCCAGAAGTACAGCCTCGAGGACGAGGTGAAGATCATTATCGAGGTCAACCACGAGGTCGACCACGCCACGCTGGCCGGCTGCGACTTCGCCCGTGAGATCGCTGCGGCGTTCAACGCCGGAAATTTCCGGTCTGCCACACGGTGCCGGGCCTACTGTGACAGTTCATGCCGCTTGACGCCCGGCCAGCGTGGCGAGAACTCGTGTCCGGAGCCACGCGAAGTCGGCATCGTCGACGAGGCGAACTCGTCCACGCCTGGCTCCGGTTCGCACGGCAGCGGCGCTCACGAGGTCGTAGCGCTGTGCGATCTGCTCGGCCGACTCGCATCGGAATTCGAGCGCCAAGACCAGCACCAGCGCGAAGGCGTCAGAACGGCGGCGTCCCCTTCGGTCGATTGCGCTGATTCTCGTGCCGGTCACGACTTCGACGGCGGCCTCCAGGTCGGCGGTGTCGATGCCGTTTCGGAAAGGTAACCAGAGCTCGTGGTCCTCGTCGGACCAATGAGCCGCTTCGACAAAGCGTCGGTGAGACTCGGCGCCACCCATCAGTTCGTCGAGCAACTCGCGCTCGAGCCACGGCGGCGCTTCTCTCGCCCCAAGGTGACCCCCGAGACTCGACCACCGATATGCAGCGAGCGCCCGGATCGGCACCATGGCCTTCGGATTGCGATGGATGTACCGAGCCGTGACCAGGAACTGCTCGTCGGTCTCTACGGGAACGGACACGAACCGGTTCCGGAACATCGGCCCATCTCGGCGGTGTTCCCGGTTGTACCAGCGGGCGTACTCGGAGCCGAGGCGGTGCATCGCCGCCGAGATCTCGCCGCGAAGCGAGCGCACCAGGAGGTGGAAGTGGTTGCCCATCAGGGCATACGCATGAATCTCGATCAGGCCACGTTCGACGAGGTCACCTGCCAGGTGCTCGAACATGTGGCGATCGGGGTCGCAGCTGAAGATGTCCTGGCGATCAGCTCCCCGGTTCATGAGGTGGTGGAGAGCACCGGTGGTGTCGTGACGTCGTGGTCGTCCCATACGCCGATCATGACGAAGGGGTGTCACAGTCGGAATCGGCGAGACGATCTCGAACTGTCACATCAGGCCCGGCAAGGTGTGACAGTTCGGGTTTGTGCGACGGTTGTCACGCTCGGGGATTTCTCCTATGGGGATAGGGGGAATTGGACGGGGCGGTACAATCCACACATGGCGTTCGATCTCGACACGGTGCGCAAGGAGTTCCCGATCCTGTCCCGCGAGATCGGAGGCAAACCGCTCGTGTACCTCGACTCGGGCAACACCTCGCAGAAACCTCACCGCGTGATCGACGCGATGACCGACTTCCTCGAGAACACCTACGCCCCGATCAACCGCAGCTCGTACCGCCTCGCCGGTGAGGCGACCGAAGCCTACGAAGGCGCCCGCCGCGCCGTGGCCCGCCTCATCAATGCGCCGTCGCCTGACGAGGTCATCTTCACCAAGAACGCCACCGAATCGACGAACCTCATCGCCCGCTCGTGGGGCATCGCCAACCTGCGCGAAGGCGACCCGGTCGTGCTCACCCACATGGAGCACCACGCCAACATCGTGCCGTGGCAGATGCTGCGCGAGGAACTCGGCATCGAGATCCGCTGGGTGCCGCTCACCGCCGATGGCCAACTCGACCTCACGCACCTCGACCAACTGCTCGACGGCGCCAAGGTGTTCTCGTTCACCGCCATGAGCAACGTGCTCGGAACACTGCCCCCAGTCGCGCAGCTGTGCGCCGCCGCCCACGACGCGGGGGCGCTGGCCGTGGTCGACGCCTGCCAGTACGTCCCGCACAACGTCACCGACGTCCAGGCGTGGGGCGCCGACCTCGTCGCGTTCTCCAGCCACAAGATGTGCGGGCCGTCGGGCATCGGCATGCTGTGGGGTCGCATGGAACTGCTCGATGCGATGCCCCCGTTCCTCGGTGGCGGCAACATGATCGACACCGTCACCCTCGACGGCTACACCACGGCCCCGGTGCCGGCGAAGTTCGAAGCCGGCACTCCCCCGATCACCGAGGCCGTCGGCCTGCGTGCCGCGGTCGAGTTCCTCGAAGACCTCGGGATGGACAACATCCGCCAACACGAAATCGACCTCACCCGCTACGCACTCGACACACTCAACGACCGCTTCGGCGACGACATCACCATCTACGGCCCCACCGACACCGCGGTCCGTGGCGGTGTGCTGAGCTTCGCGTTCCGCGACCTGCACCCCCACGACGTCAGCCAGATCCTCGACGAACGCAACGTGTGCGTGCGTGCCGGCCACCACTGCGCGAAGCCCCTCATGCAGGTGCTCGGCGTGCAGTCGACCACCCGGGCGAGCTTCTATCTCTACAACGGCACCGACGACGTCGACGCCCTGGCCGACGCCCTCGACAGCGCAACCGATATCTTCGGACTCTGATGGCTGGCCTCGAAGACCTCTACCGCGAGATCATTCTCGATCACTACCGCACCCCGCGGAACCGTGGTGAACTCGAATCGCCACCGGCCGTCGAGTCGCAAGGACACAACCCGTTGTGCGGCGACGAGATCACGCTGTATCTCCTCGTCGACGGCGAGGGTGACGATGCAGTGGTCAGCGACGTGAAGATCGGCGGTCAGGGCTGTTCGATCTCGCAGTCGTCGGCGTCGATGATGACCCAGGCCGTGATCGGCAATACCGTCGGCGAAGCCCGGGCGATGATCCGTCGGTTCCGTTCGATGATGGGTATCGAAGGAATCGAGGCGCAGCCGGGCGACGACGAGATCGATCTCGGCGACCTCGAAGCACTTCAAGGCGTGGTGAAATTCCCGGTGCGCATCAAGTGCGCCGTGCTCGGCTGGAGCACCCTCGCCGACGCCCTCGACCGCGCCTGAGCAGTCGACGCAACGCAGCTCAGTCGTGCTCGACCGGCACGAGCAGAAGATCCTCGATGCGCAGGAAGTCGCCCCATCCGTCGAGCAACTGATCGACGGAACCAACCAGGTGCGGCTCGTGTGCGACCCGGTCGATGATCGCGATGGAGTAGCCCCAGTCGACGAACCGTTCGAGATGTTCCTGCGGTGTTCGCCCCGATACGCGTGTGGTCATCTCCTGCGAGAACTCCATCACGAACGACGGTCGGTGCTCCTCGATCGTGGCCGAGGCGCCGTCGATCACGATCCCCTCGGCGCCCTCGACGTCGATCTTCACGACCGCCACGCGATCGAGGCCGAGGTCGTCGAGCGACATCGTCGGCACGATCGTTGCCCGCCCCGAGCCGGTGGTGCTGGCACCGTCGGGGAGGAACCCGCCGTTCGAGCCGACGTGGGTGCCGAAGCTCACGTACCCGCGGCCACCGGCAAGCGCCATCGGCACCAGTTGGATGTTCGTGAGGCCGTTCGATTCGATGGTGTGGGCGATCAGTCTGGCGTTCTCGGGGTTCGCCTCGACGGCGACGACCCGACCGTCGGCACCCACGCGTGTCGCCGCCCGGAACGTGTGATAGCCGACGTTCGCACCGACATCGACGAACACGTCGCCCGGGCCGAGTAGGCGATCGAGTGTGGCTGCCACATGGGGTTCGTAGCCACCTTCGATGATCTGGATCGACACCGACGCATCAGCGCGATCCAGCGCCATCCGAACACCCTCGACCTCGACGGTGACGAGGTCGTCGACGCCCCAGCGGATGATGACCGGCGATTCGGTGGTCTGCTGATCGAGCGCACCGAGCGCGACGCGGGCCGCAGCGATGCTGGGTGGGGCGCCACCGATCGCATGCCTGACCCGATGATTCTGGTCGGGGTCGAGACCGTCGGGAAACAGCAAGGCCAGCACAGCCTCCCACGGATCGGATGGGGCCTCGACGGGGCGGCGACTGAGGCGGAACAACTCAGCCCCTCGCCAGTTCGACGACGGCGCCACCGCTTGCTGTTACCAGTTGTTGCGGGGTCA
>Ga0105053_10006063_pt1 | contig 16834 bp, 9 predicted proteins | sample BON01_FD_78093 | JGI IMG/M metagenome (GOLD analysis project Ga0105053, IMG submission 78093) | Freshwater microbial communities from Lake Bonney liftoff mats and glacier meltwater in Antarctica - BON-01 | ecosystem: Environmental > Aquatic > Freshwater > Ice > Glacier meltwater | place: Lake...
AAATTGCTCACCTTCCGTAAGATAATGCATTACTAGGCACCCTTGATGAAACAAAACCTCCCGCGAATATCGGGGATTTTATCGCGATCAACTGCCCCGTTTAATTTTAGGACTCCCCTTAAAAGTCTCCTGCAAATTTCCGTAAGGATGTAAAAAGCCCAACACGCCGACAAAACGTTCGCGCTTCGCGTGTCGATAAGTCGACAGCGCCGATAACATCGTATCTTGCACATAGCCCAACTTTTTGGCGGCGACGCGGATTTTATCCGCCGTCGCCGGCAGGATTCGTGGATCCCCACGAATCGCCAAACCCACAGTCGTAAAGTGAAAACCCGTGGCCGCGGCGATATCGCGTAGTGTCAGTCGGGCATGCATGAGTTTTCAGAAGGACAGGGATTGATGGCCGCACATTCGGTTAATCCGATTTATTTCGACCGGTGATCATCAGCATCGGTCGGCAAACTCTCGATCTTTTGTTTCATATATTTGCTTCGTTGTAATGGGCGTCGCGTGCCCTCGGGGCCCACTCGCGGTTGGCGATCGCATCCTGATCGCCCGCCTGCGCCGCGAGATCAAACCAGACCAGCGCCTCGACTTCGTCTTTGGTCACGCCACGCCCTTCGAAATATCTCAAACCCAATGGAAATTGCGCGTCCGAACTGCCTTGGTTCACCGGGCGCAGCACGATCCCGCGCGGCCACAGCGAGGTCGCGTCGCGACTCAATCCGCTAAAGTCCCGGAGCGCCCCCCGAGCAAAACGTCCCCATGCGAACGAGTGGATTACTGGCACTCTTAGTGGGTTGACGGGACATGATGGGGACAGGCGGATCGGGTAAGACTACCCCCGAACCCTAATATCACGCCTTGGGAATGTCGTGCGTTTCGCTATCCCAAAATCACGGACTCAACACCGGCTGTTCGCCCAGTGGGCCGTCGCCGGGAGCGACATACTTTATCATAGCGTTGGTGCCGACGGTGGCGATGACTTTGAACAAGTCGGGACGCCGGTCTAACCGCGGAGTCACCGTGCCAGCACTCTGAGCTTTTTGGAGCTCATCCAAATCAACATCGCAGATCAGCACCGTCTCTTCATTCGAATCCGCTTCGGCCGCAATGCCATCACGGGCGAAAGCAAAGTCCGAAGGTGTGAGCACGGCCGCTTGCCCGTGTTGCACATCCATATTGGCGACGTCGGGTAAGTTCCCCACATTCCCGGCTAGTGCGACATAAACTTGGTTCTCAATCGCACGTGCGGCCGCACAGTAGCGCACGCGTAAATAGCTCTGCAAGTTGTCGGTGCAGAATGGCACGAAAATGATTTCGGCACCCGAATCGGCGAGATGCCGGGCCGCTTCCGGAAACTCAATATCGTAGCAGATCAGCACACCGATTCTCGCCACGGGGGTGTCGATCGTTTGGAGGGTCGAGCCGCCGTGAATGCCCCACCACTTTCTTTCGTTGGGAGTGATGTGCAATTTCGGTTGCTGCACACTACGACCGTTGGGCAAATAGACCGTGCAGATGTTCTGTAATTCACGCCCTACTTTCGTCGGATGGCTGCCACCGATAATCGTGACGGCGTGTTTCATGGCGAGTTTGCGCAGCAACGTGTTCAGTTTCACCGTATAAGTGGAGAGCTGACGCATGCCCTCCTGGGGTGAAACTGCGTTGGTTGCCGACAGGAGTTGCACCGTGAATAGCTCGGGCAACAAAATAAAATCGGCTTCGTAATCCGCGGCGACCCCCACAAAATAAGTCACCTGGCGGGCAAACTCAGAGAACGACTTCACCTTGCGCATCTGATACTGCACGCAGGCGATCCGAGCCTTCCGATCGCCGGGAGCCGGGATGGCTCGATAGTCGGGATTGAGCCACTCAATCTGGCTCCCAAAGTTTTTGCTTTTGGGATCATTAAGGTAATTGGACATGACCCCGCGCAGCACGAAACCCTCCCGGACTTGGAAACTTAAAACCAAGTCGCGAAACTCACCAGCAACGACGCGATGCGCATATTCATACGCCGACATCGAATCGGCTTGTTCAGAGTAATTCCACAAGCGACCTCCAGCCAAAATCCGCCGGAGATTTAATTTTTTGCAAAGCTGACGGCGTGCCTCGTAGAGCTTCGCTCCCACTCCCATTCCCCGCGAATCCGGATGCACATAAATATCCGCCCCGTAGAGCGTATCACCGGCGGGATCGTGGCTGGTAAAATAGCCGCTGTCGGTAATCCCCGCCCAGGTATGATGCCGCAAAGGATCAGAACCCATATGGACGATCAAAGTAGAGATCGCTCCGAGTATTTTTCCGTTCACCTCGGCCACCAGCTGACCTTGCGGAAATATCTGTTGATGGCTGTACAGATGAGCTTCGCCCCAGACCACATTCTCATGAGCGAGCACGGGATAAGCCTCACGATTGAGCTGCACCAATTTGGGAATATCGCTCTTCGTGGCGCGTCGTAGCTTCACTCGCAATGCCGGTTTAGATTTACTCATAAGGCATGAGACATAGCCATTTCACCGCCACTCGTCAACTGGCGCAGAGAGCGAGTTTTGCTACGGGGAAGTAGCTGAGCTTGAGCGCAGCGAAAGTTTGGAGAATTGCCCGAATGACGACACGAGACCGGGATACGCGTACTTCGCTTCCGTCATGGCGAGACGAGGCCATCTATGAATTGCATGTCGGCCACATCTCCCACTCGTGGATTGCCGCGGTCGCCCCGCCATGGCGGGGCTCTCTCGCAATGACCAAACGTCGGGGAGCTCATTCGCAGGAATAGGCGAAGCGGATAACAGCCTCCGTTGGGTTCGTGATCTCAAGGTAAATCATACCAAAACTCTTCTACTACGAAATGGGACGTAGGGACAGCTAACCTAACTTGAGGCCTATCCTTTCGTGCCTTCGTCCAAACCCAGACGGAACAGACGATTCGTATTCTTCCAGAGAATCTTTTCCTCGTGCTCCGGCGGCAGATCGAGACCCCGCACAAACTTCAAATAAGTGCGCATCCGGCAAATCGGCCAATCTGTGCCATAGAACAGATAGTTCGGATCGCCGGCATAAAGTATCATTTCTTTGACCTGCTCCAACATGAAGGCCTCGAAACGTTCCGTGAAGTCTCCCAACACCAAACCCGAAATATCCGCATGCACATTTTTGTTTTTGTAGACGACTTCCATGCAGTCGCGAATCCAGGGATTACCCACGTGGCAGATGACGATTTTGAGATCAGGAAAATCAACTGCCACATCGTCTAAATGAATCGGATGGGCAAATCTCACTTTGCCCTTCGGTGAATAGGTATCACCGGAATGCACCATCACCGGCACATCATACTCCAAGGCCAAATCGTAAAGAATCCGACAGCGGGAATCGTGCGGATAGAACGGTTCGTATCCCGGATAAAGTTTCAAACCCTTCACTAAACCAACTTTGAGATAATCGCTGAGTTCACGTAAATCACGCTCCTTATAATTTGCGAAACTGATCCCCGCCACGACATGTAGATTATCAATATCTTTGGTCAATTCGACGACCTCACGAGTGGAAGGCCGGTGCGGATTGACGGTGTAAGAGGTCAGGATCATGGCCGCATCCACCTGACTAATACTCATCGACTCCTGGAGCTGCGCCAGACGCTGCTCGAGCGGCACCTCAATCGTCTCGTCGTAATTGTTGAGGTGGGTGTGAACATCGATGATCATGCGGCCGAGCTTGGCTGTATTTTCCCGCATCTTCAATCCTCCGTTGCTAGACACCCGTTTGGACGAGGATAGAATTAATAGCGTAGGCCGCGAGCTCGCTCGCGCTTTCTCCCCGTGCGCCTGCCAGCAGGCCGCCTACCACGTGGTCCGTGACATCACTTGCTCTTCGATAGCCCCCTCAGGAAAAACCATCCCGTCAGTGCGATCACTGGCATCACCACAAATGCGGCACCGTATCCTGCACTTGCGACCAAACGTCCCGCCATCCACGCGGCCCAGGCTTCGCATCCATTGGTCGCCGCCATAAATGTGCTAAACTGGGTGGCTCCCAAACGCGGATCTGTCAGGTCCATAAAAAGCGCATAGGACGCGGCCGTGAACAAACCGATGGCAATATAAACCAACCCCATTAGCCCCATGACAACGACCACGGGAGCTCCCGCCAGAGTAGCAATCCCCACCAGCGAAACTAAAATACAAAGCAGCCCCAAATGGCGCGCCACCGTGCGACGCCGCTCGCCCCGGTCCGCCAATTTGCCGCCAACCAATCCGCCGAACAGCATCGCCAGCACAACCGGTATTCCGAAGAATACTCCCGTCACATTTACGCTCACTCCTTGATCGACGAGGAACGGCCCCGCCAAAGCACCCATCGCTTCAAACCCTGCTCCAGCGGTCAGCGCGAACCCCAATCCCATCCACGTATTTCGAGCCGAGATAGCTTGCCGAATCGAAGAGGAAAACTGACTCCACACCGACGATTGCAGCACCTTTTGGTCTGTTTCAAACGTAGTATTACAGAGGAAAATAACGGAACCCCATATCGCCACCAGCAGGGCGATTAAAACCGCGTGCCAGCCAAAATGGGTTGCGACTAAGATCGCGCCTCCCCCAAACAAACTGCGCCCAAGCAGCATACCTGCCTGCATCGCACCGTTGAGCCAACCGCGTTGCTGGGGATCAGTCGTGGTCACCGCCAGCGCATCAATCGCGACGTCCTGAGTGGCGGCAAAAAATGCATGCGCAAACAACAGGGCAATCCAGATATCGAGGTGTTCAGTCGGTTCGAGCCACAACAACGGAATCAAACAAGCCCCCATCGCCAGCTGTGCCGTGATCGCCCAGTTTCGAAAGCCCCACCGGACACTACGCAATGCATCGACCAACGGAGCCCAGAGGAATTTCCCCGTCCACGGTAGCACCAGCAGCGCGGTCAGCATCGTGATACGCTCCACCGCCACGCCTTCGGCCCGAAGTAAGGTCGGGAGCGCCCACCACAAAAATCCAATCGGGGCTCCCTCGCTAAAATATAGTAAGGCGAATAATCCGACCCTTCGGTGTGACAATTGTGGAGGGCCGTGGGACAAGGTCTGATTCGATTACTGCTTAAGCGGCTTGATCAATGCGCTTAACTCTAGGCTGCGATCCCGTGCGGTGCGGGTGCCGGCCGGGCCTGCTTCCGATTCGAGCGCAGTTTGATTTTGCAGCGCATCAGCATCACCGGTTTCCGCCGCTACCATAAACCAAGCCAGTCCTTCGATCAGGTCGCGAGGCACTCCTTGTCCGGTGTAATAACTCACGCCGAGCATAAATTGCGCATCTAACTGGGCCTGCATCGCCGCTTGTCGATACCACCGCACAGCAGTCGCTAGATTCTGAGCTACTCCCGAGCCGTTCGCGTAAAGTCGCGCGAGCTGATATTGCGCAGCGGGCCAGCCTTGTTCGGCTGAAAGTCTAAACCAATGGGCGGCCTTAGTCGGCACCGCAGTGCCGCTGGCATTGCCAGAATAAATCGCTCCAAGTTGATACTGCGCCGGCGCGTAATTTTGCTCAGCCGCGAGCATGAACCACCTTTTGGCTTCGCTATCACTTTGCGCCACATCGGTTCCGACGAGATAGAGTGTTCCGAGAAAGGTTTGGGCCGCAGGATTTCCTTGAGCAGCCTGCACGCGGGCGGACTCCAATGCCGAGCCTACCTGTTTCACCCGACCTTCGGCGTCGATATACAACATCGGGGCGTAATCATCGAGATAACGCTTCGTCCAATAATTACCGGTTTCGCGATAGGTAGCCCAGTCGGTAAACTGGAGGTGAAACCGCCGCATCCTGATCATGGTGGGGGGGCTATCCGGAAATGGGTTGGATTTGAACAGATCGATAATCAGCGAATTCTGCTCGAGTAGCTTGAGAGCAACCAAGGGGAAGGTGGGCGTCCTCTTCTCGACCGATCCAATGATCTGAGAGGCAGCCTGAAACCGGAGAAAATGAGGCGCGACGTGACCCACGATTTGATCCGGCTCCTGCGGAAGATGCGGGTATTGATAAGCACGCCAAGTCGCTCCGCCATCATTCGAACCCATAAACTCTACTGCATAGCGTTCGTTGAGAAAGGTGGCGTAGGGAGTAAATGGATTGGCGCTCCGAAAATCCGTAAAGGCGTAACGATTGGGACGCGACGGATCCTCGGAAAAATCAACTGCCCCCAGTGTCATCCAAAGGACAAACGCATAAATCGTCAGAACGAAGTGAGCCCAAAGCGCGCCCCGCAGCAGGCCAAGGCGCCATGGTTTAATCGCCGCAAAGGGGTTCTTTATCGCGGTTATCGTAAGATAATTTTTCAGGCGATCGAGGCGTAGGCGTTTGGCCAGCGAGATCAGCATCTGATCGTCCAAGAGCAGCAGGCTCACCCCGATCGCGGCTACATTGAGCCACCCAAAATTCGCCGTAATTTGGATCCCAGCCTGCAACATGAACCAGGCGACAATCGCAATCCAACGACCACGACGTCCGCAGAATATCGCGAGGATCGGACCGACCAACTCAGCAACGTAAGTCAGGAATATTTCCCCCAGATGGTAAATATACGGCATCTGGTGATCGATAAACCCCATGAATGTCGGAAACGGAGCCGTCTCATACATCACGTTCATCGCGGTGAGATCGCGCCAGTGCGGATCACCGGAAAGGAATTTACTCAATCCCGATTCAAACATCACGCGGAAGACCAACCATCTCACCATGAATATCGCGATGGGCAACGGCGGGGACGTCACGCCCAATCCGGGACGCAATCCTTTCGGTGCAAAAGGAATGCAGAGCAGCGCCGTCTCCAACATCAGCGGATCGATAACTGTCGGAGAAAACACGCCAAAGACCGAAACGAAGGAAAGAAAGATGAGCCAACACGCGAAAAGCGCCATGCGCGGCCAGAGGTTTAATACCACGGCCACGGCGGCCGCCATTCCCAGCCAACCCAGCGCCGTAATCATCCCCGCTCCGGAACTAATCCACAGTAAACTCGGCGCTCTAAGGATGGGTTCGATGGCGTTGGGGAAGAGGCTTTGCAGATGCGCAAATAATGAGGCAGCCGGCACAATCCCGTCCGGGCCAATCAACGCCTGCGCTTCATGAATCACGCCGCCGAAGACGAAAATATATACGATCCCCACCGCGCGCAGCACGAGCCAGCGTGGCCAAAGATAGGTCGCGTCTCCTCCGAGACCTGAAAAATCTTTCACGCGATCCCACAAGCCAACCGCGCTTCGCTTGGCCCAATTATTAGGAGCTTCGATTTGAGTCTCAGACATGTGGTCTAATGTAGTGCCTAATTTCAGACGGGTGACAATCCTGCGATCACTCCGGATCGCTTAATCGACCCCTTTCTCGATTCACAGACTAACGATCTTGGTGGGAGTATAGCTAAGACGAATCGGGCGCCCAGGCATCAATCGACAGGGCCTGGATCTCAGGGGGAAAGCGTGCGCAAAGAACAGAGCGAACCAGATAGTTATATATTCCTCGGGATCAAACCACAGCAGCGGCGCGGAACTACGTTGGCAACGCCCTCCAAAAGAACCCAATCGGGACGCCTTGGCGGAATTAAAGTAATGCAAAAATTCATACCGGACGACGAGCCGGGTTAGGTTGTGGAGAAGGCATCAACCCGTCCTTCCACGACGAACTTTGTATGAAAAGCCTGACAGGAGCCGAAAGTTCAGCAACATCCCGCTGCCGTCCCTCCTCAGAGGAACCCTCCTTGCTTTTCCCCATTTTATTTCTGCATGAAAACCACCCCCATCAACGCGGCCGAAGCCATTATTGAAGCCTTCTTCGACGAGAACTTGAGTGGATTTCCGCAGTGGAAAATTCATGAAGGTGGCGCGGAAGGATTGGTCGTTATCCAAAAATGGGCCTGGGTCCAATACGAGTGGCAACGCCCCTCCGCGAAGGCTGATATTCCCGCCCTGCGCATGAGCCGAAGGTTCGCGGTGGATTGCGACGACTACGATGCTATGGTCTTTTCTCTAACCGCTCCTCCCGGGGCCCGTGTTGCTCTGATCGCCACCACCGACGCGGGGGAACGGCGTAATCTGAGCACTCCGTTTCAAGCGAATAAACGGGAGCTGCTCCTCCCGCTCGACGGGGCCACCCGTCTGGAAGAGCTCACCATCGAAATCTTTCTCGATCATGCTCAAAACTCCGCCGCCGCCTGCGGTTGGTTTAACTGGATTGGTCTGCAGCACGCCGCATCCCTCCAGCGCTACTTGCGCCAGTTTGAGCGTTTCGATGCACGCTGGGACCATTACCTCAAACCCGACACTTACGAACCGAATTTCGAGCCCACCTATGGGCTTCACCTCACTCGGGACGAGCTCGCCGACGCCCAAAAGCAACTCGCCGAGGCGGGGGGATCGCAGACGTCACCACTGTGGGAACTCGCCGAGGACGCCCGCCGGATCGTGCCCGAACAGAGCATGAGCGAATACGTTAATTTCTGGAACGACACGCGTTTCAATCGCGCTCGCGACTCCGGCAAACACTTGCTCACCCACGGCAGCAACGCCGCGCAAGCCGCGGTCCTCTTTCGCGACAAGGCACTGGGTCGGCTCGCCGCGCGTTACGCCATCTGCCTGGCCCACGCGACGCGTTGGGATCCGTCTTTCATGAGCTGGATGACGGGCAGCCGTTGGGAGCACCGCGCTTTCGTTCCCAGTCTCGTGATGTATGATTGCGCTCTAATCCTCGATCTCTGCGGTGAATGGTTTACCGACTACGGTCGCGAGGTCTTGCTGCGACGACTCGCCGAGGAAGGACAGGGCACCAACAACTACAATACGTGGTGGCACGTTTATATATTTTGGTGCAATCAAACCGCGTGGTTCATGCCCGGTCGTATGTATGCCTACCTCGTTCTCGAGCGAGCGCTTCCCCCACGAAAAGAACTCTATCCGCAACCCGGGATATCCCGTGTAGCGCCCTACACCGATCTAGCGCTGGCCGACCTTCAGGATAACCTGGCCGAAATTCTGCTGCCCGACGGCGGCTACACCGAGGGGCCGATGTATTTTACGTTCACCGCGCGCCAGGCATTGATCACTTATTACTACTATGCCCGGGCCCGCGGGATTGATCCGCGCTCGCTCGTGCCACCCGCCCTGCGCGCCACTGCGGTCATGGCCGCAACACTCGTCAGCACCGCCGATGATTCCGCCATGATCACGATCTGCGATGCTCAATACATCCCGCAGGAAGGGGCCGCGTTCCTCGCTTGGTTAATGCCCGACTCACACTGGACCACCGTATATCACAAGACGCTCGTGCGCACCGGTGGACAACCCATGTCCCTACTCACTCAGAATCTCTCCCGCGGGATTCCGGTAATGGGTCCCGAATATAAACCCGTGGTCTCCATGCCCACCATCGGTCAGATGGCCTCACATCGCCGATTTGGTAACGAATGGATCAAACTGTTTCTGATGGGCAATCAAAGCGGCGCCTCCCACACCCACGAGGACAAGGGCTCTTTTGTGCTCGAATTTGCGGGCGACAGTTTCGCGAAAGATTTCGGTATCTGCGACTACAGCAATCCAATGGCCGACATGATGAAACACGCCCAGCGGCACAACATGCTCGTGCCACTCACCGAACGTGGAGCCCGTCCGAAGCCGCAAAACCCGATCATGGCAGACCTCACACCCCAGGGTCATGGTGACGCAGATTCTTTTCACGCCACCATGGAGCTCACCGCCGGTTGGGAAGGATGGTTCTCCCAATGGAACCGCACTTGGGATGCCCCTTCACCCGAGTCGCTCACCATCACCGACGATTGGAGCATAGATCAAGGCGACGGCGTCGTTTTCCATTGGACTACTCCGCTACCCATCACGCTCGATGCCTCCAGACGGACTGCTAAAATCGAAGGTCGTCGCGGGATCGCCACTCTGACTTGGGATGATTCCATCGAAGCCGTGGTCGAAGAATTACCGCTGCAAGCACCCGTCTGGATCGACGTTCTCAAAGAGCGCAAGGAAGCCTATTTCTCAACCACTCCTCTTCCGGAAAAGCAGCCCCGTCTCTCTCTCATTCAACGAGGCAAATATGGTCGGCTCTGCGTTCACGTGACGTTTGAACTGAAGGGTGAATAAGAATATCTTATATATAAAGGAAACTCCTGATTTCCTTATATATACCCGAAAGTAATCCTTTTCTACAGGTAGAACATCGGCGGCGTTGAATATTCATAGGCGGACTCCAACTTTGCGTATGTAGTTTAGTATCAACCCCGTTTTAACCCCTATGCAGAACACAATAAAGCCGCGCTCACGCTGGAGCGTAATCAAGGCGGTTGGCCCCGCCTTTTGTCTAATCTTGGCCTCTGGCCTAGCCAGTGCCCAAACCACTACCGACAGCTCGACGACCGAAGATGCCAAGAATCCGATCGTCCAAATGAACGCCTTTTCCGTGACTTCAGAAAAGGACTACGGTTATCGCCGCACCAGCAGCGTGACCTCCTCCAAAACCGGTGAAGAAATCTCCAAAATACCGCAAGCAATCGAAGTAATCTCCAGCGAGCTTTTAAGCGACTTCCTCGCCAACAACGGTAACCAGGCCTTCCGTTATTCCTCCAGTGTGACCGTGAAGGAAAACGCCGTCGGCCAAGCGGACATTTTTAATCTCCGCGGTTTTGCGCTGCCCCGTTACTACAACGGTGTCGCCCTCTCCAACGCCTACAGCTTGGTTCCAATTAACATTTGGGATAACATTGATCGCATCGAAGTCGTCAAAGGCCCGGTCGGTCTTTACTACGCCAGTTCCACCCCCAACGGCGTGGCCAACTTCATCACCAAGAAGCCGCAATTCGTCAACGCCAACACCCTTGAGCTGACGGCGGGCACCTATGGCTTTTTCAAAGCGATCGCGGATCACCAGTCTCTGATTGGAGACCATGCCGCGCTTCGCGTGATCGCTTCAGGTGGCGAACAGGGGCCGGGTTACCATGACGGCAGTCCCACCCGTTATACCTTCATCTCTCCGTCGGTCACCATCCGTCCTTTCGACAAATTGGAGATCACCGCCGAGTTCGATTATCTGAAGGAACATCTCGGTTATCAGGGCGGAGCCAATGCTTGGTTCTATTTTATGAACCCGCAGTGGCAAAAGGACTTGAATAATCCCGATGCCGCCACGCTGACGTATTTCAAGAACACCTATGCGCTGGCTGATGACAACGCCGCCCGCGCCTTCATCCAATCACGCTGGTCCCCGCCGAATTCCGCCGCCGGTCCGGCCGTCGCCAAGTGGAGCAGCGATAAGTTCGCCATGACCGGGGTAGCCCCGTTCCTCTATGTGAACCAGGATGTTGATTGGTCGAAATACTCCCCCCGGGGCGACCGCCTTGCGCCCCAGAGCAGTGAATCCACTTATGGTGGCTACTCCCCCACCTATGAGATCTCGGTCACGCTCACTCCGGTGGAGAATTTCACCGCACGCTACCATTGGGTGCGCGCTGAAACTCACCAGCAGTTCGTGCGTCAAATCGTTTGGCCGAACACCAACGGATTCCGGCCCGACGGTCGCGTCAACTCCCTCGACGTCTCCAATCTCGCATTGCAAGGCTTCGATAATTTCAGCCGTTGGAACTATAACGACACCCAGCAGATCGATTTGAACTATCAGCTGGAAACGGCAGGCATGAAGCATTCCTTCAGCGTCGGTTACGAGCAGCTGCGCACTTATGCACAGCTCACCACCGCTGCGCTCGATTTCGCCAAAGCGACTCCGGTCACCAACAACGGCACCACCTTCACGGGCAAGGAAGTGTATCAAAATTATGATCCGTTCAGCGGTAATCCCCCCCCGAGTCTCTACGCCCTGCAGTCCGGCCCTTCCAAGGTTGCATTCGGAGGTCTCGGCAAGAACCACCAGTATTATGGTTCTTATCGCGGCTCCTTTTGGGAAGATCGCGTCAACGTGCTCTTCGGTGTGAACAACTACTCCATCGACCGTTCCTCTCCCACCACCAAGACCCAAAGCAACACGACGTATACCTACGGTGTGATCGCAGAAGTCGTGAAGGGCTTCTCGGTCTTTGCTTCGAAGAGTGAAGCAGTCCAATTCACCAATCAGGTCAGTGCCCTCGGGCCCGCGGTCCTCCCCAGCGACAACGCCACGACACTCAATTCCGAACAAGACACAGGCTATGAAATCGGTCTCAAGTCCACTTGGCGCGACAACGAGCTGTCTGGCACGATTTCTTACTACAACAGTGAGCGGAATGGGGTTGTTGGCGGTGATGTGCTCAAGACCCTGACGGACCCCCGCAATACGGCTGGCACTGGCGTTCAGTTCTTCGTCAACGGTGGTCTCTTCCGCTCCCGCGGTATTGATACCGACCTGACCTGGACCCCGAACCGCAACCTCCAGATGGTGTTCAACTACAACCACTCCATTGAAGCGCGAATCGTCTCGGATCCTTCGGTCAATCCGAACACCCCCGGCTCATTGGACTACCAGAAGAAATTCGGTCGTCCTCTGTCACAAGCCCCGGAAAACCGTTTCAATCTCTTCGGCAAATATAACTTCGACTCCGGCTCGCTGAAAAACTTCAGCGTCGGTGCCGCCGCCCGCTATAATTCGACCTACTCGATCACCAACGGCACCACTCAGGACTTGTGGGCTCCTGCCGCGACACTGTTCGACTTCTTCGTCAGCTATCGCACCCATCTCATGGGCACGCCGACCGAGTTGAAGTTCAACATGAACAACGTAACCGACCAACGCGACGACTACACCTGGGGTGATGGTCGCACCTACTACGGCACGGTAAAATTCAGCTTCTGATTGTAGTTTCTGGTTTCATGCAAAGCCCCGGGTGGATCCGTCCACTCGGGGCTTTTTGCGTGTGCGTTCAGGCCCGGCTCAGCCGCAGGCTGATGATTTCGTAAGGAGTAAACGTGAGCGTTTTGCCGCGCAGGGGTTTGCCCAGAGGCTCGCCTAGGAGATTGGTTTTTTGGGCCTGCCAGCCCGGTGCCAGATTGATCTGTGCCGCGCCCCGTTGACCGCCGACTTCGTGCAAACGCAGCACCCAACGATTGTGACCAAGAGGCTGCGCCCAATGCGGAATCAGCGTTTCCGCTTCATCGATACCATGAAACGCGCTCGCCCATGGCTTGCCACGGTAAGCCAAGGGTGGAGTGAAAAGAGTTTCCGCGAGTGCAGCCGGTTGATTGATCCGAGGCGCGATGAGTTCGTAAGCGCCGATCGCCAGCTCGATGGTGTGCGCCCCCTGATCGGTGTAAATCGAATCGGGTTTCGGTAATCGGCTCAGATGCGCCGGATAACATTTGGCGTGTTCATCGTAACCGACGTGAAGGGGGCTGCGCAAAAGCGTGACGCCGAGATTTCCTTCGCGACAACTCACGCCATATTTGGCTTCGGTGACTACAAACAAACCATCGCGTTCGCCATCGTTGCTCACGGTTGCCCAGCGGCTCATCGGCCATTCCCACATGGCCTCGGCTTGTGGTGTCGTGGCAAGTTGAGGGCGCATCACGCTGCCAAACGGCGTGCCGCAACGCACCTCGCGTCCGCGATATTCGGTCGGGAAATGCAATTTCAACAAGGTGTCCTGTTCGTGCCAGTCCAGCTCGACCGTTATGCGTAAAACGGTTTCTCCCGGTCGCAAGGCATAGCGCACGATCGCCATGCTCGTGTCACCGACTTTTCGCTTCACCGAGATCGAATCCGCATGCGTCGTGATTTCTACCGGACTTTTCACGGGTTGTCCCAGTGACAAGGCGCTGCGATCGATATCCCAAGGCGAAAAACACGCCGCCTGATCAGGATAAACGACCAGTTGCCCGGCCTGCTTTGAGAGCGCCACGTCGCGGCCTTGGATTCGCAGCACAGCCAAACCACCCAGCGCATTGATCTTCGCCACCACGCGACCATTGGTCAGCGCGCGTCCCCTCACGCTGACGGGATCCGCCACCACTTCGATCGCATCCCCGACCGCCACCCCAGACAAAGGAGGCAACTCGATCAACTTGTCACCTACCTGCACGATCCGTGACAGCGGTAATGAATTAAAGAGACACGGTTCGCCCGACTTGCCTTCCAGCGAAGTCGCCGCGGATCCGGATTCTATTTCCTCGAGTGACGCCAATTCCGGCAAGCCTTCCGCATAGACATCGGGAATCGCACTGCCCGGAATATAATCGTGAAACTGGGCGAACACGAGTCGCCGCCACGCATGAGCGAGCCCAGAATCGGGTGCACCGCCCTGAGCCACGAGCACAGCCTCACGGAGTTGCAAGGCTCGCTCGAGGGCACGGAATCGAGCTTTCACCTCGCTCTGCGTGGTGAACGTGCCGCGATGGTATTCGAGATAGATTTCGCCATCGAGCGCGGGGAGTTGCGCGCGCTTCTGGGCGAGCCGATTAAAGAACGCCTCGGGTTGATCCCACTTGAGTTCCGGCAGACCGCGTAAGCCTGACAAACGTCGCGCGCGTTCGCACATTTCTTCCGTCGGTCCGCCCCCGCCATCGCCCCAGCCGTTGGGCATGAGAAACTCGTCGTGGATATCCGCCTGCTGGTTTTGATGCGAGGCCGCGCGCAGCTGTTCGACCGATACGGTGTTATTAAACTGTATCCCCTGCGTCACGTGGCTGACGACGCTATGCCCGCCCGGTCCGCGCCACTCAAAGCTCGAGTGTGGAAAACGATTCACGGTATTCCAAGTCGTCTTCGTCGTGAAAAAGTATTCGACCCCACTGAGCTTCATCAACTGCGGCAGGCAGGCGCTGAAACCAAACAGATCAGGCAACCAGAGAATCTTCGACCGCTGCCCTGTAAGTTTTTGAAAGGAATCCTGTCCAATCATGAAGCTGCGCGCGAGCCCCTCCCCGCAGGCGATATGCGAATCACTTTCCACATACATGCCACCCGTCGCTTCCCATTGCCCTGAACGCAGGCGCTTTTTCACCGCGCGCATCAGCTCTGGCGAACGCTTCGCCACGGCTTCATAGCTCGCGGGTTGCGAGTAGGCGAAACGGAATTCCGGATAGCTCTCCATCAACCGATTTGCGTTGGCAAACGTATGCACCGCCTTGCCCTCGCCCACCTGCTCAGTCCAAAGCCAAACTAAATCCAAATGCGAATGACCCGTCAGCACCGCTTTCGACAAGGGTGCGGTGTCACGCATTTCCGCGTAAATCTTCGTCAATTCGCGACGCAGCGCAGCCACACCCTTAGTATCAAAAGCATTGATCGCCTGGTCGAGCCCGCGCAACAAACGCCGATAAAGCGGCGCGACGTTGGTCAATGCAGGTTGCACAGTCTGATCAAATAACTCCCGGGCCTCGTGGGGGAATTCCTTCGCACGCAATTCGAGCATCCATTCGTAGAGGCAGTTGATATCGTGATACGCTTCCCAGGCCTCATCATGACGATACTGGATCTTTGCTCCCCGAAATCGGCATCCCTCGGGCGAAAGCCCCTTTGCATCCGGGTGCCAAATCGCCGCCTGCACGCAGAGGCTCTCGATCCACACTTCGCGTATGCCATCCGGGATTACGCAAGCGCGATGAGCGACATCGAAACCATAATACGGCACCCCGTGCACATAGAGCGTCGCCTCGCCCTCCTCATCCCAGTTCAGCCAACGCGACTTACCCGCAGGTAAGGTGACGCAGCACCAGCGCTGATCGTAGAGTCTGCCCCAGCGATCCCCGGCACGCACCTTGGATCGGGGGCGTTTCCGTGCTTCGTCCAGAGCGATATGTTTAGCGCTCGTTTTTGTCGCTTCGATTTGAGCCACATCCCCAGACGTCCAAATCATATTCTGAACACGTGTAACGGCACGGCGCACCCGGAGAGGGGTGAGTTGAAGCAAGGGGTTAATTGGCAACATCGATCGGAGATTCGGGATCTGCTCGACAGTTCGCAATCCTGGAAAATTGCTGAAAGTGAACCTAGTTCATTTCGACTTATATCGAATTGGTCTACCTATTCTAGGGTAAGCCCAATTTGCTTACCGTGAAAACCTTGCGACGATGCGCGCCGACTTACGATTGGTCGCCCAGGGGCAGGTTTACGTCAGCCCAAATTTGCGGGATCACCTCGTGGAACGGCACTCCTCCTCGGGGTTCGTGAATCCACCGTGCAAACCCATCGCCGCAGTATCATGCGGACGCTCCGAGCATCCTCCAGCCCCAAGCTGGTTTACGAGGCGATTCGTTTGGGATTTGTCCAACTCAAGACCACTGAAATCGCTGAAACTCTACCCTAAAAAGGGTATATAGGATGATAGCGCGTGTTCAGATATATTGGGTAGGTGCAACGGGTATGAAACCCGTGGCCAATCCTCTATGCTACCAGCGCTGTTATTTCGTGAACACACTTTCTCTACTTTCCCTGCGTCCGTTTCACCCCGACTTTTTAGACATATTCGAGCGGTCAGTGGTTTCTCCGCGAGGTTTCCCACCATTTGGGGGTGGTTTGTCCAACAAAGTTTCCCGTGTGGCGGGCGCAGGGTTCCCCCTTTGATTCGGCCTCGCGCCGATTCAAGCAAGTCCGGCCCCATTGGGGGGAACCGGCAACTACAACAAACACCAAAAATAATACATGAAACCAGAACCTAGCTATCCAAAGCACAGGGCCAAGATTACCTTGGCGACCTGTTTGGCAGCGTTGTTCGCGGTTGCTCTCGTGCCTGCTAAGGCACAGCAATCCGACAATGCCGCACTTGCGACCGATGAGGACGTCGAAACGCTTAGCGCCTTCGAAGTCTCCACGGACAAGGACTACGGCTATCTGAAAACCAATTCCGCTACGGCTACCCGTATCGG
>Ga0105053_10006095_pt1 | contig 16784 bp, 3 predicted proteins | sample BON01_FD_78093 | JGI IMG/M metagenome (GOLD analysis project Ga0105053, IMG submission 78093) | Freshwater microbial communities from Lake Bonney liftoff mats and glacier meltwater in Antarctica - BON-01 | ecosystem: Environmental > Aquatic > Freshwater > Ice > Glacier meltwater | place: Lake...
ACACACAGAGTCTGAAGGCATCAGCCTGGTTAGCAACGGCAGCAGCTCCAAGCCGAAATCCCGCCACTCTTCACCGCTCAAACGAGAATCCAAGCCGCCATCCTCCAGGCATCCCCCGGCAGCAGCTGCCGCAGTCAACATCGAAGCGGTGGTGAAGGAAGAAGTGGGCAAGGCCTTGGCGGGACTCGCTATTAACACGAGCGCCAGCGCCAGGAGACCACCAGCTGCCGCCAGCACCGCCGCGCGCAACCAGCAAGACAAGTCGACCAAGCAGTTTTTGCAGCTCCTGGAGAAGAAGCGCCGGCAGCAACAACAGGCCGCTGCTCCTCTCACTTCCACGCCGGCAGGCAAGCCGGTCTCTCCCTCCTTCCGCGGCGGCTTTTCGGGGCCTCGGGAACGTGAGACGCGCAAGGGTAAGACGGAGTGGGTCCGAGAAAATAAGGTGATTGAGGATTGGATCGGTTCGCTTCGCAGTCCGGGGGCAAGCCCGAGCGCGAACCATCAGCCTAAGAAATAAGGAGGAGATGAGGAGATATATGTGTGTAAGTGACGTGTAATGTATTTGTTAAGTGCGAGTATGTGTTTGTGTCATTCAGCAGAGGGTTTCTGCAAGAAGAAAGTAAAATCATTCTAAACAACATGCACCCTGTATATTTCATTGCGCGTATGATGCCGCCGCGTGCGAAACGCCGGCAACGATAAGAAAAAGAAACAAATAGAAGAGCTATAAAGTCGAAGACCTTTCAAATCTTAAATCTACATTTGCTCTTTCTTCATCTATTTTCAAATTGCGTTGCTTTTACCTGGCTCACCTAGGGATCCAATTTCCCGGTGCCCTCAACAGACGCAACATCCCAAGGTCCCTGAATCGTGAATTTATATTTATGGATGTGCTGCAACCACACCGGGCACACCAACGACACAAACATCACCGCCATCAAATACATAACTAACAACGGCCGATGCTCCGGCGCGGCAGCCAAGGCGCTCGTCGCCGCCACAACCAACCCAAGCGCCACTAGAAGGTGGAGAGTCGTAGATCGTCGGCGGGCCAAATGTCGCGCCAGCGGAAAAAAGGCAAAGAGCTCGATGGCTAGGAAGACAAATCCGAAGACTTGTTCATTGCTTTCTAGACGGGACGCGAGGAGCACAGCAGCGAAGAGCGCGGCGTTCAAGGAGAAGGTCCCGTGGAACTGAGCCGGGGAAGCGAGTAGGATTGCTGTTGCTGCTCCTTCTGCTAGTGCTACTGTTGCTGGACATGAGCTTTGAGAGTCGTCGGTTGATTCGCTGCTTTCCTCGTCGTCGTCATCATCATCATCGTCGTCGTCATCGTTGTCTTCTTTTCCTCCTGAAGCTGCTGCCACAATTGTCCGAGCCGAGAAATATGAGGAGGAGGAGGAAGGAATGGAGGACGGAGAGGACCACGCAGCGGCATAGTCGTGGAAAATCAGGTGCAACCCCGAGAGCACCAAGGCCAATGCATAGATAGTATCATCAGAATACGACACAGTCAACGTCCGCAGCACGGGGGCAATGACACGCAAGCAAGCCGCGCACAAGGTAATCCAGCCACAGGTAGAGAGGAGGGTGCGGAGACGCAGCATTCGTCGGGGGTGGACGCAGGCTGCTAGGAGGTATCCGCCCAGAAGGAGGCTGGCGTCGGTGGCGAGGAGGAGGGGGAGGGGGAGGGTCTTTTGGGAGGAGTATAGGAAGGCCATCTGAAGAGAGGGCGAGGAGGGGAGGGAGTGGATGGGAGGAGTGAGAAGAAGGTTTAGAAGAAGGAGACTTTAACGCGGACTCACCAAGAAGACGACGACAACGCTGATTTGCTGCGTGACGGCGGTGGCCCCCAAGAAAATAGACAGGAGCTCAGGCCGGGAGATGCCAGCTGTGCATATATGAAAGGGGAAGGGTATGTTGATGATAATGACACTTGATTGATTGGCATTTTAACCAGTCGCCCTCACATAGGAGAGGAGGAGAATGAGGGGTGCACACAGAGGAGGAGTAGTGACTTGTGGGACATACCGTTGGTCACCAGCTTATTCAAGAAACAGTCAGGCACGTGGTTGTCAGGGAAGGACTGCCGGACGTACAAGGCCATCTTCCATTTGACGACGGCGGGAGGCGGGGCCCGTGGGAGTGGTGGGGGAGAGGATGGTGGCCTTGGGGATGGTGGTGGTCGTGGCCCATGGTAGTAGGGGGAATGGGCCTGTGTCTGTGGGTGCGTCGATTGGGTGTGTTTGAGTCTAGGAATGGAGGAGGCAACAACCCTACACACGCCCTTCATCCTTACCACATCACCCGCACCCGTGGGTCCCGCCGGCGTGGGCCGTGGACGCCGCCGTGTACTGCTGTCCTTGGTCGTCGTCATGACACGTTCAACCTTGACGGAGGGAGGGAGGGTGGAAGGGAGGACGTCAAGGCTTGGGCGAGAAGGCGTTGCAGGACCAGGATCACCCAGCTAGGACCACAAAGACGGCGAGGCAGGGCGTACTCGATGTGGAGGCTTGTAATGTGCGGTGGGAAGGGTTGTCCACGGCCCAACAACGCTCGCTCGACTCGATTTAGCGATTCCGATGGGCGGAGGATGAAGGCGGCAGGAGGAAGCTCTTGCTTGCCAGCGCTTGCCACACACCCCGTCGCACGTACCGTCTTGTCTTGCCCAGTGTGGTGGTCGTCAGGAAGCTGCCATGGCTTGGGGTGTGCCTGTGTGTGGGTGGGAAGGGTTGGGGGTTAGCCAAAGCCAAGTGCGGAGCATCATCATCATGCATCATCTTCTCCCCGCACACGACTTTCCACTCACTCCACTCACACCCCACACATTTCCACTATCACCACCACCACAGGCTCTTGAACGCGCGCCTGCTTGGCCGCGGCCCCCTGGACAGTCATCTCAACAAGCTTCAAGCAGGCAGTGAGAGTGTCGCCTCGCCGCTGCAACAAGATCAAGTTCCCCCTCCTGCTGCTGCTGGGCTAGCTTGGCTCCCCACCACCACCCCTCCGTGAAGGCGGTAGCCACCAGCACGCCGGCGCTTGTCTAGGAGGGATGTCGATGCTCAAGATGGAGGGCAGCGAGGACTTCTTCGGGGATGATTTTGGGCAAAAGGCAAGTCGTCTCTAGTTTCTTCCACGATCCCCTGATTCTTATGATTTCCGCTCTCCCCTGCTTTTATATATCGAGTATCCTGCATGACCATTTGCCTTCCAGCCTATATTCTGTAGGCACATTTAGGAAGGACAGCATTTTGAGGCTTATATAAACAGGCAGCGCAGTTTTCCCCCCGGTTCTATTCAAAGTGCGGACTCCCACCCTCCTGCCTCAATTTAATGTGCGGTGCCCTCCCTCCCGGCCCCCCTCCTTCCTACCCTTTTCCCGGGGCGTCCTTGTGTAATGAGCATCAACATTTCCTCCTCGTCCCTTATATTAGTGTCTATCAATTTACAAAACATTATCTAACTCCTCCTTTCCTCCCCTCCCTCCCTCCCCTCCCTCCCTCCCTCCCTCCCTCGCCAAAAAAAAGGTGGACCTCACTGCACGAATACGCGAGATCCTCCGAAATTATCCCGCAGGCACCTCCATCCTTAAGGAACTCGTGCAAAACGCCGACGACGCCGGGGCACGGGAAGTCCGCCTCGTGATCGATGCACGCCAGCATCCGACCACTCGACTGGCTACCCCTTCCTTGGCCTCCTTACAGGGGCCTGCTTTGTTGTGTTGGAATGACGCAGAATTTACGGAGGTGGACTTTCAGTCGATTCAGAGGATTGGGGACTCCTTGAAGAAGGAGGAGTCGCAGGGGACGAAGACGGGGAGGTTTGGACAGGGGTATAATGCTATTTATCACCTGACGGAAGTGCCTTTGTTTGTGAGTGGGAAGAATATCGTCATGTTTGACCCACAAGCGAGCTATCTGCCCAATGTTAATCCATCGAATCCGGGCAAAATGATTGATCTCACGAATGTGAAGCACCAGAAGGTCTTACAGTCATTCCCTGACCAATTTCTGCCCTTGCAGGGGGTGTTTGGCTGTGATGTTATGGGAGGGGAGGGAGGGAGGGAGGGAGGGAGGCCGTATAAGGCGACCTTGTTCCGGTTTCCGTTGCGAACGAACGCGCAGGCGGCGACGAGTCGGTTGTCGAAGCAGGCGCATAGCGTGGCATCAATGACGGCTCAACTAGAGACTTTTGCTTTGGAAGCTCCGGGCATGCTGCTGTTCCTGAAGAACGTGGAGCAGCTCTCGGTGTGGCATTGGGCAGGGGAGGGAGGGGAGGGAGGGAGGGAGGGGCCGAAGCGGGTTGCTTATGTGCAGATTGCCAACATCACCGCGGAGATTCGCAAGAAGCGGAGCATGGTCATGGGGGCGCCTGCGAAAAGCAACACTAAGCAGCAGCAGCAGCAGCAGCAGCAGCCACCTCCTGCGCCCGTCATGTGTGATTATGTCTTGGAGACCACGGCGTCGGTGGCACCTGCTGCGCCGTTGCGGCACGAGACGTGGATTGTCTGCAATCGTCTAGGGGGGGGGAAGGCCTCTGTGCTAGCTGCTGCTCGGGAGAACGCGCATTTGAAGCTTATCCCTTGGAGTGGGGTGGCGGGGAGGGTGGGGTACCGGATCAGCAACAGCGACAACAGTAGCAGCAGCAGCAGCAGCAGCAGCGAAGTGCCGTCGGTGCAAGGTTTGGCGTATTGTTTCTTACCCTTGCCAGTCGTGACGGGCCTGCCTATCCACGTGAATGGCTTCTTTGAACTCTCGAGCAATCGGCGGGACTTATGGTGGGGGGACGATATGTCAGGCGAAGGGCAAATGCGGGCCGAATGGAACCACTCCCTCCTATGCGAGGTAGCCGTGTCTTGCTACACCCAACTCCTATCACTAGCCGCTAAGCGTTGTGGGCCCGGAGCTGTTTATGAGGCTCTTTGGCCACTGCAGGGAAATGGCCCGGCGTGGTCTGCGTTGTTGGATGCATTTTTTGCCGCTGTCCCACCCTTGCCCTTGCTGCACACGCTGTTGGGGAAAGCGGGAGGGGGAGGGTCGTGGGTCACGGCAAGGGATGCGGTGTTGATTCCTGCGGTGGAGGGACGACGGGAGTTGGAGGAGAAGGAGAAGGGAAGCACTGCTGATGCTGCTGCGGGCGCGTCATTGAGTCTGGAGAAGGTCTTGCTGGAGGAAGGCTTGCCTGTGCTACACACCTCCCGTCCAGCCCTTGAAGACGTGTTGGAAACCCGCAAGGTGGTTTCTCGTCTCGCCACCCCTGCCTTTGTCCGCGGGCATTTCCGCACCCCTCCTTCCTCCACCCCTCCCATCAGCATCATCAAAGCTCACCCAGCGCTGCAAAAACGAGAAGCAGTCCTGCTCCTTCTCCGTTACTGTCTCTCTGATGTTTCTGACCAAGCTTTCACTGAGCTAGACGGCCTCCCCTTCCTCCCCATGGCTGATTCTAAGGCATTACCCCGTACCATCGTCTTGTATAAGGGATCGAAGGAGCAGCAGCAGCTGGTAATGCAGCTCCTGAGCATGGGATTTCCGGTAGGGCTGGCATTGAGGGCGTGTAGGTTGAGTGGAGGGGATATAGAAAGGGCATTGGCCTATTTGACCGATCAACGAGAGGCGGCTGAGAAGGCAGGAGAGCCGTTTGAGCTGGGAGAGTTGGTGTTGGGTCTCACGACGAGCACTACGGCGGAGGGTGGTGAGAATAGCGGTGGAGGGGAGGGAGGAGGTAGAAAAGGAGAAGATGTGTGTGAGGAAGTAGCGCTCTTTGCTCCTGTGGCGTCGCGACTGCTGCGTTTTGCCGAGCTGCCGGACAAGGCCCGCGCCATTTTGCAAGCGCCCAGGGTCCAAAAGGCTTCGAATGTACGCACCCTCTCCGCCTCGCATCTACCTGTAGTCCTCCGGTATGTCCTACCCCACGCCTGGCGAGACGTGGCACGGGTGGCTTGGAACGCACAGGCCGCTGCAAAGCCCTCCTCGACGATAACCTCTCTGGCTCCACCCACCCTGGCATGGTTCCTACGTCTATGGCACTTTTTGCTCACCAACATGCCTGACCTATCCCCGCTAGCCGAAAGCCTGCCCTTACTCCCCTGCAACGAAGCGTGCGTCGCCCGACTCTCCACCAAGCTGCCCTTGCTCCTCCTCCCCTCCCCTTCTACGGCTGCCACGGAGGTCTCTCCTGCCCTCCTCGCCAGTCTACGGACGCTGGGTGTTTTAACGGTGCACCAAGAGCTGGTCTCCACCATAGGGGAAGCCAAGCTAGCTGCAGCATTAAAGGCCTATGTCCAGCCTTTCCGACGCGCTGGCGTGCTGGCATGCTTGCGTCTGCTTTCCGCCCAGCAGCAGCAGCAACAGCCACAGGCAGACTTCAAGCAGGCCCTTATCAGAGCGCTTGCTCCACAGGCGCACGGTTCTTTCGATGCCTTGCGAGCGTTGCTGGTGTCTGAACCCCTCGCCGAGCTTACAAAGGAGGACATGCTTATGAGTTCCTCCTTGCCCATCTTTCCCGTCTATGGCGCCCCGACCGGCAAAAGGTCTTACATGCCCCTACGGGCTAAGCCGCTGTATTTACTAGAAGGCATCCCCTCCTCCACCCTCCTGCCGTTGGAAGGTCTCTTGACGACGAGCTTCCTGCGCATGCACGACCAGGCCGAGGAGGGCACCAGCAGCTGCAGCAGTAGCGGCGACGCCAGCAGCAGCAGCAGCAGCAGCGCTAACAGCATCACCCACCCCTTGGAACCGGCCTTGGCCAAGAAGCTCGGCGTGCAGACTCTCTCCAAAATCGCCTTCCTGACGCAGCACTTCTTCCCTTCCTTCGCCACCGCCGACGGCACCCTGCGTGCCCGTGCCATGCTCGACCTCGTCCTCGCCGACCTCCCCACCCTCACGCAAGCCGACCCCCTCTTCCTCCCCGCCCTTCGAGGGCTAGCCTTCCTCCCCAACGCCGCGGGGACCGTCGCTCGCTGTCAGGACATGTACGACCCAGAAGTTAAGGAGCTAGCCCTCTTGGTAGGCGCTGAGTTTTTCCCTCGACAAGATTTTGCTACCCCTGACATTTTGCCTTTGCTTCGTCAGCTCGGGCTTCGCTCCACCCTCCTCTATCCTGACGTGGTCAAGATTGCGCGTTCTACGTACGAGGTGACTCAGAAACCGGGGACGGCGGCGGAGGGGTTGGGGAGAGCGCAGACGTTATTTGGGTTTTTGAATCGGAATGCCGACAGGTTTTTTGTGCCGGTCCGGGAGCAGGAGGCGGAGGTCGGACGGAGGAAGAAGGCCGCGTCGGCGGGGTTGTTTACTCGGGCATTGAATTTGTTTGACGCGAATACTTTAGCGGAGAAGGAGCGGCACGAGCAGCGGTTGGACGAGGACGAGCGGGAACGCAAGCAGATGGTGGTGGAGCTGCAGGCCATTCCCTGGGTGCCCGTGTTGGCCACCAAGCCCCTTCCCTTCTTGCCTTGGCGCACCACCACGAGTAGCAGCAGCAGTAATACGAGGGCGTTGGCCGCGCCGTCGCAGGCTCGATTACCGGAGGACATGTGGTATGGCTCTTCCTTGTTTGGGATTATTCCTACCAATACGTTCGTGGCTGAGCAAGTCATGGATGTGGTTGGTTGGAAGAACCCCCTCCCTCCTTCGGTGGTGGCACGGCAGCTGGTGGCGATTGCGGAGAGCTTTCATGCTTACGCCGCGACTGTGGCTGCTGCTGCTGCTGCTGCTGGGCAAGGCCAGAAGGCAGAGGAGGAGGAGAAGGAAGGGGAGGGGAAGGACGAGGGGAAGAAGAAGGAGAACGATGCCGTGCAGGCTATGCAGCAGGCGGTTTCTTCTGTTGTCCCTGTAATTTACCAGAAGCTGAGCTTGGCGTTGCAAAGCCCGAGTGGGGGGGAGGAGCAGTCAGTCCGTCGGCACCTGCACGGGGCACCGTGGGTGTTTGTCGGGGACCGATTTGTGGAGGCAGAGCAAGTGGCGTTCGCTTCGCAAGTCAATGCTACTCCTTACCTTTACAGCGTGCCACCTGACCTGGCCTGCTTTGCCCCGCTCCTCAAGACGTTGGGTGTGCGGGCTTCGTTTGGTCCGAGCAATTTTGTCCAAGTGCTTCAGACCATGGCGATGGAGACGGGTGCCAAGGGCAGCAGCAGCAGCAGCAGCAAGAAGGGCGGGGCGGTGGCGGCAGACACGGAAGCGTTGACCTTGACGCCGTTTCAGTTGGAGCTGGCGATTGCGTTGGTGCAGCGTTTGAGTGATGAAGTTATGCAGGTCTCTGATTGGGAGCTGTTTGCGCCTGACGAGCAAGGAAAGCTGGCACGGGCGACGGAGCTTGTGTATGATGACGCGCCTTGGCTCTCGAAGAAGACGCAACGTCGTTCGGATATTCGCTTTGCTCACCCCAAAATTTCTTCGATGACGGGGGAGAAGCTGGGCATTCGCTCCGTGCGGCGGCTGTTGATGGAGAGCCATGCAGACACGATGGATTTTGGGTTACCTGCTGGAGAGGCTGAGGCGTTCGGGCAGAGCGAGGCCTTGACTCGTCGTCTTCGACACATTTTGGAGCTGTACCCCGAGCGTGCGGAAATCAGCGAGCTGCTGCAGAACGCGGATGATGCGGGAGCGTCGACTGTGCGGATCTTGTATAGTGAGCGGTGCTATGGCACGTCGTCGCTTTTGGGGCAGAAGATGGCGGGGTGGCAGGGGCCAGCTCTCTATTTCTACAATGATGCCATGTTCTCCCCGCAGGATTTTCAGAACATTGCCCGCATTGGCCAAGGTTCTAAGATGGACAAGCAGAACTCCACGGGTCGGTTTGGCTTGGGGATGAATGCTGTTTATCACAGCACGGACTTGCCTTCTTTTGTGTCGGCGGAGCACCTTGTCATTTTTGACCCGCACGTCAAGTTTCTTCCTGGGGCCACGCGACAGCAGCCGGGGATCAAGATTCGCTTTGTTGGCACCGATCTGCTCGCGCAGTTTCCTGATCAGTTCGAGCCTTACACCTTCTTTGGTTGTACGTTGCAGGAGACTTTCTCAGGGACGCTTTTTCGCCTTCCGTTGCGGACGGCGGAGCAGGCGAGGGAGTCCGAGATTAGTAAGTCGAGGTATGACCCTGCGACCGTCAAGGAACTGTTGGCTTCGTTCCAGACCACCATCTCCCGCTTTCTTCTCTTTCTTCGAAATGTAGACACGATTGAAGTGTATGTTGCGCATGATGACGAGGGGGAGGCGGAGGGCGGGGAGGGTGTTACCATCAGCAGCAGCAGCAGCAGCAGCAGCAGGAAGAAGACGGAGCCCAAGCTCCTCTATCGTGCCAGCCGGCGGATGGAAGCCCGGAAGGCCTGGACGGAGGTCTCGACCTTCATGACCGGCCCGCCTCGCGCTCCTTTGAGCAAGGAAGCATTTTATGTCAAGCTGGCCTCGACGCCCACGGCGCATTTGCCTCGCGTGAAGCAGCTGATGGAGGTGTGGTACGAGGATGGGAAGATCGATTTCATGGGTCGTGTGCTCTCTTCGAGAAGGCGGCGGGTGGACGAGTTTTTGGTCTTGGCGGGGTTGGGGGGAGGGGCGGCGTTGGCGATGGCTGTGGATGGGAAGCATCGGCATCTCAAGCTCATTCCTTTTGGGGGCGTTGCTGCTCATGTGTATACGCGCCAGGGCCCGCTTTACCTCACTGAGGGTGGGATGGAAGGGGAGAAGGAGACGGCGGCGGAGGCGGATGCGCTTGGCCCGCGGTGCTTGGTGGAGAATGCACCGAAGCGGGGGCAGGTGTTTTGTTTCCTCCCCTTGCCTGTGGATTCGGGGATGCCCTGTTTTGTGAATGCGAATTTTGAGCTGTCGAGCAACCGTCGCGATATCTGGGCTAATGCCGGAGGGGACATGACGGGCGAGGGGAAGTTGCGGTCGGATTGGAATCAAGCCTTGCTTCAGGATGTGGTGGCGCCGCTTTATGCACAGCTAGTGCAGCACATGGGTCAGTTACTTAGTCCTGCTGCTGCTGTCGGTGTCGGAGCGAAGCAGCAGCGACCACCCTTGCCGTATTACTACAGCTTGTTTCCTCTCCCTGAGGCTGTGCCCGCGCATTTCCAGGTGCTGGCGTCGCGGTTTTATCAGTTGGCGGCGCCGATGCCTTTGTTGTGGTCGGAATTTGGGGGAGGAGGGTGGGCTCCGTCGCAGAACGCCATGCTGATGGACATGCAGGAGGAGGACAAGGTGGAGGACGAGGCAAGCCGAGTAGCAGCGCGGTTGCGGGCCGTGCTCTTGACGAGGGGCTGCTGCGTGGTCCTTGTGCCAGCGGCGTTGAAACGCGTGCTGGTGGCGGAGGAGTGCTGTCACAACGAGGTGAGCCCGCAGCTTGTCCGGCAGCTGGTGCGGGATGCCCGAGGGATGGGTAGCGCTACCAGCGCAGGGGGCCGCAAATCGTCCATGGGGCCTTGGCCTGCCTCGCAAGAGGATGCGCAGTTCTTGCTTGTGTATTGCATAAGCGATTTGTTAGAGAAGGAGGATTTGACGCCTCTGGATGGGCTGCCTCTTATTCCCTTGGGGGATGGGTCGTTGGGTAAGTTTGTCGTGTTGTCATCGGCGGCCGTGGGGGCCTCTGAGACGGGCGGGCCGGTGTTGCATTCCACGTATTTCATCACCGAAGACGAGGAACGGGCGTTGTTTGTGCATGGGCAGCATGTGCTGGTGGTGGAGAGGGAACGGTTGCTTCCCAAGGTAGCAGCTCTGTTCGAGAATGCTGCGTTGATGCGCGCTACCAATATTGTTCGTCTGGCACCACAGCATCTGGACAGCTTCCTCTTCGAGCTCTTGCCTCCGCCCTTTGAGGAAGTACGGGAGGTAGCTTGGCGCCCGGGAGACGTGGTGGGTGGTCGGGTAGTGCCTGATTCTGAGTGGATTCACGGCTTGTGGGCTTACCTTGCCAGCTCTCGCGGATTGTTGGGCAACAACAATAAGGGAGGGTCGAGCGCACGCCCCTCCTCTTCCTTGACCTCGTCCTCTTCTCCTCTCCGTCGACTCATGTCCCGGGGGCCCGAAAGCGTTTCGGGAGGGAGCTCTACCCTCACCAGCAGCAGCAGCACCACCACTGCAGCGACTGCAACGGTGCTGGATGTCGCCCGCGTCTGTGGCAAGTGGCCGGTGCTCCCCGTCCTCCTAGGACCTGATTTGAAACCGACGCTTGTCCGCCTCGACCCTGCCCTCCCTCTCCTGCACATGACGCAGGCCCTCCTGCCTTCCTCTCCCGAGGGTGTGGAGAAGTTGGAACGGGCCTTGGCTAATTTAGGCGTGCGGGTGGTGCATCGCAATGTGCTTCCTGATGCTGTTGAGTCCATCTTTGCCGCGCCCGAGAGCCAGGCATTGGTCAAGGGGTTGAACACCCGAGGGCTGTTGCAGACGCTGGCGAAGCGCTGCGAGAACCAAGATTTGGTGGCGCACGTGGGCGTGTTGTTTGGAAGCTTGGGTCCGGCGGGCCGACGGGCATTGCGAGCTTTGTTGAGTGATCCCCGGCAGATTGAATTGCTGCAGCGGAAGGAGACCACTGGTGGGGTGGTGGTGGAATCGATGACGAGGGAGGCCGTGATTCAGGCCTTGATGGCCTTGCCTATTTATGAGTCGTATGAGAACCAGCAGCATCTGAACGATGAGACCAGGAGCAGCACTGGCGCCCCGCCCATGGTGGCTTTTTGTGCTTTGAATTCCAACTCGACGGAGCACTGGCTGCCGCCTGAGGGGGTGGACCCGCGCTTGCTTGATACGGGCGGTCCGACGTTTATTAAAAGCAATGGGCCGGAGGACTTGGCGTTGTTGGAGTTTGTGGGGGTACGGCATATTCCTTTAGAGATGTTCTATCGGAAGTACGTGTTGGGCGCGCTGCGCTCGATGGAGCCGTCGGTGCGGGAGGGGGCGATTGTGAAGATGCTGACGGATCTGCCGAGGTTGTTGCAGGACGAGGGGACGGATCGGAAGGGCTTTGTGGAGGAGTTGAAGCAGACGGCGTTTGTGCCTAATGGCGCTGAGCCTGTAGCGACGTTAAGGAGGGCGTGTGAGTTATACGAGCCTCTACAAGGGGGCTTGGAAAATCTGTTGGGACCCGAGGCCTTTCCAGCCCGGGCGCTGTGTACGCCTGAGCTGGTCCCGCGCTTGCGTGGATTGGGGCTCAAGGCTACATTGTCATTGCAGGGTGTGATCATGAGCGCGAACTCTGTGGGGGCCTTGGCTGGAGCGGGGGTTGGGGAGCGGGCGGTGAGGCGAGGGAAGGACTTGCTTCGGTTCCTGGATCATCATATGGAGGAGCTGGCGGAGGATGCCATGGGCGCGGAGGGGGAAGCGTACGTTGGTGGAGAGGAGGAAGAAGAGCAAGGCACGAACGACGGCGAGGACGATGGAGGCGAGTCGGACGATTCAGGTTTTGCTACTCCGGGTCGTCCGCGCCAGCGGCCTCGCTTGGCGCTGCCCAAGGCCTTTGTCGCGGCATTACGGGCTCCTGCTTGGATTCCTGTGCGGCAGGCGCCTTTGCACCCTTCCTTGCCCTGGCCTTCCTCCTCCTCCTCTCGCGCGGCCTTACCTTTGGTCTTGCCCCCGTGCCAGACTCGGCCTCAGCTCGACATGTGGCAGTGCTCCTTGCGGAAGGGCATCGCGGAGACGGACGTGAGCAGCCCGCTGTTGCGACAAGCGTTGGGGTGGGAGGATGCGATTGACCCCATTACGCTGGCATATCAACTTTTAGGGTTGTCTGCGGCGTTGCAAGGTGGACGAGGAGGGAATTTCCGACAAATTTTGAATAAATGCGTCCCGGAGATTTACACCGCCTTGCAAGAGCAGCTTGTGCTGGTGGAGGAGGAGAACGAGACGGAGACACCACCTACCTCGTCGACGACACCCAGGACACCCACAACAGGACGCCGCAGCCCCACCCCGCGCCTGCGTCCGGGCCACGAAGCAGTCCCTGGCATCCTGGCAGGTGGCGCTTGGATCTGGGTAGCGGACGAGTTTTTGCCCACTACGCGGGTTGCCTTCTCGGCGCCCCTCAATTCTCGACCGTACCTCGTGCAAATCTCTTTGGAGCTCGTCGACGCGTACTCGCCGCTTTTGCGTTTGTTGGGGGTGCGGGAGTCGTTCACGCCACGGAATTTGGCTAAGGCGCTTGAGGTGATGTATCATTCCGCGGGGCCACGCATACCCTTGTCGGTTGCGGATCTGACGCAGGCCTTGGGTCTGTTGCGAGCTTTGCACCGGACGCCGTTTGAAGAGCGGCAGAAGGCATTGCATGGGGGGAGCGTGGTGGTGTACGCGCCGGCGGAGGACGGGGTAATGCATCGGATGGACGAGCTTTGCTTTGGGGATGCCCCTTGGCTGCTCGCCACTATGCAACAAGGGCGGATCAATTTGAAATTTGTTCATGCGGGGGTCAAGAATGAAGTGGCTCGTGCCTTGGGCGCCCGTAGCTTGCGTGAGGCTTTGTTGTCCACTCAGTGCGCGATGGCTTCCATTCCTTGTGCCCGCGCGCAGGAGATTCGGTCGTTCCTCGCACCGGCGGCCCGGAGGGCGGAGCAGCAGCAGCAGCAGCAGCAGCAGGAGGGAGGGAGCGAGGGGGATTTGACGGGGGAGTTGGTGCTGCAGGCGATTTCAGACGTGTTGGAGCTGGCGGATGATGTGGGTTGCCCTGGGGTGGAGATTATGGTCGACGAGCGTGTGCATAGTAAGGAGAGCTTGCTACACCTGCTCTTGGCCGAGACGCAGGGCCCGGCGTTGGTTGTGTATTTAAAGGATGTGGTGATTGGTTTTGATGACCTCATTCGTCTTACCTCCCCCTCGCGGCTCAAGGACGGTCCTATCCTCCGTCCGTATCCGCCGCCTGCTTTGAACGAGGATGCCCGGCGAGGTGGTGGTGGAGGGCTGGCTCGTTTCCGCAGCTTGAGTGGAAGCGGACGTAAATTGCCCTTGCATCAGCAGCAGCAGCAACTACAGCAGCAAGAAGAAGATAGGGCGGGGGGTTCGTATGGATGGCCGGTGGCAGGATTGGGGTTGTCGTCCTTGTTTCATTTGACGGACCTTTTGGAGGTGTTGAGTGGGGATCAATTTTTGCTATTTGACCCTTGTGGGTCTCACCTCGTCTCGGAAGCCAACGTGGAGCGGGTCCAGCGGCAGGAGCAAGAAGAGAAGGAGGGGGAGGAGCAGAAGGAGGGGGATGAGCTGGGGCTGTTGATTGCTACTTCTTTCTCCCATGCCCTCGGCGACGAGCAGGAGCAGACGCCGTTGGCCAGACGCTATACGATGGCGGGACAAAACCTCCACGTGCGGTTCCCCGATCAGTTTGCGCCGTTCATGAGCCTGCCCTCGTGGGCCGCCAGCGTGGAAAGCAGCAGCAGCAGCTGTGGAGAAGACAGCAGCAGCGGGCCCGCTTTTCGTTTCAAGGGCACGGTCTTGCGTTGTCCCTTGCGACGTCGTGAGTCGGCCTTGTCTGCCCTCGTCCCCAACCTGGATAAGTTGCCTTTGGCCTTGCCTCGTCTGTTGGACTCGGTGCCGGCCTCGCTTTTGTTCAGCTTGAGCCTTGAGAAGGTCACTGCTGCAACGTGGGCAAAGGACGCGTCTGCTCCCCTCCCTCTGATGAAAACAATGATCACCGACCCGAACCTGGCCTGGCTGCACCGAGAGCGTCGCACGCTCGTGGAGAACAAGGAGTGGCGCAAGTTCAAGTTGGCCCATCTCTTTAAGGGGGGTGGGAACGCCTCGCTCATGAATATTCACGTGGTGGAGGTGGCTTGCGAGGCGAGGGATATGCCCCCGCGACGGGAGCAGTGGCTTTTGCTCGATGCCCTGGCGCTTGGGGCCTCGCGAGAAGCAGCCTTGTCGGAACCACTGCGGAGCGCATCTGGCAATCCGTTGCTGCCCCTTATTTCCGCGGCCGCACGGATGGAGGTCCGCCCGGAAGGTGTCCGGCTTGGGGAAGGAACGCCTTGGTCTGCTTCTCGTCCTGGGCGGGCTTATTCTCTGCTTGACACTGGGACGGAGCTCGGTTTCCCGTGCCATGTGAATGCGCCCTTCTTTTTGTGTGATGCTCTTCGGCCTGTGCTAAATGAGCATGTGGCGAAGGGGAGGATGATTGGTGGGTTTGGGTTTGCGGGGGCGATGGTTTGGAGAGGGGAGGGGGTGGATGAGCTCTCGCGGTGCGTGAAGTGGAATGAGGCGTTGTTGAGCACGTTGCACGATGAGGTGCTGCCCTCGTTGATGTCCTCGTTGAAGGAGATTGTGCTGCAAGCGGCGGGGGATGGTAGGGGGTTGTATGAATATTGGCCGTTCTTGGGGCAGGTTTCTGAGAGGCTGCAGGGGCGGGTGCGGACGTCGGCGTTATTTGATCGCTTGGCGAATGGAAATTTCTTTCTGTTGGGGAAGCAGCCGGAGGGAGGAGGGGGACAAGCGGCCGTCGGCAAACAGTTTGTCAAGGTCGGCGAAGCGTACTTCTTTGACAACAAGCAAGGTAGTCCTAAGCTTGAAGCCTTTGTCCGCCGCCTATTCCCTCTGTTTGACGTCCCCTTTGCCGTGGCCCGCGAGCTGCAAGACCGGCATTGCCCCATCAAAGAGGTGACCCCCGCCCTTCTCCGACGACAGCTCCGCGCCGCCTCCACCTCCTTCGTCTCGCGCGAAATCATGTCCTTGCCTGAACTAGGACTGGACCTGCTCACCTACTGCTTGAGTGATTGCCATGCCGGACGGATGGCAGAAGAAGGCATTGGAAAGTGCCGTGGCCGCTGGCGTGAACTCGTAAGCTTGCCTTTGCTGCCGCGGGAGGACGGGTCGGTGGCGCATGTCAACCCCTCGAATCGCGCGAATGCCGCGTATATCGTGGCGAACGAAGCGCAGAAGTCCCTCCTTCCCAACATGCGCGAGTTGTTCATTTCGAGCAAGGCGGTGCGAGCGATGGGCAAGCTCGTGGATGAGCCTGATTTTCTCTCGGCCCTAGGCCTGGTCAAATTTAGCCCCGAGGTCCTCGCTTCTTACCTCCACACCGTCCTCCCTCCCGAGTGGAAGAACCTGATCCGCGTGCAAGTAGACTGGGCCCGCGTTCCTTACCCGCTTACGCCTCTGTGGCTTTATCGCTTTTGGCAGGAGATGCCCTTGAGTCGAGCAGAAGAGCTGCTGGCTGTTTGGCCGTTGATTCCTATTTGTAATGGGACTGCTGCTGGGTCCTCTCCCCGACGAGGGGGGGTGGAGCTAGTGACGGGTTTCTTTGCTCCGCAGGTCCTACGGTTGCTGTCAGATTTCTTTGATGGTCGCTTGCAGGAGGACTTGGAGGCTCAAACAGCTGCAGCGGCTGCGGCTTCTGCGGCGATGGCGGGAGGGATGGAGGAGGAAGGGGGGGTGGTGCTCGAGCCTTCGGCTGTGAGTGGGGTAGGAAGTCGTCAGCAAGGCTTGCTTGATTTGCATCCGCGTGATATTTGCCTGGATGTTAAGGAATTGGAGGCATTTGCCCGTGCGACCAAGGAGGCGGAGGCGGAAGGCTTGCTTGCGCGCTGGCTCACCACTGGCGCCAATGGCAGGCGGCGGAGCTCGTCGTCGATCTTGAGGACACCCCCACCTTCTGCTGCACCAGCCACCACACCTTCCTTGCCTGCGACGGATGCAACTGCACCTGGAGGAGGAGGAGGAGGAGGAGAGGCAGGACGGGCGACTCCGACGGCGACGGCCGTGCCGGTGAATGATGATGGGGATGGCTTGGAAGCCATGGTGCCCGCCGCTCAGGTCATCCGCGACGATAACGACGACGTGGAGGACGCTGAGGTCGGACAAGCCACAGCCGCTGCGGTG
>Ga0105053_10006101_pt1 | contig 16775 bp, 12 predicted proteins | sample BON01_FD_78093 | JGI IMG/M metagenome (GOLD analysis project Ga0105053, IMG submission 78093) | Freshwater microbial communities from Lake Bonney liftoff mats and glacier meltwater in Antarctica - BON-01 | ecosystem: Environmental > Aquatic > Freshwater > Ice > Glacier meltwater | place: Lake...
CCACTTCGCCCGGCCGGACAAGCGCAGCGGCGCCTGGATGAGCAGCTACCGCGACCAGGAGCACATGGGCGAGCCAGGGGACGCACCGGTCGCGCCGATTATCGTCAACAACAACAACTTCGCCCGCGGCACCCCGGCGCTACTCAGCTTCGACGACGCCAGCACCCTGTTCCACGAATTCGGCCACGCCCTGCACGGCCTGCTCAGCCGGGTGCGCTACCCCAGCCAGTCCGGCACCTCGGTGCGCCGCGACTTCGTGGAGTTCCCCTCGCAGATCTACGAGCATTGGCTGGAATCGCCGCAGACCCTGCGCGAATACGCCCGCCACCACGAAACCGGCGAAGCCATCCCCGACGACCTGGTCGAGCGCCTGCTCGCTGCCCGCAGCTTCAACCAGGGCTTCGCCACCGTCGAGTTCCTGGCCTCGGCGATCCTCGACATGGAACTGCACCTGCACCCCGCGCCGCACAGCCTCGACATCGAGGCCTTCGAGGCCGAGGTGCTGGCGCGCCTGGACATGCCGGCCGAGATCGGCGCGCGCCACCGCCCGGCGCATTTCCAGCATTTGTTCGCCGGCGGCGGCTACGCGGCCGGATACTACTCCTACCTGTGGGCCGAAGTGCTGGACGCCGACGGCTTCGACGCCTTCACGGAAGCCGGCGACCCGTTCCACGCCGATACCGCCGCCCGCCTCCGGCGCGTGCTGGAAGCCGGCGACACGCGCGACCCGATGGAGCTTTACGTCGAATTCCGCGGGCGCCCGCCGGGCACGGCGGCGCTGCTGCGCATGCGGGGGCTGGTATAGAAAGGAAGGAGGTTCTTTTTTGAAAAAAAGAACCAAAAAACTTTTTTCCATTCGCCAGATCAGGCGGCGGTTCTGCGCGAACTGAAAACGGATGAAAGTCTTTTTGCTTCTTTTTCTACAGAAAAAGAAGGCCTTCCTTGCCTGGCGACGCTACCGCGGCAGTCCCGTTCCCATGCCCGCTTCTGCCGCCAGGGTACGTTGCACTGCGGGGCGGGCCATCATGCGGTCGTGGTGGTCCGACAGCTTGGGCAGGCTGGCGGCTTCGGGTGTGCCGGCGCGGAAGCGCCAGAACAGGCGGAACAGGTGGATGTCCACCACCGAGTAGTCGCCCAGCGCCCAGGCGTTGTGCCCGAGCCGGGTCTCGGTGCGTTGCCAGATTGCCGCTGCTTCCTCGGGCCCGGCGCGGCGGGCCGGGTGGACGGTGCCGGCCAGGAAGCCCATCCAGGAGATGGCGTGGGCCTGTGCCTCGATGTCGTCGGGCAGCAGGCGGGCGGCGGGGTAGGCGCGCGCCACCCAGTAGAGGATGGCCGCCACCTCGTGCAGCGGGCGGCCGTCGATCAGCAGCAGCGGCACCTTGCCTTCCGGGTTCAGCGCCCGGAAGGCGGGGGTGGCGGTGTCGATGTTGCCCAGCGCCAGGGCATGCGCGCGGAAGTCGGCGCCGGCTTCCTGCAGGGCGATATGCGCCGCCATGGAGCTGGAGCCGGGGGCGAGATAGAGGTCCAGGGCTGGCATGGCGGTTGTTACCTTCGAGCCTTGCGCGCGGCGTAGCGGGCGTCGCGGGCGGCTTTCTGTTCGGCGGCGACCTGCAGCTGGCGGGCGCGATCCTGGATGGCGGCGAGGCGGGCTTCCTCGGCCAGCCTGGCATCCTCGATGGCGCGCAGGCGGGCGGCCTCGGCTTCCTGGGCGGCCTGTTCGGCGCGCTGGCGGGCACGATCGGCGTTGCGCACTTCGCGCGCCTCGGCGATTGCCTTGCGATCGGCGGCGAGTGCGAGCACGCGTGGGTCGTCCGGCTTGGGGGCGGCTTTGAAGCGCTCGGCTAGTTTCTTGCGGGCGTCGGCCGCGGCGGTGGCTCGGTCGCGGAAATTGTCGCCTTTGAAGGCCATCAGTTACTGCTCATCCAATTGTTGGGATGTGCCAGATAGCGCAAAACGCCGCCCGCTCCAATGCGCCTGAACGCAGGGCACGGTGGAAAGTTTGTCGGCCCAGCCCCGCCGCGCGCCGCGCGGCCTGTCATAGCCCCGCCGCGCGCCGCGCGGCCTGCTACAGTCCCGCCGCGCGCGGCGCTTCAGGCGGGGCCGACATGGCGGGCGAAGGTGGCCAGGTCGGTGTTGCTGCCGCACAGCAGCACGCCCACGCGGCGGCCGGCCAGGCGGTCGCGCAGCGGGCCGAGGGCGGCCGCGGTGGCCGCGGCGCAGGCTGGTTCCACCGCCAGCTTCAACTCGGCGAACAGCAGGCGCATGGCGGCGCGCAAGGCGTCGTCGTCCACCGTCACCAGGTCGTCGATGGCGCGGCGGCACAGGCCGTAGCTGTAGGCCTCGGTGTGCGGCGCCATCAGGCTGTCGGCGATGGACTGCATCGCCCCCATCTTCACCGGGCCGCCGGTGGCGAAGCTCTGCGCCATGCCGGTGGCGCCGGCCGGCTCCACGCCATAGATGGCAACGCCCGGCATCAGCAGCTTCAACGCGGTGGCGACCCCGGCGGCCAGCCCGCCGCCGCCGATCGGCAGCACCACGGCATCCAGCCCGCCCGATTGTTCGGCCCACTCCGCGCCGAGCGTGGCGGTGCCGAGCACGGTGCGCAGGCCGTTGAACGGGTGGACGAAGAATTTTCCTTCGGTGGCCTGAATGTCATGCACCATCGCAAACCCGGCGGCCCCGTCGGCGGCCAGCAGAACCTCCGCCCCGCAGGCCCGCGCCAGGGCAAGGCGGGCGGGGTTGGCGCTGGCCAGCATCACCACCTTGGCCGGCACGCCCAGCTTCTGCGCCGCGTAGGCCACCGCGATGGCGTGGTTGCCGGCCGAGATCGCCGTGACCCCGCGGGCCTTCTGGGCGTCGTCCAGGGCCAGGATGTTGGCGAAGGCGCCGCGCGCCTTGAAGGTGCCGGCGTTCTGCAGCAGCTCGAACTTGAATTGCAGCGTGGCTCCCGCCGGCGCGCCCGGCAGGTCGGCGCGCGCGAACACCGGCGTGGTGGCGATCCAGGGCGCCAACTCGGCACGGGCGGCGTCGATCATGGCGGCGGTGGGCACGGCGATGCCGTCGATGGTGTCGATATCGGTCATGGGCTCTCTCCGGCCGCGTGCTGGTCGCTCCAGCCGGGCGGCGTCCAGTCGATCAGGGTGGGCTCGTCGGCGGGCGCGGGTGCGGGTGCGGGGTCCGCCAGCCCCAGCGCGGGGGCCAAGGCGGCGTCGATCGCGGCGGCCTGGTAGTGGGCGGCGACATGGGTGCGCGCGGCCGCACCCAGGCGATCCACCGCGGCGGGCTGGGCGTGCAGGCGCAGGATGGTGCGCGCCATGTCCGCCGCCTCGTCCTGCACCAGGGCGGCGAGCGCGCCCGGCAGGTCGATGCCCTCGGCGGCGATGCTGGTGCAGACGCAGGGGATGCCGGCGGCCAGGCTGTCCAGCACCTTGCCCTTGATGCCGGCGCCGAAGCGCAGCGGCGCGCACGACACCAGGGCGCGCGACCACAATTCGTCCAGCCGCGCCACCTGGCCCAGCACCGCCACCGGCCCCGCGGCGGCGGCGGCGGCTTCGCGCAGGTCGGCGGGCATGGAACTGCCGGCGAGCAGGAACGGGACGGTGGGGTCCTCGGCCCAGACCAGGGGCATCACCACCTCCAGCAGGTGCCAGGCGGCGTCGCGGTTCGGCGCGTGGCCGAAGCTGCCGACGAAGGCCACGCCGCGGCGGTTGGCGGCCGGCGGCGGCGGGTCGGGCAGTGCCACCTCCCACGGCACCACATGCACCGCCACGCCCGGCAGCAGGGTGGCGAGGCGGGCCTGCTCCACGGCGGAATGGGTGATCGGCGCATCGGCGGCGCGGATGGCGGCCAACTCAGCGTCGCGCAGGTTGGCGATGTCGGGGTTGGCGTCGCCCACGGCGAACAGCGCCTGTTCGCGCTCGGCGCGCAAATGGTGCAGGTCGGCCACGCAATAGACCAGCCGCGCGCCCGGGCACCAGCGGCGGATCAGCGCGCCGTATTTCAGCATCACCGCCAGGCGGTGGACATAGACCACCCCGTAGCCGTCGCCACCGCGCCGCAGCACCTCCTCCACCGAGCCGACCCAGGGGGCGAGCCAGGGCTGGAACCCGGCGGCTTGCAGCCGCGCCGCCGCCTCCGGGGCGGCCTGCATGCTGTAGGCGGGCACGAATTCCACCGCGAAGCCCAGCCGCCGCAGCGCGTGCATGTGCGACAGGATCGCCGAGGAGCCGGCGTCGCGGCCCGGATCAGGGATCGATTCGTCGATCACCAAGGCGCGCCTGGCATCCTGCGGTGGCGGCGGCGCGGTCTCCGCCCCCCAGCGTTCCAGCAGGGCGGCGTGGTGCGGGGCGGGGTGCGGCAGGCGGGCGACCATGGCGCGGACGAGTTCGCGCAGCAGCGCCTCCAGCGCCGGGGCATCCGCACCCTGGGCGGCGGCCTGCACCGCGTCGGTCAGTTCGCGCCGTGCCGCCTCGCCCGCCAGCACTTCGCGCTTCAGCACCACCGGGGAGCCGAGCAGCGCCACCCCGTCGGCGGCGCGGCGCAGCACCAGCACGCGGTCCTGGGACAGCGACAGCCCGCCGGGGATCTGCACGATGAAGGCGTGGTGGCCGGTGCCGATGCCGGCGGCCTCCAGGTCGGCGCGGTGGCGCTCGGCGCGGAAACGGCCCAGCACGGCACCGTCCAGCAACAGCTCCAGCTCCACCGGCGCGCCCGGCCGCGACGGATCGGCCGCCCAGCCCGACAGCTTGTGGCGGTCGGCATGGTCGATGCGGCCCTTCAGCGGGGCGGGCGGGATGGGTTTCGTTTCGGACATGCGGGGTTCCGGGCCTGCGCCGCAGTCATGGCCCAGTGGGGCGCCCAGGGCAAGGCGGAGTCGGGATGAGGGAAAAACAAGGAAGATCTTCTTTTTCTGGAGAAAAAGAAGCAAAAAGACTTTTATCCGTTTTGGCCGGGCCTTGGAAACGAGCGCCCAATCAAATGGATGAAAGTTTTTTGGTTCTTTTTTTCAAAAAAGAACATCTCGCTGCCTAGCCGTCCAGCCGCGCCCCCGGGTGGAAATGCGCGTACACCCGCCGGGCGATTTCGCGCGACACGCCGGGTGCGGCTTCCAGGTCGTGCAGCCCGGCCTGTTTCACGCCGCGGGCCGAGCCGAAATGGTTGAGCAGGGCGCGTTTGCGGCCGGGGCCGATGCCGGCGATCTCGTCGAGTTCGCTGGTGACCAGGGCTTTCGAGCGGCTGGCGCGGTGGGTGGTGATGGCGAAGCGGTGGGCTTCGTCGCGCAGGCGCTGCAGGAAATACAGCACCGGGTCGCGCGGCGGCAGCTGGAAGGCGGGCTTGGAGGTGCGGTGGAACCATTCGCGCCCGGCGTCGCGGTCCGGTCCTTTGCTGATGGCCACCAGCAGCACGTCGTCGATGCCCAGCTCGTCCAGGATCGCCTGCGCGGCGGAAAGCTGGCCCTGGCCGCCGACGATCAGCACCAGGTCGGGCCATTCCGGCGTCTCGCCCGCCTCCTCCTCCTTGATGGCGCGCCCGAAGCGGCGGGTGAGCACCTCGCGCATCATGGCGAAGTCGTCGCCGGGGGTGATGGCGCCTTTGATGGCGAACTTGCGGTAGGCCTGCTTGCGGAACCCCTCCGGCCCGGCGACGACCATCACGCCATAGGCATTGGCGCCGCTGATGTGGCTGTTGTCGTAGATTTCGATGCGCTCGGGCGGGGCGGGCAGGTCGAACAGGGTGGCGGTGGCCTCCAGCAGCTTGGCCTGGCCGGCGGTCTCGGCGAGCTTGCGCTCCAGCGCCTCGCGGGCGTTGATTTCGGCATGGGCCACCACGGCGGCCTTCTCGCCGCGCTGGGGCACCGCGATCTCGACCTTCTTTCCAGCCCCGAAGCTGTTGGCCTTGATGCTCAGCGCCTCGGCGATCAGCGCCTGTTCGGCGAGCGGGTGGTTCAGCAGCAGCAGCGGCGGCGGCGGCTTGTCGTCGTAGAACTGGGCGATGAAGGCGGCGAGCACCTCGGGCGGCTCCTCGCCCCTGGTATGGGTGGGGTAGTAGGCGCGGTTGCCGTTGTTGCGCCCGCCGCGCACGAAGAACACCTGCACGCAGGTTTGCCCGGCGATCTGCCAGGCGGCGATCACGTCGGCGTCGGCCAGGCTGGCGGGGTTGATCACGTCCGTGCCCTGCACCGTGGTGAGGGCGCGGATGCGGTCGCGGATGGCCGCGGCGCGCTCGAACTCCAGGGTTTCGGCGGCGGCCTCCATCTCGGTGGCGAGGTTCTTCTGCACGCTGGAGGCGCCGCCGGCCAGGAAGGCGCGCGCTTGGTCGACCAGCCCGGCATAGTCGGCCACGCTGATGCGGGCCACGCAGGGCGCCGAGCAGCGCTTGATCTGGTGCAGCAGGCAGGGGCGGGTGCGGTTGCGGAACACCGTGTCGCGGCAGGAGCGCAGCAGGAACACGCGCTGCATGGCGGTGACGGTCTGGTTCACCGCCCAGGCCGAGGCGAAGGGGCCGTAGTAGCTGCCCTTGCGGGTGCGCGCGCCGCGGTGCTTGGCGATCTGCGGGTAGTCGTGGTCCTCGGTGAGCACCAGCCACGGATAGGATTTGTCGTCGCGCAGCACGATGTTGTAGCGCGGCTTGAGGCGCTTGATCAGGTTGGCCTCGAGCAGCAGCGCCTCGGCCTCGGTGTGGGTGGTGACGATCTCCATCGCCACGGTCTCGTTGACCATGCGCCGCAGCCGCTCGGGCAGGCGGGCGAGCTGGGCGTAGCTGGCCACCCGCTTCTTCAGCGAGCGGGCCTTGCCCACATAGAGGGCATCGCCGCTGGCCGCGAGCATGCGATAGACGCCGGGCGACAGCGGCATGGTCTCCAGCGCCGTCTCGATCACCGCCACCCCGCGCGGGGCGGGCGGTGGAGGCGGTGGATCGGCGGGCGGAGAGGGGGCGGCGGGGCTGCCGGCGGGCTGGTCTGGCGCGGTCATGGGTGCAGTTTTAGGCGGATGGGCCGGCTGGCTCAAGCCTTCGGCGGGAGGAGCGAAATTCATCCACCGTTCCTGTGGACAACTCTGTGGGCAAGCCGCGCCGAGGTGCGGCAAATGTCGAAGAATCAGCGGCTCAGTCGAATTGCCTGTAAATTGGGCATGCAACATAAGTCATTGAAATCGTTGAAGTCAAACATTAAATTGGGTTTACGCATTGAGCAAGGGCCGGCAGATCGCTGTAACTGCACGTGAACCGGCGGCCACGTGGACAATATCAGGAACGTGTGCGCTCAACCACCACGCCAACGCTGCCGGCATCGGGAAAAACGTCGAGCTTTTCGACACTTATCCGGACCGATATCACGCGTTCGTCATCGAAACAGGCGGCGGCGATACGCTCGGCCAGCGTCTCCGCCAGGCGCACGTGGCCGGCTGTTACAATGGCGCGCACCGCGGCGGCGATGGCCTGGTAGTCGACCACCCGCGAAAGCTCGTCCGGTCCCACCGCCTGGGCCGGGTCCTGTGCGCCAGGGTCGGCGACGGCGAGGTCGACATTGATGCGCACGCGCTGCGGTCCGCCCTGTTCATGGGCGTGCACGCCGATGCGCGCGGCCAGCACCATGTCGCGCACGAACACGTGGCGCAGGCCGGCGGCGGCGGAGGCGTAGGTGGGGGGAGCGGCGGTCATTCCTCCGGTGCCTGGCCGTGCGAGGGCGCCCATTGCAGGTGCTGCCCGCCGTCCAGCGCCAGCATCTGCCCGGTGACGGAGGGCAGGGCGAGCAGGGCCAGTGCGGCATGAGCCACTTCGTCCGGCGAGGTGCCGCGGCCGAGCGGGGTGGCGGCGCATTGCCGGTCGAACTGCGCCGGGCTCTGGCGCGGGCTGGGCAGGGCGGGACCGGGGCCGATGCCGTTCACCCGGATGCGCGGCGCCAAGGCGAGGGCGAGCGTGCGGGTGAGCGTCCATAGCGCAGCCTTGGACACGGTGTAGGAGACGAAATGCGGGGTGAGCGACCACACCCGCTGGTCGAGCAGGTTCAGCACCATGCCCTCGGCCCCCTCCGGCAGGGCCTGGGCGAAAAGCTGCGCCAGCACGAAGGGCGCGCGCAGGTTCGGCTCGATGTGCCGGTCCCAGGAATCGCGGGTGGCGTCGTGCCATTCGTCGCGCTCGAAGATGCTGGCGTTGTTCACCAGCACGCCGAGCGGGCCGAGGGCGGCGGTGGCGGCGGGGACCAGCGCGCGCACCTCGTCCTCGCGCGCCAGGTCGGCCGGCAGCACGATGGCCGAGACGCCCAGGGCGCGGGCGGCGGCGGCGGTCTCCTCGGCGGCGTCGCGGCTGGCGTGGCAGTGGATGGCGACGGAAAACCCCTGTCCGGCCAGTGCGAGCGCGATCGCGCGGCCCAGCCGCTGCGCCCCCCCGGTGACCAGGGCGGCGCGCGGGATGGCGCGCGGGATGGCGGGGGAGATCGGCAGGGGCGTGGCGGGGGCGTGGGGCATGGGGGCGCTTGGTAGCACGCGGCGACTGGATTGTGCAGCCGCGCGATCCACGCCCGGTCACGCAACCACGGTGCCGCTTGCGGATTTTCCATGCCCGCTGCACATGCCCGCCTTGAGTTGGCGCGGCCAGGCCCCATACTCGCCGGGTTGCACCCAGGAGACCGCATGCCACCGCAGATCACCGTCGGCCCGCCGCAACTGCGGGTGCACCACGACCAGACTGTATGGGCCGCCGAGCCCGATGGCGGGCTGGTGCGCGACAGCCGCAAGGGCCTGATCTTCCGCGACACCCGCCTGCTCAGCACCTGGACGCTGTTCGCCAACGGGGTGGGGTGGGAGTTGCTGAACGGCGGCGACCTGGCACCGCATGCCGCGCGCGCCTTCCTGACCAACCGCGCCTTCCCCTGCCGCGACACCGTGGTGCCGGCGCGCACCCTCACCCTGGTGCTGGGCCGCTGGATCGACGGCGGCGTGCACGAGGACATCGACATCACCAACCACGCCCAGCAGGCCGTGGCGTTCACCCTGGAACTGTCGCTGCGCAGCGACTTCGCCGATGTGGCCGAGGTGCGCGACGCGCAGATCACCCGACGCGGGCAGATCGGCTCGGAATGGTCCGGCGCGCGCCAGACGTTGCGCACCACCTATGATCGCGATGATTTCCACCGGGGCCTTACGGTGCGCGCGCAGGGCGACAGCCGAGCCGCCTTCGCCAATGGCCGGCTGTCGTTCGAGGTGGTGCTGGCGCCGGGGCGCAGCTGGCACGCCTGCCTGCTGTATGACCTGGAGGCGGGCGACGAGGTGCTGGCGGCGCCGCAGACCTGCCTGGTGTACGCCGGCGACACCGCGCCGGCCCGCGACCTGGCCGCCTGGCAGGCGGCATCGCTGGGCGTGGAGGTGGCGCATGCCGATGTCAGGCGCGCGTTCGAACAGGCCTGCGTCGACCTGGGTACGCTGCGGCTGAAGGTTGATGGCCACGCGGTGCCGGTGGCGGGGCTGCCGTGGTTCCTGGCGCTGTTCGGGCGTGACACGCTGATCACCTCGATGCAGGCGCTGCCGCTGAACACCAGCCTGGCGCGCGGCACGCTGGCGGTGCTGGGCGCGCGTCAGGCGAACACCTTCGACGCCTGGCGCGATGCCGAGCCGGGCAAGATCATGCACGAGCTGCGGGTGGGCGAACTGGCGCATTTCGGCGACATCCCGCACTCGCCATACTACGGCACCGCCGATGCCACGCCGCTGTATCTCATGCTGCTGCACCAGGCCTGGCGTTGGACCGGCGACCGCGACCTGATCGCCGCCCATCTGGACACCGCCGAGGGTTGCCTCACCTGGATCGACCGGTACGGCGACCGCGATGGCGACGGCTTCCAGGAATACGGCGCGCGCGGCATCGGCGGCTACGAGAACATGGGCTGGAAGGACGCCGGCGACGCGGTGCCCTATCCCGATGGCAGCCTGGCCAGCAACCCCAAGGCGCTGTGCGAGATGCAGGGCTATGTCTACGCCGGGTGGCGCGGCATGGCGGAGATTTTCGCGGCACTGGGCCGGCACGACCGCGCCGCCGACCTGCGGGCGCGCGCGGCGGCGCTGTACAATCGCTTCAACGAGGCGTTCTGGAACGAGCAGGACGGCTTCTACGCCTTCGCGCTCGACGGCGACAAGCGGCCGGTGCGCACGGTGGCAAGCAATGTTGGCCACTGTCTGTGGACCGGCATCGTGCGGCCCGACCGGGCGCGCCGGGTGGTGGAGCGATTGATGGCGCCGGACATGTTCAGCGGCTGGGGCATCCGCACCCTGTCTGACAAGCACCCGGCCTACAACCCGATCAGCTACCACACCGGCTCGATCTGGCCGCACGACAACGGGCTGATCGCCCAGGGCTTCGCGCGCTACGGCTTTGCCGCCGAGGCGGCACGGGTGGCCGGCGCCATGAGCGAGGCCGCGGCCAGCTTCGCGATGCACCAGATCCCGGAACTGTTCGCCGGGATTGCGCGCAACGGCACCGACTTCCCGGTGCAGTGCAACACCGCCAACGTGCCCCAGGCCTGGGCCGCCGGCTCGGCCTATTCGTTCATGCAGGCGGTGCTGGGGCTGTGGCCGGATGCGCCAAATGGCGTGCTGCGCCTGGCGCCGCATCTGCCGGAATGGCTGCCGGAGGTGACGCTGCGCGGCCTGCGGATGGGCAAGCATGAGTTCGACCTGCGCTTCCACCGCGAGGAGGGCGCAATCGCAGTGCAGGTGCTGCGCGGCGACCCGGCCGCGGTGCGGGTGGAGAACCACGCGGCCGCCCGATGAGGGAAGGAAAGAATGTTCTTTTTTGAAAAAAAGAACCAAAAAACTTCTATCCGTTTGGCCGGGTGTTTGAGACATGCTCCCGACCAAAACGGATAAAGTCTTTTTGCTTCTTTTTCTTCAGAAAAAGAAGAGTTTTTTACTTAGGCGGAGGCGAGGCTCTTTTCGCGGAAGTCCATCCAGAACGCCTCCCATGCTTCGGCGCCCTCGACCTTTTTGCCCATTTTTGCCTCGGCGGCGACGTGATCCTTGTAGGCGGCCTGTGCCTTCGGCCAGGCGGCGACCAGCGTGTTCTGGCGGGCGAGGCGCGCGGTTTGCCACTGGTCGGCCTCGGCGGTCCAGCGGCCCTTGTCCTTCATGTAGCGGATGGTGCCCTCGTGGTACGGCGCATCGGCGCGCGGCAGGCCGGAATGCTTGGGGTGCCACAGATCGCCGGTGCCAGTGGCCGCGGTGATCGCCGGCATGTTCGCCTCCACCGCCTCGCACACCGCGTAGACCTCGTCCGCGGTGGTATTGGCGTAGGTGGTGATCATCGGGTAGCGCAGGCCGATCAGCGGCACGCCGCCGGGCGGGATGGCCGCGCCCAGGGTTTCCACCCGCGGTTCCATGAAATCCATGATCACGCGCATGCGGTCCCAGCCGGCGGTGTTGTCGGCGGGGAAGGGCAGCCAGATCAGGCCGCGCGGGCTTGCCTCGATCTCGCGCATGTTGGCCGAGGTGGTGACGCTGCTGTAGCCGTCGAGCTGGTTGTTGATGACTGCGGTCTTCATCGCGGCGTAGCTGCCGAACCACACCGGCTCGATGTCGGCCTCGGTCAGCCCGGCGAAGGCGACATAGGCCTTGTTCTTGACGTTGACCGAGGGGTTGCCCTTCACGTAGCCGATGCGCCGGCCCTTGATGCCGGCCATCGTGGTGACGCCGGTATCGCGGGCGAAGCTCAGCCCGTTGCTGGTGGGCCGGGCGAGCACCACGCGCACGTCCTGCGGTCCCCAGGATTCGGCGGCGAAATCGTACAGGCCCTCGGAGGCGAAGAACAGCTCGTTGGCCAGGTAGCCGTAGGTGGCGCGCCCCTGCTTGAGCGGCAGCAGTCGGCCAATCGAGGTGCCCGACGGCACGATGCGCACCTTGATCGGGTTGTTCTTCATCAGCGCCTCGGCGATGGCCGAGGCCTCGACATAGCCGGAGGAGCCGAGGTCGTAGGCGGTCCATACCGAGCTGGACGGCAGGGCGCGGGCCAGGGCGCTGGTGGCGAGGCTGGGGGCGGCGAGGGCGCCGGTGATGCCGCCGAGCACGGAGCGGCGGGACAGGTGGTGGCGGATTTTGTTTCGCATTTGGAAGTCTCCCCTGCGGGCCGCATCTGGCGTGCGACGTGTTCTTGGTCTTGTTTGGTTGTGCGAACAATGGCATATCGGGCGGCCGGCAGTCAAAGTTATTCGGAACCCGCACCACGCTGCCCGCTGTCTCGACGAGCGGGAGGCGGTTCCGAGGGGGAGACGGAATGAGCGGAAAAGGTGCGGCGGTGCCCGAGAGCACGGCCGACAATGCGGCTGAGGTCGAGCGGCTGCTGGCGCCGGAGGATGGCGGGCGCGACCGGCTGCGCGGCGTGGCCTATGGCGTGGCGCTGCTGCTCGGCGGCATCGGGATTGTCCTGACGGTCAACCAGACGTTCAACCTGGGCCTGCTCGGCACCGTCATCATCGACACGTCGTTCCTCTACGTCCTGCTCGGCCTGTTCCTGTCGCTGGCCTTCCTCGCCTATCCCGCGCGGCGCGGGCAGCTTGAGAAGATCCCCCTTTACGACTGGGGTTTCTTCGCCCTCACCCTCGCCTGCGCCGGCTACCTGGCTTACAACGGCTCGCGGATCGTCGGCGAGGGCTGGGACATCGCCGCGCCCACCGAAGCGGTCCTCGTGGCCGGCGTGGTCTGCCTGCTGGCGCTGGAGGCGCTGCGCCGCGCCGCGGGGATGGTGCTGTTCACGCTGTGCGCGGTCTTTGCCATCTACCCGCTGTTCGCCGAGGACATGCCGGGCTTTCTGTGGGGGCCCAGCATGAGCCTCGCCCAGACGGTGAGTGCCCATGCGATGGGGGTGGAAAGCATCATCGGCGTGCCGATGCGCACCATCGCCTCGTTGCTGGTGGGCTTCCTGATCTTCGGCTCGGCGCTGGTGGTGACCGGCGGCGGCGAGTTCTTCATGGCACTGGCCACCGCGCTGATGGGGCGCAGCCGCGGCGGGCCGGCCAAGGTGGCGATCCTGTCGAGCGGCTTCTTCGGCTCGCTGTCGGGCAGCGTGATCTCCAACGTGGTCACCAACGGGCAGATCACCATTCCCACGATGAAGCGCACCGGCTATCCGGCGCACTATGCCGCGGCGGTGGAGGCGTGTTCGTCCACCGGCGGGGCGCTGATGCCGCCGGTGATGGGGGCGGTGGCCTTCATCATGGCCGAGTTCCTCAACGTGCCGTACAGCACGGTGATGCTGGCCGCCATCGTGCCGGCGCTGCTGTACTATGGCGCGCTGCTGCTGCAGGTGGACCACTACGCCGCGCGCACCGGCATGCGCGGCCAGGACGCCAGCGAGATACCCAAACTGTGGCCGGTGTTCCTGCAGGGCTGGCACTTCCTGTTCAGCCTGGTGTTGCTGACCTACCTGCTGCTGGTGATGAAGCGCGAGGCGCTGGCGCCGTACATCGCCACCATGGTGCTGCTGGCCACCACCATGCTGTTCGGCCAGAAGCGCTTCCGGTTGGATGGGCTGAAGGCCCTGCTGGCCGACACCACGCGCAACATCGTCAGCATCGTCGCCATTCTCTCCGGGGTGGGTTTCATCGTCGGCTCGCTGTCCTACACCGGGGTGGGCGGGGCGTTCTCGCGCGAGCTGCTGCAGTTCGCCGGCGGCAACATGTACCTGCTGCTGATCATCGGCGCCTTCACCAGCTTCCTGCTCGGCATGGGGATGACCTCCAGCGCCTGTTACATCTTCCTGGCCATCACCCTCGGCCCGGCGCTGATAGGCGCGGGGCTGAACCCGATCGCCTCGCACCTGTTCATCCTGTACTGGGGGCTGATCAGCTTCATCACGCCGCCGGTGGCGCTGGCTGCCATCGCGGCGGCCTCCATCGCCAAGGCCGAATCGTGGCCTACCGCGGTGTCGGCGATGCGGCTGGGCATGGTGAACTTCGTGGTGCCGTTCCTGTTCGTGCTGAACCCCACGCTGATCCTGATCGGCGCGCCGCTGGACATCGCGCACGACGTGACGACCGCATTAGTGGCGGTGTGGCTGCTGGCCTCGTCGTTCGAGGGCTGGCTGTACGGCATCGGGCGCATTGGCCTGCCGGCGCGCGCGGTGCTGCTGGTGGGCGCGGCGAGCCTGCTCAAGCCGGGCTGGACCACCGACATCATCGGGCTGTCGGCGCTGATCATCGTCTATGGCGGGTATCTGGTGGCCCGGCGGATGAAGCCGGCGGTGCGGTAGGGCGGTGGCTCTACGCGAAGTAGAGCACGCCGATGCCACTCACCTGCATCTCCACCGGCGTGGGCAGGTCGGCCACCGCGCGGCCGGACCAGGTGACTGCGGTCTCGACGGCACCGTTGCCGTCGAGGTCGGCCACGAAGGTGGCGCCGGCATAGCCGGACAGGCCGGCCTCGGCCACCCAGGTCGACTGGCTGACGCCTGCGATCCAGCCCCACAGCGTCAATGTCTCGCCCGGTTCCCAGTCTGTGATGGTTGACCACACCGGCACCACGAACCGCCCGTCGAGGAAGAAGCCGTCCCGCCCGGCATCGCCCGACAGAAAGTTGGAGCCGCCGCCGCCATCCACGATGTCGTCGCCCGCACCCATGCGCACCGCGTCGTTGCCCCCGCCCATGTTCATGAAGTCGTTGAACGAGGTGCCGGCGGCCACGTCATCATGGTCGGTGCCGGGATACACGTAGCGCAGATTCAGCGGACCTGAGTAGGGCAGCGGAAATTCGTAGCCGAGGGTGCCGTTGGTGATGAACGACATCAACTCGTCAGTGCCGGCCTGGCTGCGCAGCGTCTCGACGGCGATTGCAGCAGTGGCGCCGAATTGCAGGAACTCGACATCCTCCAGGTCGTCCTCGCCATCCGGCCCGCTGACACGCACGCGGCCGCCCTGCATGCCGATGCGGTGCAGCGCGCGCGCACCGGCGAATTGCACCGTGTCGGTGCCCGCACCCAGGTGGAACACGTCGTTGCCCGGCGTGCCCTGCACCGTCTCGTTGGCGCCGCTGTCGTCGTCGTAGATGGTGCCCGGGGCCGCTTCGGTGCCGAGCACCGCGTTCTGCGGGGCCGACAGCGTGATGGTGAAGCCCTCATGCGTCTCGGCCATGCCATCGCCGGCCACCTGCACCTGGATGTCTCGGCTCGCTTGGCCCGGCAGGAAGGCGACGGTGCCCGACGGCAGCACGCCGCCGATGAAATCCGCGCCGCTGGCCGGCGCCGTGCCGCTGCCCGCCACGGTCCATGTGGCGCTCGCGCCGCCCGCCGTGCTGCCGGTCCTGTTGGCGGTGAAGGTGAAGGTGGTGCTGCCCGACCCGCCTTCCGCGCGGACCGCATCGGCGGGTGCGATGGCGAGGATGGCCTGGTCGTCGTTCAGGATGGTGCCGGTGGCGCTGGGGGTGGTGATCATCACCTCGCCGGCCGCCTGGTCGACCGTGACCGTGAAGCCCTCGTCGGGCTCTATCGTCGAATCGGCAGCCACCGAGAGCGATATGGTCTGACTGGTCTGGCCGCTGGTGAAGAACACGGTGCCGGAGGGCAGAATGCCGCCGGCGAAATCCGCGCCATTGGCCGGCGCGGTACCGCTGCCTACCACCCTCCAGCTGGCGCTGGCGCTACCCGCGCTACTGCCCTGGCGCTGCACGGAGAAGGTATAGGCGGTGGCACCGCTCGTCCCTTCGGCCCGGCGGGCATCCAGGGCGGCGATGCTGTAGGCGGATGTCGTCGCGTGCAGCGTCGCCGAGGCGGTTGCCGTGCCAACCAGATAATACCCGGAATCATAGCCGCTGTATGTTGCCGCAAGTGTGCCGTAAATCGAGCTGCGGTCGGCGTTGTAGGTGTATTTCTCACTGTAGGAGGTCAGCCCCGTGCCCACCAAGTCGCTCCAGGGCAGGGTGAAGCCGTTGAACGGCCCGGCGAAATAGATCCCGCTAACCGCGTTCCACGCGCTGTCGCGCAGGTATTGCCCGTCGTCGCGCCACACCTCCGCCGTGATCGTGCCTGATGCACCCGTATATCCGGACAGTGTACCGCCAGACAGGCGCGCCGAGGACACCGACATCGTGCCGGCGATCGAGATCGCGAACTGCCCCGCGCCGATGGCCTGGCCACCGGCATCGAAGCGCAATGCGCCATTGTAGCTTGTCATGCCTGCTCCAGCGTCCACACCCATGGATTATTAGCATGCAAAGGCGTTTCAGAAGAATTACGACGCAGCAATAAACTTTCCGGAGGCGCTATCCCGCGGCCCGCGCCGCCGCACCAGCCGCGTTGCTGCGCACGAACATATCGTGCATGGCCAGCACCTCGCGCCCCTGCTCGCCGGTGAACACCATCTGCGGCGCGCGGCCGGCCAGCACGTCGATGTTGTGCAGGGTGGACAGGCGAAAGCTGTTTCCCCAGTCGCTGTCGATGTTGTGGAAGCTGCGCACCTCGCCATCGCGATACAGCATCGTCGCCATCGGCTTCTGTACCGACACGTCGGCACTGGGCGCAGGTAGTCGCGCACGTTGAGGTCGAAGATGCGGCCGAGGCCGACAATGCCCACCCGCCGCTTGCGTGCCATGGCGGTTCCCTCCGGTTTGAGTCTAGCATTACAGTTGTGTATTTCGAAGGTCTCTGAATCAATGGGTTAGGGCTCGTCCAAAGATAAGTGAATCGCGCCTTCTCGGTTTCGGGATTCCCTTGGCTCGACGAGTATTGCTACACCCGAACGATGATCGGTGTCAGCGCAATTCGGGAACGCTATCTCGCCCTTTCGCCGCACTTGGACGAAC
>Ga0105053_10006104_pt1 | contig 16769 bp, 15 predicted proteins | sample BON01_FD_78093 | JGI IMG/M metagenome (GOLD analysis project Ga0105053, IMG submission 78093) | Freshwater microbial communities from Lake Bonney liftoff mats and glacier meltwater in Antarctica - BON-01 | ecosystem: Environmental > Aquatic > Freshwater > Ice > Glacier meltwater | place: Lake...
CATCCTGCTCAGCATGTTCTGAGGGAAATTGAGGACTACCATAAATTAGATTTTAGTGAGTATTTGAACACAAGCTCCTATGTGAACGTCGTAGCAGAGCCTGAGGAATGTGCAATCACTCTTATGGGAATGCGTGTGAATTTGGCAGACCAGACTGTGTATCCACAGTCCTTTCGAATGCACAATTGGTGCGTGAACATTATTGCAAAGTTGTGGCACTGTCCGGCACCCACTTCATTGCGTGATGGGCTTGTGGAATCTCCTAAATTTTCACAAGATGCAGTTTACAGTGGGGCTGGAACCGTAGGCTCAACTGAAGTTTGTCTATTGGCTGGATTGGCTCTTAAATTCAGATGGAGGGCATGGTATTCGAAGAAACATGGTTTGAATCCGGAGCAAGCTCTTGGCGTGAAACCTAACATTGTTATCTCCAATTTGTTTCAAGCGGCTTGGGAGAAATTGTTTCGTTATATGGATGTTGACTACCGCCTGGTAAACCAATCCATCAACGAGTTCAAGCTTGATGTTTCCAATTTGGAACAACATATAGACGACAAAACTATCGGTGTTGTGTGTATAATGGGAAATCATTATGGCGGTCAATACGATCCAGTTCAGGAAGTTGATCAGTTACTGACCAAGATAAATCTCGAAAAGGAATACCAAGTTGGTATTCATGTCGATGCCGCATCGGGAGGATTCGTAGCACCATTCCAAGACGATGCTGATCCATGGGACTTTAGACTGAGCAACGTGTTGAGTATTTCTGCAAGTGGCCATAAATTTGGTGAATCATGTATTGGAACCGGATGGGTTGTCTGGCGACAACGCAGGGACCTTGCGGAACACGTAGCTGTAAGTGTGAGCTACCTAGGCGGAGACAGCGATAGCTACACGCTGAACTTCTCTAGACCTGCTAGTGGCGTCTATAACCAGTATTACAAACTAATGAGGCTTGGGACGCAAGGGTATCGAATAAAGACTGAAAGCATGATGGAAGTAGCCGAATTCATACGGACTAGTTTAAAGGGAATTCTCGTCAAAGACAAACCCATATTTCAAATTCTTGATGATGGTTCTTCTAGAAAGAGCTTGCCTGTGGTAGCTGCGCGTATTGATCCTATGGCCGATCGACCTTACGACGACATTGATTTGCAATGCGCTATTTCACAGTTCCATTGGTTCGTTTCTGGGTACCATCTCAAATTTGAAGATCCTTTCAGTAAAAAGGTTGTCCCGCTCTTTTCAGATGAACCAGAAGCGGCAACCATGTTTAGAGTGGTTGTTAAATCTAATTTAACAATGAGTCTCGCAAAGAATTTAGTCCGTGCTTTCGAAGACTCGATTCAATTTCTTGAGGAACACGGTAAAGGATATCTTCAAGTCCATCGAAGCTCAAAAACGCACCGAGGACATAAGTTGCTTAAGAAATGTTAATGCCTAATTCTAAAAACACATTTCAAACCCAGTACTTTTGGACCCATATCTCTTCAATGCAATTGTGAGGTTTTGGGTCTTGAGGAAAATTCACCACTGCTGCACTTGCAGGCAATCCATGACACTTGACGTGGGTTTTGTAATCAATGAGTCTATCTTGAAAAATGTCTTGCAAGATATCAGCGTCGGATACCATCATCTCTAGCCAGTAGTCAAACTTCCTAACATAGTCGGTAACTGTTTGTTGCCCAAGCCTCGCCATAGTACTATACACGCGTTTCAATGATGAAGATCTGGCATCATACAAAAGTATGGAGGAATTGTAACCTCCCTGACGATTTTCGGACTTTGCAAATTCATCGGTGCCTAATAATACATAAATAACTTGCATTTGTTCTATTCAAACACTTACCAAGGATCGCAAAGTTGCCGGTATATCCAATAAAATCATCAAGAGATCCTGTAATGATGGTATCGAGATCAACGTAGAGTATTAATTCGCGAGTGCCAAGTCTCCCATCGAATAAAACAACCGATTTAGTCCACCAGCCTAACCATCCGCCTTCATCAATGTCATGTATCTCAATTTCCTTCTCTAAAATTCCTGTTGGATCATCAGTAAAACACAAGAAAGCGAAATGGACATTTAAATTCCGTTTTATCCCTCGAAATAATTTATCCACATAGTCTGATCCGTATTTGGTGCCCCATTTGATACAGACAACAGTCAAGACTCGTGTTTTCAAGTTTGTCACCGTATTTACCGGTTTCATCTCAATACGATCGTACGTACCACATATTTTCCAAGTCATGTCAATAGCCTCAGCTGTCATCCCGCAGCGTCGTAACGCGTTATTCAAATTGGAAGCAGTCACAATAGATATTTGTGGCTCCAGCGCCCTAGCTTGATGCGATAGTGCCAATGCATATCGAAGATCACGCCCCGTTCGAAGCAGAAGTGATGCTAAACTATTCAGTCCGGCTTCGAAATACGGACTGATGGCGGTGGCCTTGTGCAAATATCCAACAGCCAAATCGATCCTGTTTACATCTGCAAGGATGTTCCCTATATTTAAATATGCAAAGACGCATGTGGCATCCAGTTTAATGGCGGCCAGAAACAATTGGCACGCATTCGCAACGTTGCATTTCTTTTTGGCAAGAGCCCCGAGCTTATTCATCGCACGTGCTTTGTTCACACAAGCTGCATCTGTTTGATTTCCCCATGAGAAACCTGTGTGGCTATCAGGAGTGAACGCGTAAGAACTATTTGAATGGTCCACGTCAACTGTACGTCCCTCCCACGAATAAACGGAATGACCAATTGGGAAGATCATTGACTCATCCAATAAGAAATAAAAAAAGCCGTTGAAGGTGGAACGTATGGATTGGTGGACTGCTGTCATTCGAGGCGATCATCAGCGAATGTCCGCATTGATTCAATCTGACGACACATTGATTGATGCATTTCATCCCGCTTTAGGGAGTTCGCCTCTTCATGTATGTTCTAGAGAGGGTCACGAACACGCTTGTGGACTACTAATCCGTTTTGGAGCGGATGTGAACGCTATTGATCACAATGCACGAGAAACACGTGAGTAGCATTTTATATTAAAATAGCAACACTGACTCATTCAACGTTACAAAGCATTACACAAAGCAGCCGATGGTAACCATCTGAGAATTGTTCAAATGCTGATGGATAATGGAGCTGATCAATACATAAAAAACAGCAAAGGACAAACGATTCAAAGTCAAGCAGAAAGATTTGAAAATACCACTTTGATCCATTTAATTAATTCGCATTCGACGACATCGCACGCTGGCAAAAGAGGTTGCGTAAAAGTGGCCGCGTTGCTCGCCTCAGAATCCAAAGCAGAATCAAGTGCTGATTTTGAAATGCGGAAACTGGCGCACGAACATCGACGAAGCAAGGTCAAGCTAATTGAAACCGAAGACCTCATGGATTTTTATAGGACGACGTGCGAAGAGCTAACTGCTGATCTGGAAACAGCCAAGTCCGAAATCCAAGATCTCAAACGTCAATTGCAGATACTATGATTACATACCATAAAGATCAGCTAGCTTTTGGCTCATCTTCACTGCCTTTCGGTAGAGAGGCATAGCTTCCTCTGGAAGTCCCTGATTGCTCAGTTCCTCAGCCTGCTGATACATTTCAAAGGCAGCCCGGTCTACTGCTGATTTAAGTATTGGATCCTTGCGTATGTACATGATATCCGATCGAATGATGTATTTCGAGGAATTAATTCCAACTGCGACACCTTCATGCAGAATATTGTGAAAAAATACACAACACGAACCCATAATAGGGTCTACTATGCCAAGTACATGCTCTTCCTTTCCAGTGAAACGGCCGTTACTGTCTAAGACGAGATGCGCTTTTTGATCATCATGGTAAAATCGAGTTCCTCCTCCCTCGTGACAATCATTCAAGTACAGAACTATTGAATACATAGAGCGTCTATCGCAGTCAAGAACGTTGTATCCATCTGTATGAGGCGCAAAGTGCCCGCCTGGATTGTATCTCGCAAACAAAATGTTTTCATTTGTGTTGTAAGGTTCCCAAAATCCTTCTAAATCACGCTGCCATCTTTCTCCGGAAGATTCATTGACCTCGACGTCAAAGTTCATAAACGGCTTCATCTTCGCCCAAATATAAGCAGCGATGTCTTTCTCGGTAACCTCGATGGTATAGGCGTTTCTAAAATCAGTCCTTTTCTCCTCACGCGAATCCCAATATGTATAGCCTGTTCTTTCTGTGCATGACACCAAATACTCACATTGTTCTTTAGAAAGGACATTTTCAAACACAAAGCAGTCCGTGTCCCCGAATGGGCGTTTGCAAATCACCTGTCCCTGGTTTTTAAAAGCGGCGAATGTAGGATAGTCAATATTGCAAGTACCCACTTGTTCTTTCAAAACTGGAGCCACCACTCCCAAAGGAGAAGGGCTGGAACCACTCGATAGGTTGTAGGTCATCAATTGCAATCGCGGTAGACCCTTGAAAATGGAAAGCAAGACTGAGAATGAATATGATCGCCAGAGTAGCCGGATGAATGGTTACAGGGATGAGTCACCAGGTAGACATTCCAGAAAAAGATACGATGCATCATACGCTGAAGGAAGATGTGATGATAGAGAGAGATCTAGTGACAGGAGACCAACGAGAAGAGACAATATAGACCGATATGATGATAGAAGGAATGATAGACCATATGCTGGGAGAAGGAACAGAAATTACGACGCATACGATGACAGAAGGAATGATAGAGCATTTTCTAGGAGAGACGACAGATATGATAGAAGGAATGATCGAACGGGTAGTAGCAGAAATGACGACAGATACAACGACAGAAGGAATAATAGACAAATTATTGGGAAAGACAACCGATCTTATGATAGAAGCAGATCTAAAGATAGAAGCAGATCTAATGATAGAAGCAGATCTCGTGATAGAATCAGATCTCATGATAGAAGCAGATCTAATGAACGAAATGATTGGCGAATAGTCCCTGCAGACTCTTCGAAGGGCAAATATCTGGTGGTAGTTCCCGCCGGCGATTCTTCATTGCATTGTACTGAAGATAGTCCTTGGTCCGGTAATGGATTTGATATATGTGTGGTGTACTACGGCACTAATGATCAAGTAGCAGAAGCGTACAAGAAGCAGTGCAGGTACTTTTTCCACCGCAGAGGTCCAAAGTGGCAGCTGGTTCGCCATGCGTTGAACAACATCCCGTGGAGAAGTTATGAATATATATGGATACCTGATGACGACCTTCAAATATCAGGACCGGATATTTTCAAGATGCTGAAAGTGGCGTCCGATCACAATGTGGTTTTAGGACAGCCCGCTTTGGTAGATCTAAATATTCAAAAACAATACAAGCACATTCTGAAACACCGCGAAGGTTTATTGTTGCATTACACTAATTTTGTAGAGATCATGTGTCCGTTCTTTCGTGTCGATGCGCTTGTATATGTTTTTCATACATTTGATACTGAAGAAGTAAAAAGCGGATGGGGATTGGATAAACTTTGGGCGTCGATGGTGAACTTTTCAGATATTGCAGTTATCGATTCTACCCCTGTTGTTCACACTCGTCCACAGAATGCGTTTGCTACTGGAAATTCATTTTACACTGAGTTTGGGATCGATCCTCAAAGAGAATACTATGATTTGAAGAGAACTTTTAACTTTAGAGATTTCAAACTGACATCAAATAAGGAGATATCTGCTGCTGAAACTATTTGAAGGTTTGGATTTAAAATTCATGTATGTTTTTTATTCATACAATCATATTCTTTGGTTTACTTCAGTAATGCAATCGGATTCAGATTTTTCAGTAGGATAAATCTAGTTGGAATCATCATTATTTGAATATCATTCCAGAGTATTTTTGAGAGATCGATTCATCGCTTGCGTGAGCTTCTTCTACCCAATTCTAATACTCCTTCAATTGTCTCAGCCGAGTAGATTCTCCTGCTTTAATATAAAGTGCATACAATAAACAATATTGTTAGCCACTGCAGCCTTATAAATATTTCCACCAAGTGCCTCTCGAACCACTTGTTCTGCTTCGAATATAAAACAACATTGTGCAAGCAATTCCAAGTCACACATGAGAATAGATTCGATCAGCTGCAAGCAACATTTAATTAGGGTGTCTTTTTCTTTTAATCTGATATGAACAAGTTGCAATATTTTCTGCCTTAAATCATTTCTTTATGATATGCATATTTGCCAGAACTCCTTTAATTAGATTAGACACTCTTCATTTCGAAAAGAATATAGAAGGGTCATAAAAAATAGGGAGGGGCGCGGCAATTCATTAGGCGAAACAGGCCTTTTAGTTCGTTTGTACGTGCAGTATGTCTATGTTGGAAGCCGAAGCCCTCAACAGGATGTCGCGAATTGATTTTCGATTGGAAGCCGCCTTTTCCAAGCAGCCTGCTGGAGGTCCTTTGCTCGAACCTATAGACTCGAAGCGGACCAAAAAAAAGAAATGCAAAAATAGCATCTTAACAAAGCAAAGTCATCGCAGCACTGAACTGTTGCATTCGCTAGCAATAAAAGTCCAACCTTCAGTTTGTAGCAATATCAACGTCAAATCGATGACAAGTGTTTGGCTTCATTCGCTATTATTGGGCAGTAGAGAGCCTGTTGATGTTGGCAAAGAATGCATCGATGTGTGTACTGTAGAGTTTGATGCCAGTCTCCGTTTTATGATAAACGAACTGCAAGTTTTACACAGTCTATGCTCGGTGCAGTCTTTAGTCCCTAAAGTGGCTGCGGAAAATTGTTTGAATCGCAGTCAATTAGTATTGAAGTTATGGCGAAACGAACATCGTGTGCTGAACCAATTGCTTCGCATGTATTCAGAAGATAGACAGCGCCTTCAAATGAATTCTTCTCAACACGTTGACTCACTTGAACGAAGAGTGAACCATTTGCAAACCGATCTGCTGGCCGAAAGACAAGAGAACAAAGAATTGAGGGCTGATATTCTTCTGATTTCTCAATTCGTTTCTGATTTACAGGATTTTCAAGGAGGAGATTCAAAAATGTCAGAGTTGCGAAGTCGATCAACAAATCTAGGAGCTGCAGGAACTGTTGTTGTTTTGGAGAAGTTGCATCATCGAATGGCGGCTACTGCGGGGCTCATAAAAAACAGCACTGACAACGAAGAAGACGTACCGATAGAAGCACCAAATGAATCACAACGTATTGAGCCGGAACTAAAGACTGAATTTACAGAAACTGAATCAATATCTACACCGATGGAAGAAAAAACACCGGAACATATCAAAATAAGTATCGATATGAAACCAGAGGTTGTCAAGCCTATTAAGGTTGTCAAGCCAATAATGATCGAACCTGCAAAATCTACCGATGGCAAACGTGCAAAACGAAAATCGGTTGCGGCTCTTGATTCACTTCAAGTGTCTTTTGGGTTGTTGGATGAGATTCAAATTGCTGATTTGCTTACAGAGCAACTCAACAGAAGCTCATTGGATTCCAATAAGCGAATCATGGATAACATAGACCAGGAAACAAAATTGAATTTACTGGCATCGTTTTTGGAGATGATCACGAGTTGCAAAGATGACTTGGCAGCTGTTCTAATGGAAAAACTATCATCTGATCTCGACCGAGTAGATTTGGTTACTTGCCTATTCCAATCACTTTCTAAATCAGAAGCTGATGTTGTCTCAACACGATTAATAGAACAAGAATTGATTCAGCTGCCTATTCCTGCAGTGATAGAGACTACCGAAATGCAAGTACAAACAGAACTTATACCAGTTGAGGAGCCTAAGCCTCCTTCTATAGATCCCCCAAGCAAGTCCCACAAACAAAAGAGGCGTAGAAAAACACCCTACAGCAAGTATGCATCAAAAGGGAACAAGAATAGGGGCAAAGTTATCGATAAGCTTGCATTGGAGCACAGCCTGATAGGCCAAATTTACCAGCTCAACAGTTCCGGAGCCACCTCACGCCGGACCAAGCACGACCTTGGGACTACCGTATTGCTGTACTTCACTCAAAAGTATGGTCTGCGTAAGATGGCGGAAGAGTTTGTAGCAGGCACTGTTGACGCCGTGAAAGAATTCCATGGAAGTTCCTCCAGAATCACAGTTTTCGGTACGCTACTTGGAGTACTCGATCCCGAAGTTCATTCTCCTATTCTTGCTCCAGTTGTCATGCAATTTATCCGTGTTTTATTTCCATGTAAAAATATAGTGACGCTCATGGGCGAGTCTCAGATACTCGTTGAAACGAATACAGTGCTCAAAGCCATAACCTCTATTTTGGACTCCGGTAAAACTAACGAGTCAGAAAAGGAAACATGTACGTGGACCATTCCGGATGTATTTAGAATCCGATTGATTCGGTGGGTAGAAGCAAATAGTAGCGGACAAGACAGCAAGTTCATCAATTTCGATATGTTCTGCGAGCACTTGGTGTCTATTCTGTTGAATAAAATTCGATTGGACAGATCCATTCTAGTGGCTAATTTTAAAGCATTTGATACAAACAGCGATGGTGTTCTTGAATTCAATGAGTTCACAGAATTACTGCATCATTGTCAACCCGAACCGGCGTTACAAAATCATGATATTCACGACTTGTGGCTTGAAATAAATGAAGAGGACCAAGATGATGATGAAAGTTCTATTACACCTGAAGCGTTCGCCGTGGTCTTATTGCGGAACAATATCCGGCTTCCTTATTGGAAGCACGATACATCCGACATACTAGCCAACCTCCTTGAATAATATTAATTGTTATATCATATCACATGAATTTACTTATACTAGAAAAATAACAAAAAAGGTCATGAAGAAAAGCAATATCCCCATAATCTTCGCTGCAAGCCATTTATTGTTGGACACATTCTTCCATGTTTGAAGCAGTTGCTCTGTTCCCCTGTTTATGTTGTCATGTGTCTGCTGTACGTTTTCGTCCACCCTTTCAACCAACGACCCCTGTTCCGATATCATAATACTAAGTTGCGAAAACACGTCTCCTAATTCACTAATATGAGTCTCAAGAGTAGTCGCCGCGTCAGCTCTACTGCTGAGGTATCGATCATCTTGCAACTGTGCCACAGGCTGAATAAGAGGCCCTTCAGGCTCACCATCATCACCAATACCACCGTATAGACTTTTATTCACACCGTCAGGTCTCGGAAGACCATCACTCAAAGCAGGTGATGCAGGTCTTGCACTCAGGTTCATCCGATTCGATCGTCCCAAAACCCCGCGACGACTCTTGTTCTCTTGCATAATATTCTGCTGCTCCTATGACCGCTTAATACATTAGTTAAATTATTTCTTCACAACTTACCTCGAGAACTGTTTTAAAATTTGAACTCGTTCCCAAAAGTTGTCGTTGCATGGCTTCTATGATGTTTTGTGAATGAGAAGTAGCGTTTTTACTGCCATGACTGACTTGCTCTTTATTACTATTCAAATAAGATTGAAGATGATCCAATTCTACTTTTATAAACTTCGTGTCGTTTTTAAGCCGTGCAGCTAAAGTATTAATATCTGTGCCATCGGTTGTAGCACCTCGTGACCGCGTTACTGGAGCAGAGATAAGTTACAAAATATGAAGTCACAGCAAAAACTTACAATTAGCAAGTTCCATCAGACGTTTCGAAGTTAGCTGTATCTTCTTGGATATCTCTGCAGCCTTCTTACCAAAGGTCCTCGCCTCTTCCGATGGACTTTTTTTACCCACTGGAAGATCGCAGACCTAATTCAAATGTATATAAGAATGCATTAAGAGAATCTGTTAAATTTCGTACCGGTTGCACTCCTGCAGATACCATGGTCGCTGCAGTCGCAAAAAAGTCATCTGTTCGATCTGTCATCCTTACCCAAACGAAGCCTGTGCTTTTGTGAACGACTAGCTGTTTTCATATGGTTTCAAATAATACTTAGGTCCCCCTCCTTATTGTGGTGGGGACCTGGTCAACATGTGAACCAACAAAAAACAATGAGTGAAGTGGAGGAAGTCGTGGATAAAATATCAACTCTTGAAGTTGAGCAACTCAGCTCTGATGTATCATTGGAGAACTTGGTGACTTTCTTTGATGGGGCAGTGCAACGTTTTGAAGATCGAGACTTCATGGCGGTGGTGATAGCTGAGTTGGAGCCTTTGGGGTATGAAAGTGCTGTCATGCAAAAACGTGTTGGCGAAGTGAGAACAAAATTGGATCAAGTCTTCGTTGAGATTTGGAAAAGTATGGGAATTGACGATAATGCTGGTTCGAAAGCGGTGTCTGACGCAGGGGAGATGTTGAGTAAACTGGAGGACGAAGAAAAAGTTACATTTGAGGCGCTCATCGACAAGTACTCTGAAGCGGAGAGTATCTTTCTAGGGGAAGTGGTTCTAGGGAAAGAGGAATTTCAAAAGAGATTGGCCCTTCGAACCAAATTTGAAAAAATCCAGGAAGATATGATGAATCAACTTCAAACGGCAAGTGATGAAGAGCGACAAAAGTTCATGATAAACTTTCAAAAAGAGAGTTCAGCATTCCAAACAAAGCTTCGCGATATGGGTGATGCTGCTGCAGATTACATGGAAAATTGTAAGTTGAAGCAACTCGTTTTTTGAGTATATATATTGATCTGTTCAGTGTCGGATGAAGAAGAGGAGACCATGATGCGAATTCAGGCTTTTCAGTCTCTTGTTGGGGGTGGCGGAGGACATGGTCACTCTCACGGTGGCGAACCTTGTCATGGTCATGGCGAGCAAGAGAGTCACGGGCATTCACATGCAGCCCCAGAGACGATGGATAGGGAGAGCAACCATGGGCACTCACATGGCGGAAAACCTTGCCACGGACATTAATTAGTTTTTGAACCTTGAAAGAAACAATTTTTTTTAATTTAAGTTTCCGCTTAAAAGATAATCGTTTTAGGATCGAAACAGCCTGGTGAATTTCAAATTATTTTGATAAAATTTCAGCGTTGCGACTGAAGCCAAAATGGTTCAAACAAAGAATACGTCTCGACTACTAAAATGATTAGTATCAATTATGCAGCTTCACCATAGTCTTCAACCTAATGGATCTTTTCATCAGATGGTTCACCCATTCTAGCATCCGGCCTCGGACCAGACTGAAGGCTATCTCAGCTGTGATCCTGCGGGGGATTATTTCAATTCTTAGAGCATCAAGGAGAGGATCAACGCTTCTTCTTTCTTCACATTCATTCAAGGGATTGAATGTTTAAACTTGGATTCGAAGTGATTTCAAGCGACATCACAAGGAGATCTTTCTCATTCGAAGAATGTCATCTAAAACAAATTCAACTTCAATGAAGGGGGCAGCAAATTCAAATTCATGAACTCAAGGCCCGTAAAACATCATTGGTGAAGCGACACTTAGATCGCTTCCCTTCTCATTGGATTTCCTCACCATAACAGCTTGAATTCTGTCCCAGCTCTTCGAAATGGGACTGCCGCTGTTCGCAGGATGGTATTGGTAAGGAATAGGTTTAATATGCTTCTCAGCTGGCCGGTTCGCTGGTCTCGGTGGCACCTTAACAGGCTTGACTTTATCTATCATGTCGAATTCTTCGTCATCGAAACCATGGTCATTGAACTGAGGAGAAGCAGCCAACACGTCGCAAGGAACCCACTGCTTATGCCCAGTGTCAAACCTCATGACTTTAACCGTCTTCGTCTGCTTGCCGTGCCGACTGCGTTCCAAACTATCATTCTCATCCTTGCTGCTGATACATCCCATTCTATTCCAAGTATTTATTCTGGAATCGTACGTTCTATTCCAGGTATGATAAATATTACAACAAAAACTATTTTGAAAGACATTCAAACTGAAATCATTTTTTCCTTCATACAATGCCAATAAATTATCAATAGCTTAGAACTTCGTGGAGTTTTCTTCATAAAAATTCACGGACGCTTATCGAATACTTGCGTCTTTACAATCCCACCTAATAAAAAGCACTAGACGGGAACTTTAGAGACAAGTAGAACTTGTTTCACTACTAATTATCGTGGGACACTTTTAAGATCTTGGTACATCCGCATTAGCTGCAATCACAATTCATCCAATTGGTGGTGCTGGGTTAGTTAAATTACTAATGACGCGTGTCAAACTTGCACTTGGGTAGAAAACGATTACGCAGTACTTAAATACTTCCTCAGGTAATCTTTAACACCTTTTCCGGTTTGTTGCCATGACTCGTGGAATGACAGTCGTAAGTTTGAAGGAGAGTCGTAGTGCGGTTCCTCACTGTTTTTACTCGCTTTGTAACCAACTACGTCGGAGGGTACGGATATTCGGTCGATATCGTTTCCCACATCTGGTGTATGAAGCAAAGAAGGAAGGACGAGGCAAGGGGTGTATATCCTTTATTTTATTGAAGTTGTCATAATTTGAATAATTCATAATAAAGATATATGCATAGTATATTTTAATTCTAAATACTCCAATCGAAAGCGTCATTTTCCAACAGTATAGCATCCAGACGAGTCTTCATGTATCTTTAATATTTCGGTAGTTCCCTAGAATGACAAGATGGTAACATATTAATAAACTCTCAAAACCGTGGACCGTTTTCATACTCAATGAATGCACTTGTTGGTCATTCAAAATTCCTTCTGACTGAGGATGTATTCTACAAGAGAAAGATGTGACCATAGAGAGCGATGTCTTTATCTAAATAAGCCTTCCATTACAGCTCTGTACTAGTTAGGCATTGGAACACCGAGGAGTCGATTTAATAGAAGCATTAAAAAACGAATCTCCGAACTTGTCTACTATAGATTATGCTAGGAAATACACGGAAGTCAACGGATATCTGCGCGTCTATTATTTTATCCTGCTTTCTGTATTGGTTATGGGGTCTGGAGCCTCTTCGGGGGATAAGTACTTGTTAGAATCCACTGGTACATCAGCAACCTTACGCTCTTGCAGTTCCGAAAATCTTCCTAACACCAACCTCAAATGGGACAAATATTTAAGGCTTTTGGAAACGGATGAATTTAATGAGTCTGCATACAAAATATCAGCAGTTAATTTGGGAATCGGATCATCTGGGCAAGTATCACGAGTAACACGGTTTGACAATGCGAATTTTGCATTGAAAGTGATTTGTCCACAAGTGAAAGTGCCTTCGAAAATATCCATTCACGCGAGAATCAAAACATTGGTTTTTCGATCTATGTCGTCCGCTAAAAAATACAGGCATGCGCAAGAGCAACAACAAAAGCAGGAGGTTTCCATATTAAGAAATTGCAACCATCCTTATATTATCCGGTTGATAGAAGTAAATCGATGTAGCGACACGAATTTCCGAGTTGTACTTGAACTGTGTAGCGGAGGTGATTTATATCAAAGATTAAAAGAAACGGGACATTTTGGTGAAGCAGATGTGTCTAGAATGATGCGTCAAATGCTTTGTGCAGTTTCCTACCTTCATGATAAAGGAATTGTTCACCGTGATATCAAATTAGAGAATTGGATGACTCGTGCGCCAGCGAGCTTGGATCTGGTTTTGATAGATTTCGGATTAAGTGAACAATTGGAGAATACTGGTGTTCCGAGTATCTCTGGTTGCACGGGTACTATCGCATACATGGCCCCTGAAGTTGGTGTTAAAATGTACGGCATTGAATGTGACATTTGGTCGTTAGGTGTCATTGCTTATCGGCTGTTGTCAGGGTATTTACCATTCGATGGAGATACAGATGCCGAGGTATTTAATAGAGTTCGAATGATGCCTGTGACGTATAGTAGTGATATCTGGCAATGTCATTCAAATGCTTGTCGTGAGTTTATATCTAATTTATTGCAGAAGAACCCGGAGAACAGGGCAACTGCTATCCAGTGTATGCTTTCACCTTGGATAACAAGATACAATGAAATACCTGAATTTTCTCACCATCTAACTGTGTCTATACTTGTAAAGGGTATTGATGGTTATTGTGGTCTGACTTCATTCCAACGCTGGATTGTTTCGACAGCTGCGGCTGAAGGAATGTTTAACAATTCCACTGTAGTGAGGAATGCATTCAGATATTTAGATTCTACATCTACTGGGAGATTTGACGTCGACCAGTTGATGAATCTGTTTCCGGATTCTGATACCAGTTTGAGACTTCGATGCAGAAAAGTATTTTCGAATCTTAGTTATTGTGATGGGTTTCTCGATTGGAATTCTTTGGTTACTTTGTTCATTGCAGGATCACCCGAAAAGCTGAAGCAAGCCGAGTTGTGTATTCCTGGTTTAATTTCTGAACGACTAGCAAGAACAACCTATGTGAAGGATGGACAGATTCTTCAGCAAGTTGAACAACTAAGGAAGGCAGATCAGCTGTTAGTTTTATAAATGTTCAAATATTTGAGCATTTTGTTGTAGTTTTTTATGTAGCGTTTTAATTAATTTCAATACCTCGATAATTTTAATTTTAGATACCGGTACCGTATTTTAAAAACAGCTCTGCGCCATGCTACTATGCTACTATCAATACTACACGTGGGATACTTGACCGCGACAGAAGCGACTTTTGAAGTCCATTCTTAATGAAAATGTAATACCACCAACTACTAATTACTGTAAATATCATCATTAAAGCATTTGCGGAATATCTACAAAGTCGTGTCCAGTGGAACTCACCTGGATATACTTCTTCCTTCAAATCACTTGATGAAAGCGAACTGCCCACAAGAATACTAACGTCAATAAAAATAAGAATGCCAAAAATGTAGGTAAGTAAGAACAAATAATTACTGCGCATTCAAAGGAGGTATTCTGTTGCCGTCGAAAGTTTCAGCTTTCAAATCATAATCATAAACTCCTTGTTTAACTGGCAGCCCAGCGAGCCAGAAAAAAGTTGCGGCAACCTTCATGCAATGACGATTCGCATCGAATCGTTCAGCCAAAGTTGATGCCGATTCTTATAATGAAATTTTTATTTCACCACCATAGTAGCAAGAACATTCAATGGTTCATCCTTGTCAAAGTTGTATATCCTGGCATGATACCAAACAAAACCTTTTTGATAGTATTCTGATCAGCAAATTTTAAAGTAAAGCAAACCAATAATTTTTTCTTCTGTATTGGCTTCTGAAAGTTCAATTGACTTCGACAGACCCGCGATTATTCATAGATCGTACTGGCTCCAAACACGTGCTGTAAAAAGAAAAGGCTTGGAATTTCTTGAATGTAATAAAAAGCCTCCCGTTCACGTGGTCGTTTCCCACTACTCTATCTGACGGCTCTTGAACTTGAATAGAACAGATCGGAGGGCCCATATCTTCCTGAATGATCCAGCACTATGCTCAGAGTTGTCACCAGTGCTCCCGCATTCGTAGCATGCGTTTTCCGCATCGATATATGGTTCTTCGATGTCAAAAGCCTCGTCAGGTAATATAATTGAGTATATGCTGGGCTGCAGCAAGTCAGCAGAACAATTGAAACGTACACATAATTACTGGGCGTGAAGCGGGTCCTTTCCATCCGTACCATTGACTGCATAGACATATGTTTTTAGTAGTCTTGTTGGCAATCCAACTCGTGCCACTTCAGCATATCAAAGTCGTTCCAGAGTTCTGCCATGATTTTCTTTCACGCCCAAAAAAAATTAAAAATTAAAAAAAAAAAAAAAATCGTCAAATCTTTGGCAAGTATCCTAGATCTGAATAGATCCGTTTTAAATAGGCTTGTGATACTTTTGACTCACCATTGGATATGGGCGCCGCTACATCAGTAACTTCATCAATCAAAGCACCAATTTCGAATAAGGAAAGCACCCTTTACAGTGATAGCGTTAATGATGGCGAAGAATTTGAGAGTTTTATGGTGCTGGAAGAGCTGAAGGATTCAGATCTAGTATTCGAGAGAAGAGAAGAGCCCTCTATATTTCCTTGGGGTGTGATGGAAACCAGCCGCTCTGCCCCTGCGTATAATGACCCCGAAAGTGGCAGCGTGCCTCTAGGGGCTGGATTGTGTGGTAGTGTGAGCCAGGTGGTCCGATACGACGGTGCATGTTTTGCAATTAAAGTCGTAAATAGTGATCAGGGTTCATCTAAAGCACTTGGCGAAGAAAAAGTACTGACTCGAAAGTTAACTCGTCGGCAAACCAAAAGTATTATTAGCGATATGAGCCAGCCAAAGGATGTGAAGAACGAAATACGGATGCTACGTAGATGCCATCATCCACATATTGTGCGGCTGTCGGAGGTATGTTACTCTTGGCTAGGATCTAGTCTAGTACTGGAGTTATGCACAGGAGGAGATCTTTTTAAACGTTTGAAAGCAGTGGGTAGCTTTGACGAGGAAGAAACTGCGAGAGTGACATTTCAAATGCTTTCCGCATTGGCATATTTGCATGACAACGGTATCTGCCATCGCGATATTAAACTGGCCAATTGGCTAACCCGAAATAAAAATGGCTTAGATTTAGTTTTAGTTGATTTTGGACTGAGTGCCGATTTTGATACCGACAGACCGTATAGTTGCTTTCGTTCTGTAGTTGGAACTATAGGGTATATGGCCCCGGAGGTCGGCGAGAGTGCTTATGGGGTAAGTGTTGATATGTGGTCCCTGGGAGTAGTAGTATACAGGTTATTAACTGGGAAGATGCCTTTCAACGGTAAAAACAGCGATGAAGTTACAGAAAATGTGAGGTCGTGTACCGTAGAATATAAACCGAAATACTGGGGCCGCATCTCCGTCACAGGCAAGGTCTTTGTTAGTAGTATGCTTGAAAAGAGAAGCGACCATAGAATAACAGCTGTTCAAGGTCTAGAGAGTGTGTGGATTACTAG
>Ga0105053_10006105_pt1 | contig 16767 bp, 13 predicted proteins | sample BON01_FD_78093 | JGI IMG/M metagenome (GOLD analysis project Ga0105053, IMG submission 78093) | Freshwater microbial communities from Lake Bonney liftoff mats and glacier meltwater in Antarctica - BON-01 | ecosystem: Environmental > Aquatic > Freshwater > Ice > Glacier meltwater | place: Lake...
CGGCAAGGATATCCGACACGGGCCGGCCCAGCAGACCGCCGTCGGCAACCCGAAACAACCGGTCCGCCGCAGGATTGGCGATCCGGATCCTGCCATCCTCCGCCACCACCATCAGTGGCAGTTCCCCATGCTGGATCGCATTGGCGATGAGCAGTCCATCCTTGGCGCTCATGTCCTGTCTCTCACTGGCCACGATTCAGCGCTCCACCTGCTTGAGCCGCTGCGCCGCACCCAGCAGAATTTGCGTCAGGTCATTCACATCGAACGGTTTGATAACATAATCCGTGGCCCCCGCGGCATATGCCTGATCGATATATTTGCGCTCGGTCATGGCAGTCAGCATGACAATGGGACAGTCCGCATAGCTGGGCAGACGGCGAAGCAGGTCGCAAAACTCGATCCCGTCCATCCCCGGCATGTCGATATCCAGCAGGAAAAACTCGAACGGCCGACGCGCCTTCGCGATAAGCTCCAACGCCTCGCCACCACCGCGGGCCGTCACGAAATCATCATATCCGGCCCGCGTGACCAGGATCTGCAAAATCGACAGAATCGATTCGTCATCATCGACCGCGAGTATCTTCATGCGTGCTCTTCACCACTTTGGACCGACAATGCAGCGGGCAGCACTGCTCCGCTCAGCCGTCGATAACAATCCCACCACAGGATGCAATGCGCGGCGGACCATTCAACCGGCACGAATCCGCCATGTGGTTAAATCGTCAGATTGTGGCGCGATTGTGGTAAGTTCATCATTTGCCCCAGCCACGGCCTGTCAGCACGCTCCGCGCATATTCAGGGCGAAAAGATGCACAAGCCCGAGTCAAAAGTCGAACGGATCAACCGTCACCCTGCGCCCGAGCGAGAACGCATCCGCCACATGCACCATCGGCGCCAGGTCGACATCGCTGGCACCACGGTGCAGCAAATCGGCCATCCGGGCATAAAGGGCCCGATATTCGCCATCCGGCCCGGTCGCGACCTCGACCCCGTCGATCAACAGCCGATTGCCGCCCTCGCCGAGCAAAATTGACCCCGCGTCGGTCTCAACCGCGATGTCCCATGTCTGCGGCCCGGTCTGCCGCCAGTCCAGATCGGCGCTGATCGCATCCGAGAAATGCAGTTGCGCCGCAATCGGCGTGGCGCGGTTCGCGGGAAATTCCAGCGTTGCCGATTGCAGATGCACCGGCGCGGGCAGAATCTCGGTCAGGATCGACAGGGCATTGATCCCCGGATCGAACACACCCATGCCGCCGGGTTCAAACACCCAGTCCTGCCCCGGATGCCAATGCCGCACATCCTCGCGCCAGGTGATCTGCCCGCGCAGCACCACCTTGCCCGACAACCATGCCTTGGCCCCTGCCACCCCGCGCGCCATGCGCGAATGCCAGGTGGCAAAGATCGTGACCCCCGCATCCTCGGCCAGCCGCTCCAGCGCATGCACCTCGGCCAAAGTCTGCCCCGGGGGTTTTTCCAGCATCACATGCCGCCCGGCCCTCAGCGCCGCCTCGGCATAGGCAAAGCGCGGCTGCGGCGGCAGGCAGAGCGAGACGACAGTGACATCCGGGCGCACCTCGAGGAATTCCTCGAAATCGGTAAATGCGGGAACGCCGCCGATCCGCCCGGACCGGCTCACCGTCGCCGCCAACTCCCAGTCGGGCGAGGCCGCGATCGCCGGCACATGCTGGTCCACCGCGATCTTGCCGATCCCCACCAATGCGACCTTGAAAGGGGCGGAATGCCGCATCAATGCGAATCCCGTCCCACCGGATTACCCCGGCATCCCTTCAGAAAATCAAGGTCGGCCCCGGTATCGGCCCCCTGCACATGCGCGTGATGCAGCCATGCATACCCGCTCGGCGGCACTGTCACCGTCGGGCGCCACGCCGCCATCCGCGCCGCAAGCTCGGCTTCCGGAATATCAAGATGCAACCGGCGCGCGGGCACATCGAGCTCGATCATATCGCCATTGCGCACCACCGCCAGCGGGCCACCCGCCGCCGCCTCGGGCGAAGTGTGCAGCACAACCGTACCATAGGCGGTGCCAGACATCCGCGCGTCTGAAATCCGCACCATATCGGTAATCCCCTTGCGCAGCACCTTGGGCGGCAGCCCCATATTGCCGACCTCTGCCATCCCCGGATACCCCTTGGGCCCGCAATTCTTTAGGACCATGACGCAAGTCTCGTCGATATCCAGCGCCTCATCGTTGATCTTGGCCTTATAGTCGTCGATATCCTCGAACACGACCGCACGGCCACGATGCACCATCAGGCTCGGCGTCGCGGCAGAGGGTTTCAGCACCGCCCCCTGCGGCGCGAGGTTACCGCGCAATACCGCCACACCGCCGGACTTGGTCAGCGCCTTTTCGGTGGGCAGGATCACATCTTCGTTCCAGTTCCTCACATCCTTGACCTGATCCCACATCGTCTCGCCACTGACGGTGAGCGCGTCCTTGTGCAACAACCCCGCCTCACCCAGCCGTTTCAGCACGACCGGCAGACCGCCGGCATAGAAAAACTCTTCCATCAGGTATTTGCCCGACGGCATCAGGTTGACGATGGTCGGCACGTCGCGCCCGCAGCGGTCCCAGTCATCCAGCGTCAGATCGACCCCGACCCGGCCCGCGATGGCCAGCAGATGGATCACCGCATTGGTCGACCCGCCAATCGCGCCATTGGTGCGGATCGCGTTTTCGAACGCCTGTTTGGTCATGATATCGGACGGTTTCATATCGTCCTTGACCATCTGCACGATCCGCCGCCCGGTCACATGCGCCATCACGCGGCGGCGTGAATCCACCGCCGGGATCGCCGCATTGCCGGACAATCCCATGCCCAGCGCTTCGGCCATGCTCGCCATCGTGCTCGCCGTGCCCATCGTGTTGCACGACCCCGGAGAGCGGGACATGCTCGCCTCCGCCTCGACAAACTCCTCCGCAGTCATGGTCCCGGCCTTCACCGCTTCCGAGAATTTCCACAGATGCGTGCCCGATCCCACCGTCTCGCCCCGGAAATACCCGTTCAGCATCGGCCCGCCCGTGACCACGATCGACGGAATATCGGTCGAGGCCGCCGCCATCAGCAGGCTCGGCGTGGTCTTGTCACAGCCGACCAGCAGCACACAGCCATCCATCGGCTGCCCGCGCATCGCCTCTTCCACCGCCATCGCGGCGAGGTTGCGAAACATCATCGCCGTCGGGCGGAAGGCGGATTCAGAGGCCGAGAATACCGGCACTTCCACCGGAAACCCGCCCGCCTCGTAAATCCCGAATTTCACCTTTTCCGCCAGATCGCGCAGATGCGCGTTGCAGGGGGTCAGTTCCGACCAGGTGTTCATGATTCCGATCACCGGACGCCCATCGAACAGATCGGCGGGCAGGCCCTGATTCTTCATCCAGCCCCGGTGATAGATATTGTCCTTGGACGTGCCCCCGAACCATGTCTGCGAACGCAGTTTGCGGGGCCACGCGGCGGGTTTGAACGTCATGATCTGTCCTTTACAAGGGGCGGACGGCGGCGACACCACGGTCGGCGGCCAGTTCCAGCGGGTTTTTCAGCGGCAGCCCGAACGCGGGTGCCTCGATTTCAAAGATATCGCCGCTCTGCGGCTTTATGCCATCGGCAAATGACAGCGTCGCTGTCCCGAACATATGCACATGCACATCGCCGGACTGGCAAAACAGATCGTATTTGAAATGGTGATGCTCCAGATTGGCAAAGCTGTGGCTCATGTTGGCCGCCCCCGACAGGAAAGGCTTTTCCCAGATCACCGCCCCGTCGCGCCGGATCCGCGAGGTGCCACGAATATCCTGCGGCACATCCCCAATCAGGATTTCCGGCCCGAACGACGCATTGCGCAGCTTGGAATGCGCCAGATAGAGGTAATTGATCCGCTCGGTCACATGATCGGAAAACTCGTTGGCCAGCGTCCACCCGATGCGACACGGCGTGCCATCCCCCGCGATGATATAGACCCCCGCCACCTCCGGTTCCTCGCCACCATCGAGCGCGAATGCAGGGCTGACCAGCGGCGCACCCGGTGCCACCGCCATATGCCCATTGCCCTTGTAAAACCATTCCGGCTGCACCCCCGGCAGGCGCGCCGGTTTGCCATTCTGTAGCCCGATCCGGAACATCTTCATCGAATCAGAGGCATCTTCGGCATTCGCCTTGTTATGCATCGCATCCCGCGTCGCCGCCGATCCCAGATGCGTAAGGCCGGTCCCTGTCAGGTGCAGATGCGCCGGGTCGGGATGCGTGACGGGCAGCAACAGCCGCCCCGCAGCGGCCAGCGCCGCCATATCCACCGCCTCGCCCAGCCCATGCGCCGCGATCACCGCACTCAGGCTGCGCCCGCTCTCCGCCGCCTCCCGCGCCAGCGCATAGGTGCTCTGCACACCGCGCACCACCGCCGCCTCGGACCCTTCCCGCGCGACGACAGCCATCCCCGGCCCGTCGCTTATCTGCGAAATCAGCATCATCCCCTCCGTTTGCGCCAGAAAACCAGATGCACACATCGCATTCAAATGATCTTGCATGATCCTGATATATCCATATCGGTATGACTCATGGACCAACTCCTCAAACGCGGGCTCAAGCTCAGCCACCTGCGGCTCATGGCCGCCATCGCCGCGACCGGACAGATCGGTACCGCCGCGCGCGATCTGGGCATCACCCAGCCCGCCGCCTCCCGGCTTCTGGCCGAAACGGAACAGACCATCGGACAGCCGGTGCATCTGAGCGCTGGGCGCGGCATCACCCTCACCCCCGCCGGTCAGGCGCTGGCGCGGCGGGCCGGGCGCATCATGCTCGAAATCAGCGAGGCAGGGCGCGACATCGGCGATATGAGCGATGGCAGCATTGGGCATGTCCGGCTCGGCTCCGTCACCGGCCCCGCGATGGACCGGGTCCTGCCCGCCCTGCGCGCCGCCCGCCTCGCCCTGCCCCGCGTGACGGTCGAAGTCGAGGTGAACACCTCCGACCTTCTGGGCGAGCAACTCCTCTCCGGCCGCATCGATTTCGCGCTCGCCCGTCTGCCCGAGGGCCGCGATCCCGCCCTCTTCGACATCACCATGCTGGGCGATGAGCCCGTCAGCCTCGTGGTGCGGCGCGGCCACAGGCTGGCGCAGGAGCCGACCCTCACCCCCGCCATGCTGATGGATTACGATTGGGTCATGCCCGGCCCCGGCACCATCCTGCGCCAGGCCGTGCTGGCGCGCCTCAGCGATCTGGGTCTGCGCGAACCACCGGGCAGGCTCGCCACCTCATCCTTTCTGCTGACGCTGGCGATGCTGCAACAATCCAATGCCATAGCGCCGCTGGCCAACGCCGTCGCCACCAGCTTCGCGCAAGGGAGCGAGGCCGCCTACGCCGTCCTGCCCCTCGACCTCGGCATCCGTGTCGCGCCTTACGGCCTGATCACCCGCGCAGGCAGCAGGCTGACCCCGGCAGCAGAGCGGATACGAACCCTGATCGCCAACTGAGCGGATCGGGAGCCTGACATTCATCCCGCCTCACAAAACCTTCGCCCCGCCCGCCAGCCGGTTCAGTATCGGGCACTCCGGCCGACCATCGCCCGCACAATGCCGCACCAGATCGGTCAGCGTATCGCGCATCGCCGCCAGATCGGCGATTTTCGCCTCGATCTGCGTCAGATGATCCTGCGCAATCGCGCGCACATCGGCGCTGGCGCGGTCGCGATCCTCCCACAGGGCCAGCAGCCCCCGGCAATCCTCGATCGAAAACCCCAGCATCCGGGCGCGCGCCAGAAAGGTCAGCTTGTGGGCATCACTCTCCCGAAACCGGCGATAGCCATTGTCACCGCGCAACGGGGCCACCAGCCCGATGTCCTCATAGTACCGGATCGTTTTCGCAGGCAGACCGGTCCGCGCCGCCACATCCCCGATATTCATGCCACCCTCCGCACCGCGCGCAACCGCAACGCATTGGCCAGGACGAGCACGCTCGACGCCGCCATAGCGCCGGCCGCGAGCGCAGGCGACAGCATCGTACCCCAAAGCGGATAGAGGACTCCCGCAGCCACCGGCACCAACAGAATGTTATAACCAAAGGCCCAGCCAAGGTTCTGGCGGATATTGCGCATGGTCAACCGGCTGATCTCGATCGCATTGACCACACCCGCCGGATCGCCGGACATCAGTACGACATCGGCACTTTCCACCGCCACATCCGTTCCGGTGCCAATCGCCACACCCACATCCGCCGCCGCCAGCGCCGGGGCATCATTGATGCCATCGCCGACAAATGCCACCTTGCGGCCGCCCTCCTGCAAGGCGCGGACCGCATCGACCTTGCCACCGGGCAACACACCCGCCTGCACATCGTCGATGCCCAGTTCCACACCAATCGCCCGCGCCGTCTGCGCCACATCGCCCGAGATCATCGCCACGCCAATCCCGCGCGCCTTCAGCGCCGCCACCACCGCAGCAGCACCGGGTCGGACCTTGTCGGCAATCCCGATCACCCCGGCCGGCACGCCCGCCACAGCCACCATAACCGGCGTCTGGCCGCGTTGCGCCATCGCGTCGGCGATCGTCTGCATCACCGCGACCGGCACGCCCGCACCCGCCATCATCCGCGCATTGCCCACCAGCACAACCTGCCCGGCAACCTGGCCCGACAGCCCCTGCCCCGGCAAGGCCGCGAATCCTTCGACCTTTTGCAGCGCAATCCCGCGCGCTTTGGCCGCCGCGAGCACCGCCGCCGCCAGCGGATGCTCCGACAGCGCCTCGACCGCCGCCACCAGCGCCAGCAGATCTTGCTCACTGCGGCCCAGCGGCGCGACCTCCGCCAGCACCGGCTTGCCCGCGGTCAGGGTGCCGGTCTTGTCAAAGGCCACCACATCGACCCCGGCGAGGCCCTGCAACGCATCACCCCGGCGAAACAGCACGCCCAGTTCGGCAGCACGGCCCGTGCCAACCATGATGCTTACCGGCACCGCCAGACCCATGGCACAGGGGCAGGCAATGATCAGCACCGCCACCCCTGCCACCAGCGCAAAGGGCAGCGCCGGGGCCGGACCGAACACCAGCCAACCCACCATCGTGACCAGCGCCACCGCCATCACCGCCGGGACGAACCACAGGGTAATCCGGTTCACCAGATCCTGCACCGGCAGGCGCGCGCCCTGCGCCGCCTCCACCATCGCAATGATCCGCGACAGCATCATATCAGCGCCCACATCCGTGGCGCGCATCCGCAAGGACCCATTCCCATTGACCGTGCCCCCGGTCAGGCGCGCGCCCTTGAGCTTCTCGACCGGCACCGGCTCTCCGGTAATCATGCTCTCATCGACAAACGACTGGCCCTCGCGGACCACACCATCCACCGCAATCCGCTCCCCGGGCAGCAATCGCAGGATATCGCCCCGGCGCACCTCCTCCACCGGCACCTCGACCAGTTCTGCCCCGCGCTCCACCCGCGCCGTCGCCGGACGTAACCGGACGAGCTTGCGGATCGCCTCGCCCGTGCGGCCCTTGGCCCGCGCCTCGAGCCAGCGACCCGTCAGGATCAGCGTCACAATCACCGCCGCCGCCTCGAAATACACCGCCTGCGTCCCCGCCGGCAGCAGCGCCGGCGCAAACAGCGCCACCGTCGAAAATCCCCAGGCCGCACTCGTCCCCAACACCACCAACGCATTCATATCCGGCGCACGGCGGCGCAGCGCCGGCACCCCCTTGCGGAAAAACTGCGCCCCCGGCCCGGCCAGCACAGCACTCGCAAGCAGAAACTGGATCATCCACGAGGTCTGCGTGCCAATCGTCCGCGCAATCCAGTGGTGAAAGGCCGGCACCAGATGCCCGCCCATCTCCAGCACAAACACCGGCAGGGTCAGCAGCGCCGCGATCAGGGCCAACCGACCCAGTCGCGCCGCCTCCGCAGCATCGCGGTCCACCGGACGGGCACCTGCGGCCACCGGCACGGCAGCATACCCCACCGCCGCCACCGCCGCCTCCAGCGCCGCCGTCTCATGGGACAGCGCGCTTACCGTCGCCATACCATCGGCGAGGTTGACATACGCCGACAACACCCCCGGTACCGCCTGCAGCGCGCCTTCGACACGCGCGACACAGGACGCACAGGTCATCCCGGTGATCTGCAACCGCACCCGCTCGGGCACCGCAGGATACCCGGCGGCAGCCAGCGCGCCCGACACCGCCCGCGCCACCTCCGGCCCGGCAGCATCGCTCAGCACCACCCGGCCACCATGCGTCGCCAGATTGACCTCGGCCTTTTCCACCCCGCCCACAGCCGCGATGGCGCGCTCCGCGCGGCCCACGCAACCGGCACAGGTCATGCCGTCGATCTCGAATGTCAGAATGTCATGCTTGGCCATGATGCAGGGTCCTTTGCGCGCAGGCACAGCACATAAGGCTTCCAGTAATGGGAAGGTCAAGTGCCTGCGAAAGACAATTCTCCTCGCCACCCAATCCTGCCTGCATTCTTTGGTTCACAAATATCCCGGGGGGGCCGCAGGCCGGGGCAGAGCCCCCAACTACCCCAGATCGAACACTTCCCCCGGAAAATACTTGGCCAGCCGGATATCGGCGGTGCGGGCATGACCCTCCATCCCTTCAAGGCGCGATATCCGGGCGGTCGCCTCGGCAACAGGGCGCATCGCGGCGCGGGTCGATCGTTGCCAGGTCACGGTTTTCATGAACTTGCCCACCGACAGACCGCCGGTATAGCGGGCGGCACCACCGGTCGGCAGCACATGGTTGGGACCAGAGGCCTTGTCACCAAAGGCCACCGTCGTCTCCTCCCCCAGAAACAACGACCCATAGGCAGTCAGCGCGCCCAGCCACCAATCGAGATCGGCGCATTGGACATGCAGATGCTCGGGCGCATAGCGATCCGACAGCAGCGCCATCTCGGCGCGATCGGCACAGACCACCACCTCTGCATGATCGCGCCATGCGGCAGCGGCCGACTCGGCATTGACCTGCGGCAGGCTGGCAATCAACCCCGGCACAAGCGCCATGACGGCCAGCGCCAGCGGCTCATGATCGGTGACCAGCCAGACCGGCGAGTTATAGCCATGCTCGGCCTGCCCCACCAGATCGGCAGCGACCAGCGCCGGATCGGCATCGCGGTCGGCAATTATGAGCATATCCGTCGGCCCTGCAACCATGTCGATGCCGACCTGACCGAACAGGATACGCTTGGCCTCCGCCACATATTGATTGCCCGGCCCCACCAGAATATCGGCGCGCGGCAGGCCAAACAGACCCTGCGCCATCGCGGCCACGGCCTGCACGCCACCCATATTCAGGATCGCATCGGCACCGCACAGGTCCATCGCATAAAGGATCGCAGGCGGAATCCCCTTGCCCGGTCGCGGCGGCGAACAGGCGGTCACATGCGCCACACCCGCGACCTTCGCCGTGGTCACGGTCATGATCGCACTGGCGACATGGGCATAACGGCCCCCCGGCACATAACAGCCCGCTGCGGCCACCGGAATCTGCTTTTGTCCGGCCATCAGACCCGGCAGGATCTCGACCTCGGTATCGCTGATCGTCGCGCGCTGCGCCTCGGCAAAGCGGCGGATATTGGCATGGGCAAAGGCGATATCGGCCTTGATCTGCGCAGGCAGCGCCGCCGCCGCGCGGTCGAGCGTGGCGCGCGTGGCGATCACCTCGCCCTCCCAGCCATCGAACCGGCGGGCCATGTCCCGCGCCGCCGCCTCGCCACCCGCCGCAATCTCGGCCAGCAAGGCGCGCACAGCCGCGGTGACATCGGCACCTTCGGTCTCGGCCCGCGGCAATGCCCGTTTCAGATATCGCGCCATCACGGCTCCCCTAGCGAAAAAGCGACCACCGCGCGGGCCAATACATCCAGCGCATCAATCAGAACCAAACCATGCGGCACCGCATCCGCCACCAGCGAAAATTCGGTGCAAGCGACAATCTGCACCGTGCCACCCGCCTGCGCCGACAGCTTGGCAAACCCGGCGCGGTTGGCGTCGGTCGCCCCCTCCGCCTTGATTTGGCGGATCAGCGCCAGCAGCCCCACCTCATCCGCGCCATATCGCGCACTCACCCCGGCCCGCGCACAGGCGCGGTCATAAACCCCCGCAATGCGGACCGCAGGTGAAGCAAGGATCACAACCTGCGGCCCATGCGCTGCGGCCTGCGCCACCGCTAGTGCAACCATGTCGAGCAGCGGCACCGTAACGGCGGCACGGACATCATCCGCCCAGCGATGCGCGGTATTGCAGGCAATGCACAGCGCCTGCGCCCCCGCCGCCTCCAGCCTTTGCGCCATCGCCACCAGCACCGGGGCGGGGTCGGCACCCGTGCCGTCGATGATCCGCGCAATCCGGCTCGGCACCTGGGTATTCTGATCCACAATGAGCGGCACATGATCGGCATCGTCGCGGGCAGGAACAGCAGCAATGATGCGCGCCATCAGCGCCACCGTCGCCTCCGGCCCCATCCCGCCAAGGATACCGACCCTGCGCATCAGCGAAACGCGGCAGTATAACCAAACAGACCCACACCGCCGCCGGTATGGACAAAGACGATGCGCTCGCCTGCCTTGAAGCGGCCCTTGCGGCAATAATCGATCAATCCGGCCGCCGCCTTGCCGGAATAGACCGGGTCGAGCAGGATCGCCTCCAGCTCGGCAAACATGCGGATCGCCGCAATCGTATCCTCGCGCGGAATGCCGTAACCCTGCCCGACATAATCGGTATCGGCCACCACATCGGCGCGGGTCACACAGCCCGCAGCGCCAATCTTTTCCGCCGTCGCCTGCGCCAGCCTGAACACGTTCTCTTCCTGCTTCTCCTTCGGCGCGCGTACACCGAAACCGAGCAACGGGATCCCCGCATGCATCGCCTTCAGGCCAACGATCAGACCCGCCTGCGTGCCCGCCGATCCGGTCGCGGTGACGATATGGTCGATCGGCAAAGACCTTGCATTGGCTTGGCCCAGCAGTTCAAAGGCGCAATCGACATAGCCCAGCGCGCCCGTCGGGTTCGACCCGCCGCCGACAATGGTATAGACCTTGCGACCCTGCGCCCGAAAATCCTCCGCCACCGCCTCCATCTCGGCATTCATGTCGAGGCCGGGACCGCGCTTTTCCCGCGTGGCACCGTGCAAATCATCGAGAAACACATTGCCGCTGGCATTATATGCGGGATCGTTCGATCCGGTGCGATCCTCCAGCAGGATATGACAATCCAGCCCCAGCTTGGCAGCAAAGGCCGCGGTCTGGCGGGCATGGTTGCTCTGGGTGGCGCCCTGGGTCATCACCATATCGGCGCCCTGCGCCACAGCCTCCGCCATCAGAAACTCGAGCTTGCGGGTCTTGTTGCCGCCCGTGGACAGGCCGGTGCAATCATCACGCTTGATCCAGATCTCCGGCCCGCCCAGCGCAGCACTCAGACGGTCAAGCCGCTCCAGCGGGGTCGGCAGATGCGCCGTATGAATGCGGGGAAAACGGGCGAGGTGCATGGGCTATCCTTGTGAATTTGCGCGGACCCTAAGGCCGCAGGGGCAGCCACCGCAAAGGCTTTCACAGCCGGCCGGGGCCTTGTTCGATTTGCCGAAAACCGGTTTAGGATTCTGACCGGTAAGGTGGGTTCAAACCCACCTTACGACATCAGGTCAGTACCTGTTCCGACCGCGTAAGGTGGGTTTTAACCCACCCTACCTCAACCCTTGCCCTTCCAAGGCACCATCACCCGCTCGGCCCAGCGCATCAGCAGGTCGATGGAAAACCCGATCACCCCGATCAGGATGATCCCCATGATCACCACATCCGTGCTCTGAAACTTGGAGGCGACCATGATCATCATGCCCGCACCCTTCTCCGCGGCGACAAGTTCGGCAGCCACAACCGTGCCCCAGCACACCCCCATCGCCACACGGGCACCGGTGAATATCTCGGGCAGCGAATTGGGAATGATCACATGGCGCATGATCTGCGCCTTGCTCGCCCCCAGCGAATAGGCGGCATGCACCTTGGAAATGCGCACGCCCGACACACCGGCGCGGGCGGCAATCGCCATGATCCACAGCGCCGCCAGAAACAGCAGGATGATCTTGCCCACCTCGCCGATCCCGGCCCAGATGATCACCAGCGGAATCAGGGCAAGCGGCGGCACCGGGCGCATGAACTCCACAATCGGATCGAACCAGCCGCGAAACCAGTCCGACAACCCCATCGCATAACCCAGCGGAATCCCAACCAGCGCACCCAGGACAAAGCCCACAATCACCCGGAACAGCGAAAACCCCAGATGCTCGGCCAGCGACACGTTACGAAACCCGCTCTGCGCGATCTCGCTCAGCCTGCTCCAGACCGCCTCGGGCGACGGCAGCCAGATCGGCTCCATCTGCCAACCCTGATCCGGTGTCACATTCAGCGTGCCGCGCGCGGTCATGACGACACTGGCAAAGCCGACATCGACCCGCACATCGGGCGCAATCGGCTCGCCATTCACCGCCACCACCTGCGCACCCTGCTCGCGGGTGATCTCGTCATTATCCTCGGGGCGCAGCAATTCGCTGCGATATGCGGTCACCAAAATCGCGTCATTCTTGGCAAAGCCTTCGCCCGGCGCCACCCCGGGCACGTCGCCTGCCGTGCCAAAGGGGACCACGCGCACGGCCACCGTCGCATCGTCCTGCGTGCCATCGGGCGCCTGCGAGGTATAGGTGAACGTGGCATCGCCGGTAAAGGCGGCCGGCACATGCAAAAATCCCGGCAACAGGCGCGACCCGGTAAACATGCCCCACAGCACAAAGATCAGCAGCACCGACACGACCGAGGCGACAAGGTTCGATGTCACCGCCGATTCGTCGCCAAATGTTACAGTCTTGAGCGAGCCGAAATCATGGCGCGGGCGCAAAAACCGCTTCACCGCGCGCCACAGCGCCAGCGTCGCCAGAATGAGCACGATATAGCCCGCAACATAGGGCAATGCGCGCGCCACAGTCAGCAGCACAGTGGCCAGTTCCGCGCCCAGTTTTCCGATCAGTTCCACCGGCTCACACCCCGCCCAACCGGCCCATGATCTCTTCCTCCATGTCCCAGATCATCGACAATATCTCTTCGCGTCGCTGCGCAAACTCGGGGTGTTTCTTGACCTCGCGCAGATCGGTGACAGCACCCATCTCGGCAAAGGGCAGGCGATATTCGCGGTGAATCCGGCCCGGACGCGGTGCCATCACCACAAGCCGCTCACCCAGCAGCAGCGCCTCCTCGACCGAATGGGTAATCAGCACGATGGTCTTGCCGGTCTCTTTCCACAGCTTCAGGACCAGCCCCTGCATCTTTTCGCGGGTCAGCGCATCCAGCGCGCCCAGCGGCTCGTCCATCAGAATGACTTCCGGGTCATTGGCCAGACAGCGGGCCAGAGCCACGCGCTGCTGCATCCCGCCGGACAATTCATAAACCGCCTTTTCCTTGAAATCGCGCAGGCCAACCACATCCAGCAGATGATCGACGATGCCGCGCTTCTCGGCCTTGGGCATGCCCTTCATCGTAGGGCCAAAACCCACATTCTCGCGCACCGACATCCATTCAAACAGCGCGCCCTGCTGAAACACCATGCCGCGTTCGCGGCCCGGTCCGGTCACCGTCTTGCCCGCCAGCACGATTCTGCCAGAGGTCGGCGCCAGAAACCCCGCCACGATGTTCAATAACGTGGTCTTGCCACAGCCCGACGGACCCAGGACCGACATCAACTCACCCTGTTTCAGGTCCAGCGTCACATCCTTCAGCGCCTGAACCGAGCCTCCGCCCGGCAGGTCAAACCGCATGGATAGTCCGTCAATCAGCAATTCGCTCATCAGCCCGCCCCGGCCCTTTGGCCTCCCAAGTGACCACAAGGGCGGGAATGGGCCTGTACCCGTCCCGCCCTTGCCATGTGCAGCAGGTCGCCCCGCTGCGATCAGCGTTACATCGCGCCAGCGGCAGCCAGCGGGCCGGTGTTCACATTGGCCTCATAAGTCCCGAGCGCTGCCGGGATCGACCCCGACTCGACAAAGACTCCGGCCACGCCGAGCATGAACTCTTGCGCAGTTCTGCCAAGCCATTGCTCAGACAGTTGCTCCTCGATCGAGGGAAACACGAATGTCGCCATGAAATCGCGGGTCGCCTGCTCTTCCATCCCGGCATCCTGCGCGATGACCGGGATCATCTCTTCGACCATGGAGCCATCGTTCCAGCCCGCATTCATATCGGCGGTCACTTTCAGAAACGCAGCCACCAGATCGGGGTTTTCCGCGACGAACGTGGCAGGGGCAGAGGTGACATCGAACACCAGAATGCCCAGTTCCTGCTTTTCCGCCCCGGTCAGCATGATATTGCCATATTCCTGCGCGCGGGTGATCGCGGCGCCGTAACCACACATCATATCGACCGAACCTTGGGCCAGCGCAGCAGCACCGTCCTGCGGCGCCATGTCGACAACTTCGAGGGTGGTCAGGTCGACGCCAAAATGCTCCATCTGGCGCAGGAACCCGTAATGGGCAGCGGTGCCCAGCGGTACAGCCACAGTCGATCCCGGCAGTTCGGCACCGGCATTGGTCTTGTCGACCTCCATATCGGCACGGACCACGCAGTTGTCATTGTCGGCATAGGACACAGCCACATCGATGATCTGCAAATCCTGCCCGGCACTGGTCGCCACCACAAACGGCGGCACACCCTGCGACACGGCCATATGCACATCGCCCGAGGCCATGGCCGCACTCATCGCCACGCCGGTGTCAAAAGCGACCCAGTTGACGGTCACGCCCATCGCCTCGTCATACATGCCATTCACCTTGGCAAATTGAAACGGCATCGGCCATTCGAGGAAATAGGCCACGGTGACCTCTTCCACCTGTGCCATCGCCGCCGATCCGGTCATCAGGGCCACCCCGGCCACCGCACCTGTCAGCATCATCGTCATACGCATATCGTCATCTCCCCTGATTGACGGCCCCTTGCCGGGTGCCCGTTCTTGTTTGCCATCCCTATGGCGGTCCGGTCCCTGCGGCAGGGCGCCCGGTTATCTGCTGAATTGAACACGGATTGTCCTGTCCGCACAGCCCTTGTGTTCTGAAATCAGTTTTTCGGAAATCCGTAGCTGCCACTGGTCCCACCACCGGAAAGTCTACCCACAGTTCCGGCCCCGTTAAGAAGAATTATCCGCAACACCCCCGCATCCGGCCGCAGCGCCATGACACAATGCAGGCAGGCACCGGGGCGTAACCACCCGGATTCACAATGTTTTCCAATGGCCTGCCGCCATCCACCCCGAATCGGATCACGCCACAGGCGCGCAACTGGCTCTAACCACGCGCCCGCTCTGGCCCTATTGACGAGCAGCCCCGCGAGGGCAGACTGCGCATAACTGCGGCACCTGGCGAACCGGATTCGCCAGCCCCTCCCCCTTTCCTGACCGAGGCTCCGATGGACACCCTGATGCAGAACGACCCCCGCCATGTGATCGAGGCCGACCGGGCCCATGTCTGGCATCACCTGATCCAGCACAAACCCTTCGAAACCATCGACCCGCGCATCATCGTCGAGGGCCGCGGCCTGCGCGTCTGGGACATCAACGGCAAGGAACACATCGACGCGGTCTCCGGTGCCGTCTGGACGGTCAATGTCGGCTACGGGCGCGAAAGCATCGCCAACGCGGTGCGCGACCAACTCATCAAGATGTGCTTTTTCGCCGGTGCCGCAGGCAGCATCCCCGGCGCCAACTTCGCCCAGCGGCTGATCGAGAAAATGCCGGGGCTGTCGCGCGTCTACTACGCCAACTCCGGGTCCGAGGCGAACGAGAAGGCGTTCAAGATGGTGCGCCAGATCAGCCACAAACACCACGGCGGGCGCAAATCCAAGATCCTCTACCGCGACCGCGACTACCACGGCACCACCATCGCCTGCCTCTCTGCGGGCGGGCAACAGGAACGCAACGCGCAATACGGGCCCTTCACCCCCGGTTTCGTCGAAGTGCCGCATTGTCTGGAATACCGGGCAGGTGACCTCTCCGGCGACGGCTACGGGGTCAAGGCGGCCGAGGCGATCGAAACCATCATCCTGCGCGAAGGCCCCGACACCATCGGCGCGCTCTGTCTTGAGCCGATCACCGCTGGCGGCGGCATCATCACGCCCCCCCTCGGCTACTGGCAAAAGGTGCAGGAGATTTGCCGCAAATACGACATCCTGCTGCATATAGACGAGGTGGTCTGCGGGCTCGGGCGCACCGGCACATGGTTCGGCTACCAGCAATACGGGGTGCAGCCCGACATCGTCACCATGGCCAAAGGGGTGGCCTCCGGCTATGCCGCCATCTCCTGCTGCGTCACCACCGAAGCCGTCTTTGACATGTTCAAGGACGACAGCGACAAGATGGGCTATTTCCGCGATATCTCCACCTTCGGCGGCTGCACCGCGGGGCCGGTTGCCGCGCTTGAAAACATGCGGATCATCGAGGACGAGGATCTGTGCGGCAACTCCACCCGCATGGGCGACTACCTGCAGGACAAACTGCTGGAACTCATGGACAAACACCCCTGCATCGGGGATGTGCGCGGCAAGGGCCTCTTCGCCGGGGCCGAACTGGTCGCGGACCGGTCCACCCGCGAACCCCTGCCCGAGAAACAGGTCATGGGCATCGTCGCCGACTGCATGGCGCAAGGCGTGATCATCGGCGCGTCGAACCGGAGCATGCCGGGGTTCAACAACACGTTGCTTTTCGCGCCCGCGCTGATCGCCACGAAAGACGATCTGGACCAGA
>Ga0105053_10006116_pt1 | contig 16739 bp, 9 predicted proteins | sample BON01_FD_78093 | JGI IMG/M metagenome (GOLD analysis project Ga0105053, IMG submission 78093) | Freshwater microbial communities from Lake Bonney liftoff mats and glacier meltwater in Antarctica - BON-01 | ecosystem: Environmental > Aquatic > Freshwater > Ice > Glacier meltwater | place: Lake...
CTTGACTTAGAATTTGGCGGAATAGCCGGTGATCCATATGGACAAACAAAAGCTGGATTCGAGATCGAAGGAAAAATCAGTCGTAAAGAGTATGGTTTGACTTGGTCTGCCGTGACTGAAGCAGGTAGCGTAATAGTTAGCGATCAAGTTCGTTTGATCATGAGCATCCAGCTTGTAAAGCAGGCGTAATTTGTAAATGAACTTTGCAGTTTTAAATCCCCGAAGGTTTCACTGATCTTAACGGTTCGTTTAGACTTCGAAGGTTTTAATATTTCTATAACTTTTCCCTTTAACAACCATGAAACCATTAATCACTGGAATCCATCATATCACTGCGATAGCTGGTAAACCACAAGAAAATATTGATTTCTACACCGGAATTCTTGGATTAAGGTTGGTGAAAAAAACCATCAATTTCGATGCACCTGGTGTTTATCACTTCTATTTTGGAGATGAATTGGGAAGGCCAGGAACTGTATTTACCACATTTCCATTTAGTGGCACCCGCAAAGGAGCAAAAGGAGCTGGTGAAGTCACTTATTCTGCTTTTTCTATCCCAGTGGGATCTTTGGGATATTGGATAGACCGTTTGAAAAAATATGGAATCCCTGTGTCTGATATTTTGACACGATTTGGTGATCAATTGATTCGATTCGAAGATCATGACAGCATTGGGATTGAATTGGTGGCCAATGATAAAGATGACAGAGCTGGCTGGTCTTATGGCCAAGTGCCGATTGAGTATTCGATCAAAGGGTTTTATGGTGCAACTCTGAATCTAGGAGCTAAGGACTTGACGGAGAAGTTGCTTATTGAGCAGATGGATTACCGTTTCATAGGAGAGGAAAATGGAAGATTTCGTTATGGTACAGCTGGAAAGCCCGGTGATATTGTGGATATCGTAATCGATAAATCAGGAAATAGAGGAGTGCAAAGTGCAGGGACGGTTCATCACATTGCTTTCAGAACGGAGAATGCAGCGTCACAGCTCCAAGTTCAGGAGATCTTGATACGCAATGGTTATCAAGTCACTGAGGTAAAAGATCGGAATTACTTCAAGTCCATCTACTTTCGGGAACCTGGCGGCATTTTGTTCGAAGTGGCAACCGATGAGCCAGGTTTTGCAATAGACGAGGACGAAGCTCGTTTGGGCGAATTGATCAAATTGCCAGAATGGGCTGAACCCAATCGAGCTAAACTAGAAGAGAGTTTGGTTCCTGTGAAGCTAAATGTTGAATTGTATGACTAAGATAAAAACAGCAGGGATACCACTATCGAAAGCCAAAAAGGCTGCAATAGTAATCCATGGAAGAGGTGCTAATGCAGAAAGTATTCTTTCTTTAGCACACTATCTTAAGCTCGATGAGTATGCACTTTTGGCACCAGAAGCTCATGCAGGTACTTGGTATCCGTTTAGTTTTATGGCCTCAGATGATGGGAATCAGTCAGCTTTAGCCGAATCGCTAGCGATTATAAAAGAAGCATGGGATCTACTAGTCGAAGCTGGAATTTCTTCAGAAAAGGTGGTGTTAATTGGCTTTTCTCAGGGAGCCTGTTTGAGTCTTGAGTTTGCTGCGCAAAATGCTCAAAAGCTTGGAGGAGTGCTTGCCTTTACGGGTGGACTGATTGGTGAAAAGATTCGGGAAGAAAAGTATTCTGGCGATTTTGGGGGTACGCAAATCTTTATTGGAAGCAGTGAAAGAGATATTCATGTACCGCTTTCTAGAATAAAAGAATCAGAAACCCTACTGAGCAGGATGGGTGCTAACGTGAAATTGTTGATTTTCAAAGATTCAACTCACACGATCCGGACTGAAGAAATAGACTGGGTCAATGAGAATATATTGTAAATAGGTTTTCTTAATTACGAAAATCCTCTGGCAGTTTGTCAGAGGATTTTTTTTGGACTTCTTTTTTTAACCGCTTGCAAACGATGGTTTTCTCGACGAGCACAATTCAAGCTTTATCTATTTTACAGAAGAGCAGAGAGCTTCAGATGTCCAACCCAACTCGTTTGGGATGAGTAGTTTATTGAAATATTTTGTTCAATGCGGTGAATAAAATAGTACACTAGAAAGAATAACTCACCTGAGAGCCACGCTCGGGATCGAGTTCTACATTAGCAAATACGCCAATTTCCTGTTGTAAGTCTTCCACGTGACTGATGATCCCAACGATTCGGTTTTCATGGCGAAGAGATTTGAGGGTTTCAAATACTACGCGAAGTGCATTTTTATCCAAAGCTCCAAAACCTTCATCCATGAAGAAAAAGCTCTGATCTGCCTGATTAAGTGCTTTTACTTTTTCTGCCAATGCCAATGCGAGGCAAAGTGATGCTTGGAAAGTCTGTCCGCCCGATAGTGTTTTTAGCAATCGTTTTTTGCCACCATTCAGATAGTCGATTACCCAGAAGGTATTGTTGTCGTCGATATCGAGGCTCAGTTGGTTCTTGCAAAGCTTCATAAATCGCACATTCGCAGTATTACAAAGTTCCTTGAGGTATATAGAACTCACAAACTTCACAAACCCACTGCCTCTGAACATATTGTCCAGTTCTCTGAGATAGCTTTCTCGGATTTCCAGTTTTCCAAAATCAGCCTGCAGCACCTTCTTTTGGGAGAGCTTTCCAGTAGCTTCTTGAATATCTTTATCGAGTAAAATAACCTGATTTTGGAATGACTCAGCGCTGACTTTCAAGTCTTCGAATACCGAGGATAGCTCTTGAAAAGCCTGTTCCTGAAAATCAGCTACTCCATTCTCAGCTTCCAGTTCCTGGATTCTATTCTCAGCAATTGCGAGTTTCTGATCGAATTGGGAGATCTCCCGAGCCACTTTCTCTGCATCAATCGAATGATGGAATAAGCGTATTAATTGAGATTCATCAGAAAATCCATGTAGAACCTTTAACGATTCAAATTCAGAATTTAGTTTTGCTAGCTTGGCCGAACTTTGATCACGTAGCTGAGTGAAATTACCTATGTCCGTCAGATTTTTGGTTTGCTCCCCACGCTTTATTTGGAGATATTTTTGTTTTCCATCAAGTTCTTGAATCGCTTTCTCTATATGTGATTCGACAACCTCAATGGTTGAGATTATTGCCTCTGGAGATTTTAGAAAATATTGCTTACAAAAAGCCATATCTCGGATTTCTTCCTTCTTAGAGGAGACATTGGATAGGACTGATTGCAGTTTTAACTGTGCTTGCTGGAGTTCTTTTTCGGATTGATCTAGTAGAATCCTGTCAGCATCCCAGTTTTTGCGAAGTACTTTAACTTGTTGCAAAAGGGTTTCACGGGATTGGCTGCTATGCGCTATAGCTTGGATTTTTGCCAAAAGACCTTCTTGCGAATCAAGTCCACTTTGAGCCAAGTTGGTCTTTATTATAGTGAGACTTTGCCTCACTTCTTGCATCTCGTTGTTTGTGGAAGCAATATTTTTCTGATGATTTTCTAGCTGAAAGGCTAGTTCAGTTAGCGTTGCTTTAGAACCTTGAGTTTGTTCTAGCAGAAGTTTTGCTTCTCGGATTTCAGTAGACTTCTCCGTTAATTTATTGTCTCCTTCACTCTCCAGAGGGTTGGGGTGCTCCATAGCTCCGCAAAGTGGACAAGCTTCTCCATGATGAAGAAGATGAACATGTGCTGCAAGTCCCTGCTTTTGCATCAAAAGATCACGCTCCTTATCCAACTCTTGAATGGTAGTTTTCTGAGAAGTTAGCCACCTATCAAAAGTTTCTTCAGATACAGGAATTGTATTAGTGACTTGGTCGATCTTGGCTTGAACGCTGGTAGCCAACGTATTCATTTCCTTTGCTTGAGATTCAATTTTATGCAATTGATTTTCAAGTGTTTTCCATTCTTTGGCGGAGCTCATCAGATGCGCTAAAACTGAGCTATCTGTGATTTTGATTTTTTCAGCCTCACTTTCTAGCTCAGCGATCTTTGCCTCCAGTGCCTTTTGAGATTGCTTTTTACGTTCTATAGTAGGTTGTAAAGAGGTCAAACTCGCTTGGGCTTCCTCTCGCTGTGATTCCAATTTCTGAATCTCGATTACTTTTTTTAAGTCTCTGATTTTACTTTCTCGCTGTGGTCTTTCCTGATTTTTCTTTTTGAGATCTACTTCTTCTTTTTCGAGGTCAACAACTTCCTTGGCAAACTCAATTTTGAAGCGCTCGCAGTCAATTACGCTTACTTTATACTTTTCAAAATCTGCTTTAGTATCTCGAATTTGCTCCCAAACTGGCAGGAGATAGGTTCTTGCGGTTATAAATTCTGAGTGTAATTGACGCTGATGCTCTATTTCTGGACGCTGTAATGCTAGATTTTCCTGTTCGATTCTGAATTTTAGTAATTGCTGGTTTTTAGCTCTTAGGTTTTCTTTTGTTCGAATTTCCGCTTCTGCGGTTTTTAGCTTGAGCGATGCATCAGTTGACCGAATTTTTATCTCAGAAAATTGATTCTGCTTTTCGATCAAAATTTCTTCGGAGTATTCTTCCAATCCTTGTAGCTGCGTTTCCAGTCTGATTTTTTGCTCCTTAACCGCTTTTAATAAAATCCCTGTTTTGAAAGATAGATCAAAGCGCTCCAGGCCAAATAGTTCCTTCATCATCTTCGCTTGGTCCAGCGGTTTTTGATCGATAAATTCACGGAATTTTCCCTGTGGGATAATCACAGTCTGCTTAAAATGCTCCTTTTTCATCCCGACGATCTCCTCGGCTCTCGCAGTAATCGGTTCCCAGTTCCCGTTTACTTTTTCATAGAACGTGTGCTCTGCCGGTCGGATATCCTCAAAGTTCTTAGGATTTCTCTTTGCTGAATAGCGCGCCAAATAGGTTTTTGCATTATTTCTTCCTGAGCTAAATTCGAAATTCAGAAGCAATAGATCGCTCTGAAGATTGACCATACTGTTCTTTTCTCCACGATCAGAAAGGCGCTCCGTGCTACCGTACAATGCTAGTAATACCGCTTCCAAGATGGAAGATTTCCCACTTCCCACTGCGCCAAAAATTCCAAACAATCCCGCTGCCGTTAACTTGTCAAATTCTATCGTCTGCTTTTCTTTGTAGGAATACAATCCCTGAATGTCGAGTTTAATAGGAATCATGCTTCGTCGTTTTGGCTAATGACTTCTTTGAAAATGGTGAGTAATTCCTTATTTGGCTGTTGACCTTTATCACTTTCGTAGAAAAGCTTGAATAGACTTTCCATGTCTTTTCCAAGGTCTTCCACCTTCAAGCTTTGATTTTCGTAGCCCAAAGGATTTTTGATCTGTGGAATTAGGTTGACAATTCCGTCGTGGGCTTTCATGATGGCCTTTCTAGTTGCCGCTTCGATAGAGTTTTCGGTGATGTAGGTCAATTCCACGAAGCAATAGGGATGTTCTTCTAACCAAAATAGCGTATCAGGAAGATTGTCGAAGGTTTTGCGATAAAGCGGCCTGCCTTCAGTCAATCCAATGGGAGTATAATTCACAGCTTTTCCAGGCTCAGCGTCAATGATTACAACTTGCTTTTGCTGTTCAGCTTCGCTAAAAGAATAGGCAAGGGGTGAACTGGAATACACCACTGGGCAATGCTCGTATCCGACAGCATGATAACGATGCAAATGCCCCAAAGCTGCATATTGGATTTGAGCAGGGATATTTCTGGTGAAAAGTGCCTGCGTTCCGCCGACATGGAGAATCGGTCGTTCTGACTCTGGTTCAGGCTCCGGTTTTTCTCCTTCTTTCATAAAGAAGAAATGTCCGGCAAAGAGATTCACTCCTTGTTCATCGCAATAGTGATCTGCAATTTTCTTCCAATTTGCACCCATCAAATTGCGGAATTCTTCCTCGCGATCTCCTTCACCGAGGTATGTTTTCATAGACACCTCATTTGCGTATGGAGCTAAAATGATTCGAACTGGAAAACCGAATTGTGGCAGTTTCATCTCCACAAAACCTGCTGCAGCTTGTGTGATTTCTATTCCATTGTCAAGTTTGCCAGTAGGAATGACGGTGTCATATTTTCCATAGAAAAAGATCCCCATCTCACGAGCCAGAGGATCCGGAGCTTCCACAAACTGTGTGCTGTCATGATTTCCAGAGATCGCAATAATAGGTCGCTTTCCACCGTTAGTCAGTCTACGGAGTGATTTATAGAGCAATTCTACTGCCTCATGACTGGGATTGAAGGTGTCAAAAATATCGCCTGCCAGAAGAATCAAATCAACATTTTCTCGATCAGCAATCCTTCTGATTTCCTCCAAAACTAATTTTTGTTCATCCAGTCTGGAGTATTCCTGAAGTCTTTTACCCAAATGCCAATCTGCTGTATGGAGGATTTTGATCATGCTTTTCATTAAAAAAAGAATTATTAAGTATATCTGCTTCCTGCCAATTAAGAAATGAAATGACTGATAATGACATGATTTCGGGTAATCAGATAAATTAAAAACAAAGTATGTGTTTCAGTAAGTGCACCATCAAAAGACAAAAACCGTCTTAATAAATGGTAAAATCTGAATTGCCGCTACTGCTGTCTCCCGTCATCGATCTTCCAGCCAGATAATCAAAGAAAATAAGTCTGATGGCATAATTGCCGGTAAGCATATGACCAAGTTACTTCACACGATGACTTGCTGCAAGTGATTTGATACAATAGACATTAATTGGCATCTTTATTGAAATGACACGCGATTATTCAAGATACCGTATGTGGAATTGGCTTCTTATTTTAGTAGCGTCACTCATCCCAGAGTACGTTCAGCCAGAGATGGCGCCAGATGCCTTGCTTATTCAGGAGGGTACAGCTAGTTTCTATGGGCGAAGATTTCATCTCAAAAGAACTTCCAATGGCGAGATTTTTCACATGGATAGTTTAACTGCTGCACATAAGACTTTGCCTTTCGATACTAGGATAAAAGTGACCCGTATGGATACTGGCGAATTTGTCTGGGTGAGGATAAACGATAGACTCCCGAGAACCTCCAGACGGACCATCGATTTGTCCAGAGCTGCAGGCAGACAATTAGGACTGATTGATGATGGGATCACTAGGGTAAGAATAGAAGTAGAAAACCCTGAAGAAATAGATAGACTCATTGAATATTTCGGAGATGACCCACCTGCTACTATGAGGTTGAGGCCAGTGGATGAGGTTATTATTTCTCCCGAATTAGAAATTGACACTTCAATTCCTTTTTTTTAGAATCATTAACACTCTTTGGACAATAAAGATTTTGACATTGAAGAATTAGTTAGTTTCTTATTAATTGAAATTACATATTTCAATGAAAAACTCTACTCTCCTACTTTTCGGGTTTTTAATTGTCCTATTTTCTTCTTGTGTGAAGGACCTTAAAGAGGAAAGTAAATCGGAGATTACGATAATTGATTTTGAAAGTGTTGTAGAAACAGATTCGTTAATCTCACCTAGAGAACTTCTTTCAGACGTTGATTTTTTTTTACTCAAGACCCCCGATTCTTTAAAAATTACGATAGCTAGTAAAATTAGGCAGATTGGAGATAAGCTATTTATTCTAGACCAACAGAGGAGAGTTATTTTTACTTTTGACAACTCAGGAAACTTTCTTGGATTAGTTGGTAATCAAGGAGAAGGTCCTACGGAATTTAGAGAAGTTTCTGATTTCGATGTATATAACAATCATATCTATATTTATTCAAGAGGAGATTTTTCTGTATTTATATTTGATTCAACAAATCTCGAGTTTATTCGAAGAATCAAACTTGAAGAGTGGGGAATGCAAATTAGTGTCTTGAATTCTGGTAATATTGCTTTGTACTCGTTCTTGATTGAAGGTGATGATAGTTATAATATGAATATTTATAGCCAAGAGGGAGTTTTGTTGGATAAGAGAATGTTTTACGATGAAGAGGGTAATTATCAGGCTATGAATTACACAGGTTTTATCAGTGGAGATTATTATACTTATCCTCTGTCTTCAATTATTTATAAAATAACTGAAGATGCTAAGACTGATTCTATTAAATATGAAATTAATTTTCCAGATAGATTCCCAGAGTCTGATGCTTCAAATTATATGGTATTTAAAGAGAATGAACGTAATAAAAAGAATGATAACATATTGACTAAATTTGAGTTTGGTGGGCAAGGTGAGTTTATATGTCACTATCATTTCAGAGAAGGTTCTTCTAATGGTTATACACTTGGCGTGAGATTGGCAAGTGGTGAGACATTTGGGCATTTGAATTTAAAACATGCTGCTGCTAAAGGAAAAAGAGATATCTACGTCAGAATGTTTTTCAAAGGTCCATACAATATGCCATACTACTCCAAGCAAACTGAAAGTTATTTTGTTGCTTCAAACAGTGAAAGTGTTGGCATCTATTACGATGAAATTTCAGTCGATATAAAATCTGGGTCTGTTTATGATGATGAGCTATTAAGTATATTGTCACATACTGATTTGGAGGAAATAGTAGTAATGAAGTTTAAGTTAAAAAATAGTCTTTGAAGAGTTTATTCGTTTTCTTTCATTTTAATACTAGGCTTTTATAGAAATCAGACAATAATTAGAAGGTTTTTTTTTACATTCATTAACATCTGATCCGATTTTTTCGTTTTGATTTTGAAAGATTAGTTAGTTTCTTAAGGACTGAAACTACTATTTCGATGAAAAACTCTACTCTCCTACTTTTCGGTTTTTTAATTGTCCTATTTTCTGCCTGTCAAGAAGATAAGGAAAAAATCGAAGAAGCTCCCACAGAATCCTTTCGAAACGAAGTTGCCGCCACAGAAGTAAATGTCGCCACGGCAGAGCGCAAAAGCTTCGATTATCTGATCGAGGCCCCAGGTAAACTTGAAGCTGGCTCCGAGGTATTGGCTGTGATAGAGCAAGCTGGTTATCTCCTCGAAGTGAATGTCCGTGAAGGCCAGTTCGTCAAGAAAGGTGATATCATAGCCAAGCTTGATCCGACCGAAGCGGAATTTAGACTCGAAAAAGCAAAGATTTCTATCCGAAATGCAAATGCGAAATATGAATCAGATAAGCTGGGCTATCCAAATTTATTTGCATCAGAGGATATTGAACAACAAGCTATAATAGATGAGCAGCTTAAAGCCAGAAACGGTATTTTTTTATCAGAAGTAGAGCTCAAAGAAGCTCAGCTGAGTTTTGACCGAAGTGTGGTAAGAGCTCCTATCTCAGGACAAGTAGCAGATCTCAACTACAAGGCCGGGAGTTTAGTCGGAGCAAATACAGAGCTTTGCCAGATTTTAGGTACAAGCGAATTTATTCTCAAAGTAAAGGTGCTGGAATCAGACATTAGCCTTATTTCCATCAATCAAAAAGCAGAGGTTTATCCGATTTCTAACAACCAAACAGCTCTGAATGGCAGAGTCACTGGCATCAATCCCAAGGTGGATGAAACTGGTTTAGTGCAGGTTTCCATCACGTTGTCAGCCAATAAAAGTCTCCTTCCGGGCATGAATGCAAGGGCGATTATCCGCGCTCCTCAAAATAATTCTCTGGTTGTACCCAAGGATGCGCTGGTCTATCGATCGGGTAGAGCGGTGGTTTTTACCATTGAGAATAAGGAGTCCAAATGGAACTACGTAGAGATAGGCAAAGACAATGGGGAGGAAGTTGAGATTCTCGAGGGTATCGAGGAGAATAGCACGGTAATCACCTCCAATAACCTTCAGCTTGCGCATCAGGCTCCGGTTCAAATCGTAAAAGAATAGACCATGGTTAGATTTTTACTGGCTCGGCCGATTGCAGTTTTTATGACTTTTATGGCGCTGATGGTGTTTGCTTTCATCGTCCTTCGTACGCTGCCCATTTCACTTTTACCACCTATTGATGTGCCTCAGATTGTGGTGAAAGTTAGTTATCCGAATGCTTCTCCGGAGGCTATTGAGCAAAATGTGTTAAGTCCAATCCGTGAGGGATTGATCACGTTGAATGGCTTAGAGGAAATGGATTCCAAGGCAGGCTCTGAAGTGGGGACGATCCGACTGACTTTCGACTACAGTACCAAAATGGAATTGGCCTATATCGATGTCAATGAGAAAATAGACAGACTGACAAATGGACTCCCGGAAGATTTAGGGCGACCTGAAGTTATCCGAATCAACACCTCAGATATTCCGGTTGCCCGAGTGCAGGTAGTGCCAAAAGAAGGCATAGATGAAGTGGAAGTGAGTCTTTTGGCAGAAAATGTTCTGAAGAAAAGAATTGAGCAGCTGCCAGGTGTTTCACTGGTCGATATAAATGGCAAAAAAGAGCGGATAATCACGGTGAAGCCAGATGAGGCCGCTTTGTCTGCACTAGGAATGACGCAGCAAAACGTGATCTCGGCCATTCAATCTGGGAATAGAGAGCTTGGGGGGATATCGGTCAAAGATGGCCAATTTCGCTACTACCTTCGTCTGGCAACCAGAGTGGATACGCCGAAGGATTTAGAGAGTTTGCCGGTAGCAGCATCTTCGGGCGTGATTTTTCCATTGGGGAAACTGGCAGAAGTTAACTATGAAACTCAGGAGATGTTGGGTTACCATCTTTTCGGGACGCAGGAAAGCCTGGTAATTACCGTTCATAAGCAGGCTTCTGCCAAGATGAATGAACTGATTCCGGAGCTGAAAAAATCGTTGGAATTGTTCCAGGAGGATTACCCTCAGGTGGAGTTTGAGCTGACTCAAGATCAGTCAAATCTTCTTAATGCTGCGATTTCTAATTTGGAAACATCCTTACTTTTTGGCGGTGTTTTCGCTTTTGCAGTACTTTTTCTCTTTATGAAAGATTACAGACTTCCCCTTATTATTGGTGTGAGTTTGCCATCTTCCTTATTGATCAGTTTCTTGATTTTCTACTTTTTTGATCTTTCAATAAACATTATTTCCCTATCAGGTTTGGCACTTGGGATCGGGATGCTGATCGATAACGCGATCATTGTCTTGGACAACATCACCCGAAAGCGTGATAGTGGTTTGCCACTTTTTGAAGCATGCGTGGAAGGTGTGGATGAAGTGATGGGAGCACTGGTCAGTTCGGTACTTACGACGCTGGCGGTATTCGTGCCGCTGGTCTTTTTGAGCGGGATTTCCGGTGCACTCTTCTTTGATCAGGCAGTAGCCGTGACAGCGATTCTTACAGTTTCCCTTGCGGTAGCTTTTATACTTCTTCCTATGCTTTACTACTTGATGTTTTTGCGGAGCAAAAAAGCCTACGATAACGGAGAAGGAGCATTTTTCAGCAAGGTGTTAGATTTGTATGAAATTGGCTATCGCACCATTACCGAAAACAGAAAAATGGCTTTGCTGGTATTTTTACTGCTGATTCCTCTTGGCTTAAGCATCAGTCTGTTGCTGGATACAACTGGTTTGCCAGAGATAGAAAAGCTGGATGCCACACTTGATGTGGATTGGAGCGAACCTATTTCTGCTGCTGAAAATAGAGATCGGGTAGTTACACTTTTGAAGAGCTTGGAAGGAAGGTATTCTCAGGCTGAAGCGGATGTCGGGGTGAAGCAGTTCTTGCTTTTCGATGGGGAGAACTCTATTCAGCAATCCTTGATTTATTTCCTTTTCTCTACGGTAGAGGAGAAAGAATCGGCTATACAGGAGCTGGAAACTAACCTGAAGAAAAATTATCCGGAAGCATCATTTACACTTGGCGACGCACCAAATGCTTTCGATCAGTTGTTCAATTCTAACATGCCATTTTACGAAGTGAGGTGGAAAGATCTTGGAGCAAAAGAACCGATACCGGAAACAAGGATGGATCCTTGGCTCAGTCAATTCCCAACGCAGGAATGGGAGCGTGGGCCTGGATTGCAGAAGGAAGCTTCGGTGGTCTTTACCCTTCGGGCCGATAAAATGGCTACTTATCAGATTCCTGAAGATGCGGTTCAAGAACAGATTGGTAAGTTATTTGGAAGCTATACCATCGCCGATATCAGAAGATTTGGTGAGATCACACCGATCCGTCTGAAGGAGTCAGGTGCAAGATTTGAAGATATACTGCGCAATACCAGAGTGATTGCTTCTGATACGACTTCGTACATTCTGGGAGAATTTGTTGAGTACGAATACGAGGATCATTACAAATATGTGACGGCTGACAAGGGCGGGATTTATCAATCGCTGAATGTGACTACAGAGAATCCTGATGAGGATGCCAGTGCATACATTCGCTGGGGGCAGGACAAAAATCTAGGAGTGACCATAGTGGGTCAATATTTCAAAGACAAGGAAAACATCCGTCAGTTGATCAGCATCTTATTGATTTCTGTGTTGCTCTTGTACTTCATATTGGCGGCGCAGTTTGAGAGTTTTATTCAACCTTTGATTGTCGTATTCACACTTCCGCTGGGAATAGGCGGAGCATTCTTTGTGCTGTTTCTTTTTGGAGCTTCGCTGAATGTGATGTCTGCTATCGGACTGGTGGTGATGCTGGGAATCATGGTGAACGATGCAATTTTGAAGATTGACACGATCAATCGCCTACGGGTATCCTTTGTAGAGTCAGATACGATTTCGGCTGCGGAAGCATTGGAAATGGCGCTTCATAAAGCAGGACAGATTCGCCTCAAACCCATTTTAATGACTTCGATCACGACGATTCTGGCACTGATTCCGATCGTATTCAGCAGCGGGTTGGGTGCGGATTTGCAGCGACCTTTGGTGTTTGCTGTGATCGGTGGCTTGACGATCGGGACACTCACAGCCTTGTATTTCGTGCCTTTGGCTTACTGGTTTACTGTTTCTAAGAAATCTTTGAAAGCCGCCTAATATGACTCCATTCAGAATTCTGATAGTCTTTGTAGTGGTGTCAATCTTAGGTTTGGCGGTGGTTCCTATGCTTTCTGTGGATTTGAATCCAAGAGAGCGATCTCCGATTTTGTCCGTCGGTTACAGTATTAACAATGCTTCTCCTGAAATCGTGGAGAAACTGGCCACCTCACCACTTGAAGGCGCTTTTTCCCGACTGACTGAGCTCAAGGAGATCAATTCAACTTCCAAGTATAACGGCGGGTACATCATACTGACTTTCGATAAGAAGGCTGATATGGAGATGAAGAAATTCGAGATTTCTTCCATGGTTCGGCAGATATACCCTCAAATGGATCAGCGGGTTGGTTATCCCACGGTCACGCAGTCTTCCCAAGCTAGAACGGAAGAGAAAACCCCGATTTTAACCTATAGTGTGAACGGGCCATTTGCTTCTTTTGAGATTAAGAAAATAACAGAGGATATCCTGAAGCCTGCACTGACACGCAACGAAGAAGTGGAGGTAGTGGAGGTGCGAGGGGCAAATGATCTACAGCTTTTCGTAACCTACGATATTCAAAAAATGCAGGCTTTTGGCATTACTAGAAGACAGTTGGAGAACAATATCAGAAGAGCCTTTGGATTAACTTACCCGGGTGCAGTGATGAATAGCCAAGGCCAAACGCTCTTCGTTCAGGTGGATCGGTCGCTGAAGGATAAAGATCAACTGGAGAATTTAGTCGTGAGCGAGAAGGATGGGATGGAAATCCGCCTCCGCAATGTGGCAAGATTGACTTTGGAAGAAGCGGAACCGACCAGTTACTATAGAATCAACGGAAATAACTCAGTGACACTTTCGGTATATAACCGAGATGGTGTCAATAAAGTCTTGCTTGCGCAAAATCTAAAGCTTGCCATCCAAAATGCTGAGGAGTTACTACCTGCGGGATTTGAAGTACGATTGGAGAATGATGATACTGAATTTTTAGAAAAAGAGCTCAACAAAATATATAAGAGATCGGGGCTTTCAATCCTGATTTTGGTGGTTTTTATTTTCCTGATCAATAGAAATATAAAATACCTAAGCATCCTGTTTTTGGGGATTTTGGTAAATGTAAGTCTGTGTGCCATCGTGTTATATTTCCTCAAAGTAGATATACACATGTATTCCTTGGCAGGCTTGACGATCAGTTTCGGCTTGATCGTGGACAATGCGATCATTATGATCGATCACCTGCATAAGCACAAAAACCGTCGGGTTTTTCTGGCACTTTTAGCAGCATCAGTCACCACCATTGCGGCGCTGATGATTGTGTTTTTTCTACCAGAAGAGGAAAGAAAAAATCTGACCGAATTCTCCATAGTGGTTTCTGTGATGTTGGGGATTTCACTTTTGATTGCCTTGGCTTTTACCCCGGCTTTTTATCAGGTGATGTTCAAGGAATCCGTGAATCAAGGTCGGGAATTGACTATTCCAAAGTTGCGAAAGCGGGTCAAAACTTTGCGCAACTATGAAAGAGGAATAAGGTGGACGGCCAACTACCGAAAGACATTCATTACTCTTTTGATTTTGCTTTTTGGGCTGCCCATATTTTTGCTTCCTGCCAAATGGGAAGACCACGAATGGTACAACAAGACGGTGGGAAATACATTCTATCAGGAAGAAGTGCGGCCGTATGTGGACAAAGCGATAGGGGGTTCCATGCGAATGTTTGTGCGGGGAGTGTACGAAAAAAGTGGCTATCGCGAGGCTACCAAGACACGTCTCTATGTTACCTGTCGATTGCCATTTGGGAATACGCTAGAGCAAATGGATTTTATCATGCGTGAGTTTGAGTCCTATCTGCAAGACGTGGAGGGAATCGATCAATTTGTGACTTCGGTGAGTTCTGGGCAAAGTGCAAGGATAGAAATTACGTTTAAGGAAGCTTATGAAAGGGGGGCTTTACCCTATCAGCTGAAGGGGAAACTTTCTGTAAAATCAACTGATTGGAGTGGCGCTCAGTGGAACGTCTATGGCGTAGGGCAAGGGTTTTATACCGGTGGATCCAGTGATCAGATTCCTAGCTATCGGGTGAAAATGAAGGGGTATAACTTCGATGAATTGGAGCGACAGGCAGATGTGTTGGCAGAGAAGCTTTTGGCACATAAGCGAATCCAGGAAGTGAAAACCAATGAGCGAGCGGGCTATGGCGAGGAGAAGACGGAAGAGTATGTACTTCGTCTGGATCAGAATAAAATGGCACTTGGGCAGACTAATCAATTCGAAGTGCTGGCGGCCTTGGAAGATATGTCCAAGCCTAGAAGTCAATCTACATTTTTGACGTTGGAGGACAAAAACTACGGATTAGTAATCCGTGAGCGTGAGTCCGGGGATTTCAGCAAGTTTGATATGGAGCAAAAGGGACTGATAGGAGGAGAGAATAGGGTATTCAAAATCTCTGATTATGGCACCTTGACTAAGGAGACTACCACCAATTCCCTAAACAAAGAAGATAGACAATACATACGAATTGTGGCCTTTGAGTACATGGGTTCTGGGAAGTTTGGAAATGAGTATCTCGAAGAAGTGCTGGAGGAGATGAAGCAGACAATGCCTATCGGCTATGAAGCTAAAAAGGACTCGTATAATTGGAACTACGATCAACAGAAGCGTCAGTATTCGTTGTTAGGGTTGCTGATTATTGGAATTTTTATGATTTGCGCAGTTTTATTTGAGAACCTAAAGCAACCGATTTATATCATTGTGATCATCCCAATTAGTTTCATCGGTTTGTTTCTGATCTTTTCGCTCTTCGATTTTTACTTTGATCAGGGCGGTTATGCTGCCTTCGTGATGCTGGGAGGATTGGCGGTGAACGCTGGGATATTCATCGTCAATGATTTGAATAATCGAGATAAAGGACTTTATAATCGAAATGTGTTGAAGTCCGTAGCCGGAAAAGCCATTCCTATTTTGCTGACGATTATGTCCACTTGTTTTGGGCTGATTCCATTTGTCATGGAAGGACAAAATGAGGTTTTCTGGTTCTCACTTGCGATAGGGACGATCGGGGGTTTGATATTTAGTATGATTGGGGTCTTTTGGGTGCTGCCAGTTTTGCTGTGGAAAAGGGAGCCTGTGGCGCAAAGGCGCGACGATTCTATTTCTGTAAAGAAAGGAAGACGCAACTGGTTTTTCTGGCGGCGGCGTGGCGAAGTAGAATAACGGTTGAGGTGTCACCCTGAGCGAAGTCGAAGGGCCTCCTCGAAGGTTTTGGATGAAAGGTAAAATCTCCAGTTAAGGCGCAGAACCGCAAAGATTTGGAACTTTTGCCACTACTTATTTTAGGTGTCAAGTTTTAAAAATCTAAATTTAATAATATGAAAAAGATCTTAGCATTTGCATTTTTAGTAATATTCGGCTGTAGCGAAAAAGAACTAGAAGCAATTAAAATGATTGATCTTGGAGCAGTGGAGGAGGTGTCGGCAGACTTGCTGATTGAAAAAGCAATTCCTCTGGCATCCGATTCTACAGAACTTTTGGGTGAATATCTGAAAGTGGTATATGATGCGAGTGACTTCTTTGTGATGAATTTCGGGCGTCCAGCTGGTATTCACCATTTTTCGAATGAAGGAAAGCATTTAGGGATAATAGCTGAGATCGGAGAGGGGCCAGGTCAGATTCGAGGGATATCTGAATTTAGATTACTATCCGATGAATTGAAGGTTATCTCTGGAATGGGGAATTCGCTGGAGCTTTATGCTTTCTCCAAAGCTGGAGAGCTGCTGCATACTACTCCAGTTCCATTGAATGCATTTACATTTTATCCTAAGGATAAAAACAAGCTTTGGTTTTATAGTGGGTACAATATGATGGCAGGTGATCATCGGTTGTTTGTGACTGACGGGAAGGGCGAAGTGAAAAAGAAACTGCTTCCAAATGATTTCAATGAGGGAATGCTGCCAGTTGACGAGCAATCATTTTTTAAGGGTAATGATGCAATACTTTTTAGAGAGCCATTTAAGACAA
>Ga0105053_10006120_pt1 | contig 16735 bp, 14 predicted proteins | sample BON01_FD_78093 | JGI IMG/M metagenome (GOLD analysis project Ga0105053, IMG submission 78093) | Freshwater microbial communities from Lake Bonney liftoff mats and glacier meltwater in Antarctica - BON-01 | ecosystem: Environmental > Aquatic > Freshwater > Ice > Glacier meltwater | place: Lake...
AAATGTAATAGCAATGTTACTTTTTGTTTGGTCAAACTTTTCTTCAAAAAAATCTTGAAGTGAAATAATATTTGTATTCTTTTTAAGAAATAATAGTTGCTTTTTGAAATTTTCTAACCCTATGCAACGAGAATTGAATTGAGTGTTTTCTTCAGAATCAACACCGTGATACATTACAATAGTATTTATCTTTTTGTTTGTTATTAATAATTTTTCAAGATTGAATAAAAATAAGTTATCAACTATAGTTCTCGCTATTTTAGATTTGATTCTAGATATTAATGCCATTTTTGAAATATATAAAAACTTTTAAGAAGTAAAATAATTAAAAAGATAACGAACGGGTAATGGATAGGTCCATTCTATTCGATACCCTCCACCACTGAAATATGCAGGATAGACAAAACAGCAAATAAGCGTTAATAGTGCTATTTTTCTTGTAAATAGAAGTGTATCATTATCAACGAGTATTCGAAGTGCTATAAAAATGGCAGGAAAAAGAAACGCAACACTTCTGGTAACATCCGTCACTAAGCAGCTGGCTGCAATAACACTAATTGAAGCTCCTATAAATAGAGTTAGAGTTAGTTTTTCTTTCTTGTAAATCAATGTAAAAAGTGTTACGACTATCAGTATCCAAAAACCTTCTAATCCATGCCAAATCCCCAAAGGGATTAGATTTAAGTTTGATGCTAATACTTGTAATCCGATACCAGCAGATTGCGTTTTAAGTCCAAAATAATGAGAGAGAAGAAACCGTGTAAAGAGATATAGAAGCCCCCCAACTATAACTGAAACAGTAGATTTAGTGAAAATTTTCTTTGCTGTATTTGATGGATGGAGATACCAATAGATAAAAACAAAAGAACAAGCAATTAGTCCCCTTTCATCTGTTAAAGCAGTTGTGAAAACACTTGAAGAGATTAATAAGCTGTTTTTTTTATAGAGTGAGAATAAAAGGAAAAACAATGCAAACCCATCAAAAGCTCCTCTTAATTCTAAAAAAGAGACCTTTCCAGCATAGATAAGAGAAAGAGAAAGTGTTAGGATAAAAGTGGTGAAATTATCTTTTGTAATTTCTTTTATAACTTTTGCGGAAATATAAAACAGTAGAATCCCAAAAATATATTGAAGACAAATAATTCCAAAAACCGAAAGATGAAGAATCTTTGCAATCAGTGGAACACTTAATCGAAATGCAATCTTTGATTGGTGACTTACATCTATGTATTCATGTTGTTGAAATGGATGTTTTACTTGTGTCATGATTGCGTTCCACGCATCAACAATATATGCATCATTGTAAATGCAATTGTAATTAGGGTAACTAAAAAAAATGACACAAACAGAGCATAAAAGAGACATCCAGATCATCCAATGTTTATTATTTGTGAATTTTTCACTTACACCTATTGTAGATTGAATAAATGACTGAATGTAAGTCGTAATCATATTTTATTTCTTTTTAAAATCGCCTTTTGAGAAAAATTTCTCAATAAAACAATACATTAAAATAAAGAAATAGCGACTTCCCATTTCATTGATATTCAGCTTTGAAACTCCAAACTTTCGATTTGTCCATGAGTTTGGAATAATCGAGTAGGAATAACCTCTGATAATTGCTTTTAAAGGCAATTCAATAGTCAAGTTAAAGTGAGGAGACAATATTGGTTGAAGTCCTGTAATTACTTCTTTTTTATAGATTTTGAATGCGTTTGTGGTGTCATTGTATTTGATATTCATCACAATTCTAATAATACGATTTGCAATTCTATTAATTACCTTTTTCACAAATGGATAATCATATACTTTACCTCCTTTACTCCATCTTGTCCCAAATACACAATCTACATTTTTTTCAATCATTTCATTGTAGAATCGAACTAAATCTTGAGGAGAATCTGATAAATCGGCCATCATAATAGCTACACAATCTCCTGTAAATCGATCTAAACCATATCGAATGGCAAATCCAAATCCATTAGGACCTAAATTTGTAACATATTTTACGGTCGAATATTTATCGCATAATACTTGAAGAACTTTTTCAGTTCCGTCTTTTGAATTGTCATTTACGACTAAAATCTCATGCTCAATTTTACTTTCTATCAATGTATTAACAACTAAATCAATAGTTTCTGTAATTGATTCTTCTTCGTTATATGCCGGAATGACAACGCTTAATACCATAATTTAACTTAAAATTTCTTTTACTTTTGCTTCGTTACTCTTTAACCATTCAAAAATATCAGTTACTATTTCTTTTGGATATACAAGAGGCTTCCAACCTGATATCTCTTCAATTTTTGAATTGTCAGATATGTATATTGGAATGTCTGCCGTTCTATTTTCTAAAATTTTATTGATTTTAATTGTATTTCCCGTAATTTCTTGGCAATAATTTGTTAATTCATTCAATGAGATACTTACGTCATTTCCTCCTCCAACGTTAAAAATTTGATTGTTAAACGTTGAAATATCTTGAATTTGTAATACTACGAGGTTGTATAAATCATTGATGTGAAGAATGTCTCTTAGTTGTTTTCCTTCTCCTCCAAAACCAATATAACTCAATTCTTTTTTCCAAAAATGTTTTGCTAACCATAGCACTACCACACCTTGATCTATTTTGCCCATTTGCCATGGTCCAGTCAAAACACCACATCGGTTGATTACCGCTTTTAAATTATAGTATTCGATGTATTCTTGAATAAGTAATTCAGATGAAAGTTTACTTGTCCCATAAAATGACCGAGCTCCAGACAAAGAAAAGTCTTCATTAATTCCTTTTGGAGTTACTCCGCTTAAGGTTTGGTTTTCAGATATTTCTAATCTTGTTTGACCCTCAGTATACTTAATTTTATTTAGAGTAGCGATAGGGTAAATTCTACTTGTAGATAAGAAAATAAATTTCGCATTGTTTTTTGTTGCAAAATTTAAACAATTAATCGTTCCCACTAAGTTGGTATTCAAAACATAATCAGGTGTTGAGTCAATTCCTGATAAAACGGATGGTTCTGCTGCAGCTTCGATTAAGCAACTAATGTCACCAATTTCATTGAAGTCTTCTTTGTTTCGAATATCACCATGAACGAATTCTATACCTAATTCCTTTAATCGTGGAATGTTCAGCTCTGAACCTCTTCTTTTTAAATTGTCAAAAGCTATTATTTTTATTGAAGGGAAATTAGTTTTCAATTTAATGGCAAGATTTGACCCTACAAATCCACAACCTCCAGTTATTAAAATAGTTTCTGTCATAGTTAATTTTTTAAGCTTAATAATAATTTCCTAACTGTTAAATAGGTATTGTTTTTTTTAATTATAAAACCATTGTCAACATGTTTCATTGTCCAAGAAAATGAATTTAAAAACAGTAGTGTGAATAATATAATAGGAATTAAGCAGTGTTTTAAATTTAGTTCACGAATCATTTTTAATGAGTAAATTTTAGTGTTTTCAGAACTGAATTGAGGAAGAAATAACGTGAATGTCAATAGTATAAAGATGAAGTGAATATTGAGCCATCTTCCCCAGTCAATTGTTAAGAAAAAAATTGGCCATGAAAATAGTAAAGCTGCAAAACAAACAAGTAAGAAATTTCTAAGGGTTAATAAATTCGTTTTCTGTTTTATTACAAATAATACCATTGGGATTAACGTGACTATAAATGAAATTAAATAGGTGCTGTAATTATGTTCACCTGCAAATTTTAATGCGTTTTGTTTTCCTCCACTAAACCCTTCCTTGGGCCATGACATGATGCCTTCCATGATGCCTTCTTTTACACCATACTCTTTTAGTACGTTCCAAGTCTGCCCTTGATTTATATCTCCACCAAAGAAAAATATCAGTAAGGTTGGAATCAAAGAAGAAATTATAATTAATCCAAGTTGTTTAATTGGAAGTTGTAGATTGTTTTGTTTAGAGTGGATAAATGAAATGAGGATGAAATAGGGGATGTAAAAAAACAGCAGCTCATGGAAGAATGAAAAAACAAGTATCAATGCAGCAATTAAGATGGCGTATTTCCATTCTCGAATCTTGTTTTTTTGAGTCAATAATAAATAGACAATCCCAATTGTAAACAATATAATTTCTTTTCGACCAAAAGCATATTGATCATTAACTAAAAAAAGAAAACAGCTTGGTGTTAATAGGATTGCCCAAAATTGGATGTTTAATTTTTTACTTTTTAAATAGAACCATGTTAATCCGAAGAATAAAAAGTACAAGACAATGATAAAATAATAGACTAAATTTCCAACGTAAATTGACGTTATTTTTGAAAGGAATAAGAAAGATGAGCCACCCAATCCTCGACGTTTAAAACCTCCGTCTTCAAAGTTAATTAACCAATCTGCTAAAGCATATCCATCTGAAGTGTCTATTCTAAATTTTAATGCTTCGTAAAATTTTAAAGGTATAAATAAATTGTATGTAATAAATCCGAAAAAAAGCAGTAGTAGAATACTTTGTAAATTTTTTTCGTTGAGTTGAAATCTTGTTTTTAGCATTTTTTATCGTTTTAGAGTAAGGTTTCAATTTCTTCTTTTGAAGGATAAGTAATTAAAACTGCTCTGTGAGGCTTTTGATATACAAATAAACTCCCAGCACTTAAGGCAGAAGCCCCAGCTAATTTCGCTTTTTTTAAATCTTCAATTGACCCTGCACCACCCAGCGCTACAATTGGGATTTTTACAGCGTCCGCTATACTTTTTATCAACGTGTAATCATATCCATCCATTGTTCCGTCCTGATCAATTGAATTTACAATCAATTCACCAACGCCAACGCTTTCCATTTGCTTAGCATATTCTAATGGATTGTGTTTCGTATTGTACTGACCATTTAAAGTATAGACCGTTTGTTTTTTAGTCAACCAATTTTTTCTTACATCCATTGAAACTACTAGACTTTGGCTCCCAAAAATTGCAATTGCTTGCTGCAAAAGAGTTGGGTTCGAAAAAGCTGATGAGTTTAAAATCACTTTTTCTATTCCTAAATTAAATAGTTTTTCTATTTCTTGAAGGGTGGTGATACCTCCGCCATATCCTAATGGCATAAAACATTCAGTAGAAATTTCTGATAATAATTTAAAATTAGGTCCTTTTTTCAATGTTGATGCACTTATGTCAAGAAAAACCAATTCATCAACTTCTTTTTCGTTAAATATTTTAACTGCGTTAATTGGGTCGCCAACGTAGGACGGATTCTTAAATTTTATTGTTTTTACTAATCCATTATCTTTAAGTAGTAAACATGGAATAACTCTGGTTCTTAACATCTTTCAATAAAATTTTTAAAAAGGGTCATTCCAAATTTATGGCTTTTTTCTGGATGAAATTGAACACCAATAATATTTTCTTTTACTATTGCAGATGTGAATTCCTTCCCATGTTGTGTAGTCATTAACTTGTTTTCTTCATTTTCACATACAACATGATAACTGTGAACAAAATAAAAGCGCGGTTTTTCATGATAAGCATCACAAAGTGGATGATTTTGAGGAAATTCAACTTCATTCCAACCCATGTGCGGAATTTTCAATTCAGGAAATTCAGTTAATTGAAATTTGACGGTTGTAGCATTGATATATCCCAAGCCTTTAACATCTCCTTCTTCACTTGATTGAGTTAGAAGCTGCATTCCTAAACAGATGCCTAATGTAGGTGTTTTCTCTACTAATACCTTGTGGTTTAATGTTTCAATTAAATTTAACTCACGTAAATTATTCATAGCTCGTTCAAAAGACCCAACGCCTGGAAGAATAATTTTATCTGCTTTTTTAATGATTTCTATATCTGAAGTTATGATTGATTCACAACCTATTTTCTTTATGATATTTGAAACAGAACCTAAGTTCCCCATTTTATAATCTACAATGACAATCATTAGTCAAATTTAAAGAATAAATTGAATATCGAAGCTTTTTTGGGTAATATCATTTTAAAAATGTAGTTTTATCCTTTCAAATTTTAATTCATTCTTATAAATGTCATCTTTTAAGAAAAAGTCAAATCTTGTAATTTTTGTAGCTGATTACCCTTATGGTACTGGTGAGCCTTTTTTAGAAGAAGAATTAAAAGTTATTTCGGGTAATTTCAATAAAATTTATTTAGTAAATTTTATTGAAGATTTTGATATTAAACCTAGAGAAATTCAATTTTACGTACCTGAAAATGCTCAGGTAATATCGTACAACCTTTCTAAAAAAAAGATTGCATTTTCTGATGTGCTGTTTATACAGCCTTTGGTCGAATTTTTCATGGCTATTGTAAAACATAATAAGAAACTAAATTTATCGTTAGTTAAATTGATTTTTTTCTATTGGAGAAGCAGTACAGCTCGTAAAGATAAGATGGACCATTTCATTCAAGAGAACAATATTGATTTAAGTACAACTTATTTTTATTCGTATTGGTGTGATTTGAATGCTTTAGCGCTTGCTAGAATTTCTATTGATAATAAATTGATAAAATTCGTAACGCGACTTCATGGATGGGATTTGTATTTTGACAGACATTCACTTCCTTTTCTTCCCTTTCGGGAACTTATTTTCAATCAAGCATATAGAATTTTCCCTATTTCAAATGATGGAAGAAAATACATTCTAGATAAAAAGCTTTCAATTAGAAAAGAAAAAGTAATAGCTTCATACTTAGGAGTTGGACCATTAGAACGAAATATATATTATAAATCAATTAATGAGCAATCAGATTCAGTATTTAGAATAGTTACATTATCTCACATAAATCGAATTAAATCTCTTCATAGATTGGTGGAAGCTATTTGTTTAATTGATTCTTTTGAAATTAAATGGAAACACATAGGTTATGGTGACGGCGTATTTGATGTAGAATTTAAAAAATACGTAATTGATAAATTAGGTGGCAAGAAAAATGTTCAATTTGAATTCACAGGCAGGTTAGCTAAAGTAGCTGTTTTAGAAATTCTTCAAAATGAACCAATTAACGTAATTGTTAATTGTAGTACAACGGAAGGAATCCCTGTTTCATTAATGGAAGCAATGTCTGTTGGTGTCCCCGCGATTGCCTTAAATGTAGGAGGAATTGCTGAAATTGTAAAAGATGAATTTAATGGGTTTCTACTAGATAATTCTACTGAAAATTGCGTGATAAATTTAAAAAATGCAATTGTAAGATTTCAAAAATTGTCAATAGATGAACAAATTGAGTTTTCAACAAATTCGATTTCAGTTTGGCAGAATAAATTTAATTCAACTGAGAATTTTTCAATTTTTTCAAATTTTCTCACGAATGATCCAGAAATTGAAAAGATTAAAATCAGTTGTGATAAATGTCTAGTAGATAGCGATATTTATCCAGGAATTGTTTTAGATAAGTTTGGAGTTTGTGATGTATGTAGTGTCGTAGAATCTAAAAATTTAAAACTTCAAAATCAACGATATACTAATTATTTAGAAAATTTATTAAGCGAAATTAAGCGAAATAAAAAATCGAATAAATATGATTGTATTATCGGGATCAGTGGAGGAGTTGATAGTGCTTATCTAGCAACTAAAGCAAGTGAATGGGGACTGAATCCATTGTTGGTTCACATAGACAATGGATGGAATTCTGAGATAGCAGTTCATAATGTTCAATTACTTATTGAACAATTGAACTTAGATTTATATACCGTTGTAATTGATTGGAAGGAAATACAAGATGTTGTTAAATCGTTTTTAAAAGCTTCGGTCATTGATATTGATTGGGCGAATGAAATGTGTTCACAAGCATCATTAAATATAGTTGCGAAAAAATTTGGCGTAAAACATATTTTAACAGGACATCAGATGGCTACTGAAGGCTGGATGCCTGACAATGTCGTTCATTATAAACTAGATAGTATTAATTTCAGGGCCATTCATAAAAAATTTGGGGAAAGAAAATTGAAAACATATCCTGTGATTGGTTTTTTGAAGACGTATTATTATGAAAAAATTGCAGGTATTAAATTTTATTTTCCGTTGGATTACATAGAATACAATAAAGAAAATGTGAAAATTGATTTAATTGAAAAATACGGTTGGAAAGATTACGGACAAAAACATTTTGAAAGTATTTTTACTCGTTTTTATCAAGGGTATATTTTAATTGAAAAATTTAAGATTGATAAACGGAAATTTCATTATTCTTCATCCATTCTTTCAGGTCAAATGACAAAACAAGAAGCTTTAGATCTAGTTTCTTCAAATGAATACATTCTTTCTGGTCAAATGCAACAAGATAAAGAGTATGTAATTAAAAAATTGGGTTTTACAAAAGAAGAATTTGAAAACATTCTAAATGAAAAACCCAAAAGTCATCTCGACTACCCTTCACTCATTAATATAATTAATAAATTGAGGAAAATTAAAAATGTTATTCAAAATAATAGATAAAATTAAATACAAATTGTTGCATTCTCAGATTAAACCTGAGATTATTGGATACGATATTGCTGAAAATACAGGAGTTAGTAATATGACGCATATATCCAATAAAAAAAATGTATTTATTGGTAAAAATGTATTTATTGGACATTTTAATTATATAGATGGATATAGAAAAATTGTAATTGAAGAAGGTTGTCAAATTACGAATCATGTTTCTATTGTTTCTCATTCCAGCCATAACACAATTCGATTACAGTATTTGAACACTAAAAAAACTCTAGAAGGTTTAGAGAGTGGCGAAGTTTATATAGGTAAAAATACGTATGTAGGAGCTAATTCCGTAATTATGCCAGGTACAAAAATCGGTAAAGGTTGTATCGTTTCTGCATTTTCTTTTGTTAAAGGAGATTTCCCTGATTATTCTATTTTAAGAGGTCAGCCAGCAAAAGTGATTGGATCTACAAAAGATATTGATGCAATTTTTTTAGAGAAAAATCCAGAATATTTAGAATATTATTACGATAAAGAATTTAACAGTGAGGATACTAAATAAAATTGATCATAAAAAAATAGCAGCTCCAATTGTCTTTTCATCTGAATTATACACTTATTTAAATACAGATGTTCACGGGGAACTTTTCTTTTTCGAAGAAAACGGTAGTGTGATGCCTGTTATAATAAAAAACAAACGGTTTTTCAAAATTGGATATTGTGTTCACCCTCCTTTATTTGAAGGGAATACGTTAAATGAAAAACAAGAAATAGTTTTTTTTGAAAATCTTTATACTTTTTTGAAGTCAAATAAGTCAGTTGATTTTATAAATCCTCCAATTCACATTGAAAACTTCAAACAAATTCCCTCATCTTCAATTGGGTATTCGATTGGGATAATAAGACTCTCGCTAAAAGATAAAACAGAAGATGAAGTTTTTAGTTTTTTTAAACCGATATATCGAAATTTAATCCGGAAGGCTCAAAAAGAAAATGTTGAAGTGAGATTTGGAGTTGATTGCTTTGATGATTTTTATAAATTATATAAAGATAAATTAGTCTTGGAAAATGCACCTTTTGATTCATACGAACAAATTAAAAAGATGGTATTTTCATTAAATGATAGGGATAAAAGTTTATGCGGAGTGGCATATTGTAATGGAATTCCTGATGCTGGTATTGTAAATATTAACGACGATAAAAACGCCTATTATTTTTGGGCTGGAACAGCTATGAATGCGCATCAAGGTTCCTTGAGATTATTGCATTGGGAAATTATTAAAAAATACATTTCAATAGGAATTGAAAATTATCGAATGGGTGCAGCTCGAGAGGGTGATTTGTTAAATGAAAAACACGCTAGGTTATTGGCTTTTAAAACTGGTTTTGGAAGTAAAGTTGATAACGGTTATCATTTTGTATTTGTTATAAATCGATTTAATTATAATTTATACAAAGGTTTACTTAATTTAAAGTCAAAACTGAAAAAATAATTTTTAAATTGACGGAGTGGATGAGTAAAATAAAAAAGATATTATTGACGTTTGATTTTGAACTTTTTTTAGGAGATAAAAGTGGTACGGTTAAAAATTGTATGATAAAACCAACAGAAGAATTATTGAAAGTACTTTCTAAGCATAATTTAGCTTCCGTGTTTTTTGTGGATACATTATATCTTTATAGATTAAAACAGATTGCTATTGAACATGAAGCTGCAAGAAAGGACTATGATACTATTATAGTATTATTAAGAAAAATTATAACTAATAAAGGGTCTGTTTTCCATCATCTTCACCCTCATTGGTTAGACGCAAAGTATTTAAAAGAGTTGAACCAATGGGATGTTAGCGACAAAACAAAATTTGCGTTAAGTAATTTAACTCACAATGAGATCGAATTGGTTTTCAATCAATCAAATGAAATCTTAGAGGAAATATATGTAGGTTTTGAGAAACCTAAAACTACAGGTTTTAGAGCAGGAGGATTATATGCACAACCTTTTTTGGCTTACAAGGAGCAAATGCAAAAATACAATATAACGTTAGATTTTAGTGTGCTTCGAAACGCCAAAAGTGAGGGCAACAAAGGTGGGTATAGATTTGATTATTCTCAGTATCCACAGGATAGAATTTTTCATTTTTCAGAAGAAGTCAATATTGAAAATAAAGTGGGGAATTTCACAGAGTTTACACTAGATCAATGTGAAATTAAGGGAGTTTTTAAGATTTTGAATGGCCTCTATTACAGGATGAATTACAAAAAAGAGTCTTGGGAACGATGGGGCGACGGTACTTCTTCAGGAAATAGGGTCAAAAGTACAGAACGTGGAAACAAGTTGAAAAGTGAAGAATCTTTTTCAATTGAACTATTAAACACTGTAAAATCTACTTTATATCGTAATTATTTAAAAAAGGAAGATTTTTTACATGTAATCAGTCATCCTAAATTGTTTTCACCGATGAATATAAAATCTTTAGATAAACTTTTATCAAAAGTAAAATCAAAGTATGTAATTGAATCGGATGTGTTCCGAATTGGATCAGTTTAATTAACTTTACAAAAAGTTTATCTATAAGTAAATGAAAAAAGTATTAATTATATCTTATTTTTTTCCGCCTTGCAATTTAACTGCATCACAAAGGGTTATGGGGTGGGCAAATTATTTATCAGGTTTTGGTTATTATCCAATTATTGTTACAAGAAACTGGGATATAGCAATTAATTCTCCTGAGGATGCATCTTTGTCAACTGGGATTGATATTAAGCATGAAAAAAATGATCGATTTGAAGTTTATTACTTACCCTTCGTCGCTAATAGAAGAGACAATATCTACGCTAATAATAAGCATAACAGATACCTTCAAAAACTAAGCAAGGTGATTACATTCACAGAATTAATATTTGAAAATTATTTTAATTCAGCTATCCCATCTATTAATTTATACGAATTTTCGAGAAGATTAATCAGTGAAAATAAATCAATTGTAGGATTGATTATCTCTGCTAAACCTTTTATTCATTTTAAATTTGGCTATTGTTTAAACAAAGAATTCAATATTAAATGGATTGCAGATTATAGAGATGATTGGAATACGTCAGAATTGGAGGCTAATAAAAGCTTTTTATTAAGAACTATTTCAATAATTCAGGCTAGGAAGGAAAAAAAATGGGTTAGCACTTCTCAGTTTATAACTTCAATATCAGGAGTTTATGCCGACAGGGTGGGAAGGTTCGTTCGGAAAGAAGGAGTTGTTATCTTGAATGGATATGACGGTATTGATGGAGCTAAAATTGGTAAAGAGATTGAGAGTGACTCTTTTCAGATTACCTATAATGGTAGTTTGTATAGTACCCAACCAATAGAGATTATTTTAGAGAAGTTTAAGAACATTTGTGATAATCCAGATGTTAAAATCAGGGTTCAATTTAATTTTCCAGGACTAGGTTTTGATAAAGGTCAGGAAAAAAGAGTTAAAAATTGTCTCATTGGTTATGAAAATTTTATTCGTATAACTGATAGAATCCCACATCAGGATATTCTCGAAATTCAAAGGAATTCAGACGTGTTATTAATGGTTTCTCATAAAGGATTTAAAGGCGTTTCATCAAGTAAGTTATACGAATATGTAGGGCTTAAAAAGAGTATATTGTTATATCCCAACGATAATGATATTGTTGCAGAAACAATTACTGATACGGGCTTGGGAATCATTTGTGATAGTGAAATTGAATTTCACGATAATTTATTACAACTTATTTTTAATAAGCAAGACGGGAAAATAGAAGTTAACAGTGTTGAAAATGACAAGGTCGAGTTTTATTCGCGAAAAAACCAAGCAAAAGAACTTGCAAAATTATTAGATAGAATGACTAAAATTAAAGATAAATAGTATGAGATCATTCATTTTTAAAGTGCTTTATTTTATTGGGATACCAAGAGTTTTAAGATTTGGAAAGAAAAATAAATTAACCATTTTGAGTATTCATCGAGTATCAGAAGAGGAGGACTATTTTTTTTCTCCTATAAAAACAGCTAATTTTGAGAAATTACTGGTTTATTTACAAAAAAATTACACGATTATTACCTTTAAAGATCTTTTAGAAGTTAAAAGAAAATGGAAAAAACCACCTGTTATTTTATCTTTTGATGACGGTTATAGCGATTTTTATGAAAAGGCACTTCCAATATTAAAAAAATACAACCTACCATCTAATCATAATGTTGTTAATGAGTGTGTAAATCAAAATATGATTATATGGACACAACGATTAAATAATATATTTAATCATTGTAAAAATAACAATGTTGATTTGGAATTCATTTTAGATCATCAAAATTTTAGAAATCTAAATTTCGGAGAAAATTGGATGAAATTTTATCTTCACACATTCAAATATTTATTACTGTTACCAAAAAATGAACGGTTGAATCTTATAGAATTAAAAGAAAATGAGCTCTTTATAAAACCTACTGGCAAAATGATGAATTGGGAACAAGTAAAGGAATGCTCAATAAATAATGTTGAAATAGGTTGCCACACATATTCGCACGATGTTCTTTCAACGATTATTGAAAATCGACATGTATTATTTGAAGAGATTCGTAAATCTAAAACAGAAATTGAAGAAAAAATTAATAAGAAAGTGAATATTATTGCATTACCTAACGGTCAAGGGAATCTTGAAATAGATGCTTTTATTAATGAAGTAGGATTTGATTTTTTATTATACGTAAATGAAGGAGTGAATTCATTTAATAATTTATCTTCAAATGCTATGAACAAGTTAAATAGAATAAGTTTGATAGACGAAAATCCATATGAAATGTATTTGAGAGTTGAATTGTTTCATTCAAAATTGAGGAAAAATGGCTGAATATATCATTAAAAAATTAGAGTTTGACAATTTTGAAGTCCTAATTCCACTGATGAAAGATTGTTTTGGAATGGACATTAATATTGAATATTTCAAGTGGAAGTTTTTAGAGAATCCTTCTGGGATATTTTTAGGATTTACTGCGGTAGAAACTATTTCTGGAGAAATTGCTGCTTATTTTGGCTTTATTCCTGAAAAATATTCGATGAATGGCGAAGAAAAAATTATATTTCAGGCTCATGATTTAATGACGCATTCAAATCATAGAAGAAGAGGTTTGTTTAAAATGGTAACAGATGCTTGTCTTGATTATATTGATCAGAATCATGAATTATTTGTTTTTGCATTTGGAGGTAATCATTCAACACCTGGTTTTTTAAAATGGGGATGGAAACATGTTTTTGATTTCCATTATTTATTTTATCCTAATATCTTTTGTCAATTCCGGAAGTTTAATAAAATTGATAATTCTATAATTGAAGAAAATTTAACTGATTATAAGATATTAGAACCATTAATACAGAATCATAAAAAGGATAATGAAGGGTTGTATTCTGTGAGAAGCGTTGAGCATATGAATTGGCGTTATCGTAATCCTTTGAATACGTATAGGGTTGACGCCGTTAAAATTCATAATAAAATAGAAGGTTTCGTTTGTTATTACTATCAAAATAACAAAATTTATTTATTTGATTTTATCTTCTCAAATTCTCGGAGTCAACAATCATTGTTACTCCATTTAAAAAAGATGGTAGTTAATAAAAAAATGAAAGGGATTGTATCTTTTTGTAAAAAAAATGGAAAGGAGGACCAAGTATTGAAATCTGCAGGATTTATAAACAACCCTTTTAATTTTGGACCTTTACACACAAAGACTCCTTTTATTTTTTATTCAGATGAAGAAAACCAGGATTTTTTTTCAAATTCTAAATTGTGGCTAATAGATGCATATGATCATGATTCACTTTAAGCAATAGAACTCGATCATGGAATATATGAGAATTTCAATTTCTCCATTTTGATTTTTTTCACTTTCAAAACAGAGTTTTTCATTTTTTTTCACTTTCTTTGAACTTATGTGCGGAATAACTGGATTCGTTGATTGGAAGAAACAATCTGATGAAAATATCTTAAAAGCTATGAACAAGACTTTGTATCATCGAGGTCCTGATAGTGGTGACGAGCAATTTTTTCAATTAGAAAATCATCAAGTCGGTTTAGCACACAAAAGATTAGCAATTATTGATATTACCGAAACAGGTAGGCAACCAATGATTTTTAATCAATATTGGATTACCTATAATGGAGAAGTCTATAATTTCAATGAAATTAAAAATGATTTAATTGAATTAGGACATCAATTCAATGGTCATTCAGATACAGAAATGATTTTACATGCTTATTCTCAATGGGGAGAAGATTGTATTTCTAAATTCATAGGGATGTTTTCATTTGTTATTTTTAACACTGACAACAATGAATTATTTTGCGTGAGAGATAGGGCAGGTGTGAAGCCTTTTTTCTATTATCTCAAAGATGATTTATTTATGTTTTCATCTGAACTGAAAGCTTTTCATCAACATACTCGTTTTAAGAAAGAAATCAGTTTAAATGCCGTAGCTGCTTTTATGCAATACGGGAATGTGCCAACTCCTCATTGTATTTTTGAGAATTGTTTTAAATTAAAGCCTGGACATACGTTAAAAGTCAATCTTGAAACGAAAAACATCGAGATTAAACAGTATTGGAATGTATACGACAGTTATAATAAACCCAAAGTAAGTTGTTCTTTTCAAGAAGCCAAAATTGAAACTGAAAAAATTCTAAAATCTGCATGTGAATACAGAATGGTTGCGGATGTTCCAGTTGGAGTGTTTTTAAGCGGAGGATATGATAGCGCTTGTGTAACTGCTTTACTTCAAAAAGATCGAACAGAAAAATTAAAAACGTACACAATTGGAGTTCCTGATATCGGTTTAAATGAAGCGCCTTATGCTAAAGATGTTGCCAACCATTTAGGCACGGATCATACCGAAATATATTGCACTGAAAAAGAAGCAATCGATTTAATTCCTGATCTTCCGTTTTATTATGATGAGCCTTTCGCCGACAGTAGTGCTTTACCTACAACTTTAGTGAGTAAGTTAGCTCGAAAAGATGTGACAGTTGTTTTAAGTGCTGATGCTGGAGATGAAATTTTTGCAGGGTATAATCGATATGATTATTTATTGCGATTTGGAAAAAAAATACAGCAAGTACCTCGTTTTGCTAGACATACTTTAGCAGGCATGATGGATGTTGTTCCTTCGAATTCGTTGCCAATCTTAAAAAATAGATACAATTTTCACAACCGTTACGAAAAACTGAAAAGTATTTTAAAAGATCCTTCTTCAGAAAAAATAATGTTGAGTTTGAGCCAGCAATTCACCGATAATCAAGTTCAAGACTTATTTTTAAACACTGTAAATCAATTAGATACATCTTTTTTGAGTAAGGAGCTAAAAAGTGAATTTTCTTCTCCATTGTCCTATATGATGGCTATTGATTATCAAACCTATTTATTAGACGATATACTTCAAAAGGTAGACAGAGCAACAATGACGGTAAGTCTGGAAGGTAGAGAACCTTTTTTAGATCACAGAATAATTGAATGGGCAGCTCAACTTCCAAATGAGTATAAATATTTTGAAGGAACAAAAAAGTATATTGTAAAAGAAATCGTTCATCAATACATTCCAAAAGAAATGATGGATCGACCAAAAATGGGATTTGCGATTCCTATTGCTAATTGGATGTCCAATGAATTAAAAGAATACGTAGAATCTTATATAAATGAAAAAAACATTAGAAATCAAGGAATATTTAATTGGGATAAAATTTCAAAATTGAAAACGGATTTCTATAATGGAAAGAAAGAGTATGATATGAAAATGTGGTATTTATTAATGTTTCAAACATGGTATGATAGATGGATGAAATGAAAAATACAACCTCTTTTTTGAATGGTAAATCTCAAAACATTCTCTACTTATCGTATGATGGGATGACTGATCCATTGGGTCAATCTCAAGTGCTACCCTATTTAATTGGTTTGACCAAAGAAGGGCTGAAGTTTCATATTATTAGCTTCGAAAAGCAACATAAATTTTACACGCATAAAGAACATATTCAAAAAATATGTGATGAAAATGGAATTATATGGCATCCAAATAGTTACACTCAGAAGTCGCCTTTATTTACAACGATTTGGGACGTTTATCGAATGAAGAAGTTAACTAGAAAGCTTCATAAAGAATTTAATTTTTACGCGATACATTGTAGAAGTTATATTTCAGCTTTAGTTGGTTTGTCAATGAAGAAAAAATATGGAACAAGATTTATCTTTGACATGAGAGGTTTTTGGGCGGATGAAAGAATCGATGGAGGCTTGTGGGACTTAAAACACCCTATTTTTAAAGTCGTTTATAA
>Ga0105053_10006122_pt1 | contig 16729 bp, 19 predicted proteins | sample BON01_FD_78093 | JGI IMG/M metagenome (GOLD analysis project Ga0105053, IMG submission 78093) | Freshwater microbial communities from Lake Bonney liftoff mats and glacier meltwater in Antarctica - BON-01 | ecosystem: Environmental > Aquatic > Freshwater > Ice > Glacier meltwater | place: Lake...
AAAGCATCATCGTTACGTGGAATCTCGAATCACTGAGATCAAGCCAACGCTTGCTAAAATCGTGAAAGTTCATGGTGATCTACATCCCGAATTACGTGAGGTAGAGGAGCTATTTCTAGGCTCAGCTGGAGAACTTACCGCTCACATGAAGAAGGAAGAATTCATTTTATTTCCTTTCGTCAAAAAACTAGTGCAAGCATCAGAAGGTAAAGGAGAATTGACTCCTGGGCATTTTGGCACTGTTGCTAATCCTGTAGCCATGATGATGGATGAGCATGCTACAGAAGGGGAGCGATTTAGAAAGATTGCTGAGTTGACCAATGATTACACTCCTCCCAAAGGTGCTTGTACTACATATATGGTTACCTTCTCCTTATTAAAGGAATTTGAGCAGGATTTGCATAGGCATATTCACCTAGAGAATAATATTTTATTCCCTAAAGCTGTAGAATTAGAAAAATCCTTAGTACATGACTAATCAGCCAATAAAGAGACATTTAGCACTTCAGCCTTTGAGCCGTGATCATCATCACGGCTTATTGTTCTGCTGGAAGATCAGATCTGGAGTAAAGCGAGTTATAGCTGTCAGTCGAATGAAAGCCCATGCGCGTTGGTTCTGGAATACGCATCTGGTTTCCCATTTTGCGGAGGAAGAAGCAGTAGTATTTCCTATTTTAGGAAAGGAAAATGAATTAATCCAGCAGGCACTAAGGGAACATGCTGAGTTAAAAAAGCTGTTTTCTCAAAAAGAAATGGATTATGAATTTCTGAATTACCTTCAGGTGGCCTTAGAAAAACACATCCGGTTCGAAGAGCGAATTCTATTTAACCAAATCCAAGAAGTGGCTAATGCTGATCAGTTGGCAGCCGTGGAGCAACACAATATGGCTGAGCAAGAGGAATTGGTATGGCAGGATGAGTATTGGAATTGGAAGAAATCAGAGGCAGAATAAATCTTCATTTTTCATGTTTTGTCGCTTATTGAGATAGTTGAAAAACCTGTATTAGTTCCTACTAATTCATCAACCTTTTTTCATAATCCAACGTTGATGGTTTAAGCAATAGAAATAGCATCCGTTTCAGTTTTTGGATATTATTGTTTTAAACGAGCATCGCTTGAATCCATACGTCTCACATATTTCCATTGGTACTTTAACTGCAGTCTCAGCTGTCAGACCAGACATTTGTGTGCTTTGCCGAAAGAATAAAGCCTTTATTTCTTAGCCCTCAGTGATTTTTAGTATTACGTGAGTAGGGCAATTTTTTCAGACCTCTATCTATACGTTACCCGACCATTATTTGCTCGGGTTCATTTACTCATTCTAAAATAAAATGAAGCCAATACTCACAAAATCAGATTATAACACTATTAAGGATTTAATAGTAAATACTCCTTCACACATGATCACAAAGGAGATTTCTTTGCTTGCAAAAGAGATAGAAAAAGCGAAAAAAGTACCTGATAATAAAATTGAGCCTCAAGTAATCCGTATCAATTCTCATTTTGAAGTGCAGGATGTAGCGTCAGGTAAACTATTCAATTTTCAATTGACTTTACCAAAGGATGGCAATCTAGCGGAAAAGAAACTTTCGTTACTTTCACCTTTAGGAGTAGCACTTATTGGTTTCCAAGAAGGAATGGAGATTGAATGGCCGTTACCGGGAGGGTTGAAAAAATTTAAAATTCTAAGCGTACAGACTCATGTGCATGCAGATTAAAAAAAGGCTGTCTATTTCGAATAGACAGCTTTTTTTACTTATGTGAAGTTGATTTTTTAGATTGTAATGATCCAATTGTGCCGATCGGCGACTTTACCATATTTGATTCCGTCTAATTCTGCGAGTACTCTGTAGGAAAATGCATCCTCAGATTTTGCTGGAAGCAAGTAGTCTTTGCCATTTACATTGATTCGCTGCACATGCGCTATTGTAGCAGCGGTACCAGTTCCAAAGGCTTCTTCAAGCGTCCCATCCATCAGTGCTGTTTCTAGTTCTGATACAGTGAGGAATCTTTCTTCCAAAGGCTCATTCCAGTCCTTGACAAGTTGAATTACTGAATCTCGTGTGATTCCTTTCAAAATCGTCCCTGTATTCGTAGGCGCAGTGATCAGTTTTCCGTTGATTTTGAACATGACGTTCATTGTACCACTCTCCTCGATTTTGCTGTGCGACTTTCCGTCAGTCCAGAGAAGTTGATCGTATCCGTCTTGCTGGGCTTGACGAGCTGGGTAAAGCGAAGCAGCATAGTTACCAGCTGTTTTTGCTGCACCAGTTCCACCTTCAGTTGCACGTGTAAAAGTAGTTTCTACTTTTACGCTCACAGGCTTATTATAGTAATTACCCACAGGGCAGGTGAATATGATGAATTTGTAGGTGTCGGAAGGTTTTACACCAATGTAATCATCCGTAGCAAACATATAAGGTCTCACATATAGAGATGCGCCCTTTGCAGCAGGCACCCAATTTCTGTCTAAATCAACAAGTTGGGAAAGACCCTCCATAAAGATCTCTTCAGGAATTTGTGGCATGCACATACGGTCCGCAGATTCATTCAATCGCTTCCAGTTTGCGTCAGCACGAAACACCAAAATCTTTCCATCCTCATTTCTGTAAGCTTTCATGCCTTCAAAAATTGACTGACCATAATGCAGTGTTGCATTGGCAGGATTTAAACTAAGTGGACCGTATGGCTCAATTCTAAGATCAGACCATTCACCAGCTTTGTAGTCCGCCACAAACATGTGATCGCTGATCGTGCGTCCAAAAACTAGGTTGGAAAAATCTGTTTCCGCTAATCTAGAGTTTTGAACTTTAGTTATCGGTAGGGCAAGTTGTGTCTTCATTGGTTTTGCCTTTAGTCTGGCTGAGCCAGGTAGCTAATTATTTATTTCTGGGATTCCAGGTTACTTCATCCACTTTGAGTTCATGAGCCATCATTCGGCCAAGTACAAAAAGAAAGTCGGAGAGACGATTTAAGTATTTAATGACTAATTCAGAAACAGGCTCTATAGAAGTCAGTTCAACTGAAATTCGCTCTGCACGACGGCAGACTGTACGTGCAAGATGACAAAATGAAACCGATTGATGCCCTCCAGGTAATATAAAAGCGGTGAGTGGAGGGAGCAATTCTTGCATTTGATCCATTTCCTGCTCCAGAATCTCTACATCAGCTTGATGTAAGTCTGGTTTTTTTACGTTGTCTTTACCGGGAGCGGTGGCCAACTCTGCACCAAGTGTGAATAGTCGATCCTGAATTTCCTTTAAGAAATCAGTTCGTTTTTCATTTACAGGTTGATCACGAAGTAAGCCTATGTACGAGTTGAGCTCATCTACGGTTCCATAAGCATCAATTCTCAAGTCAGATTTGGGAACTCGCTTTCCTCCTAACAATGATGTGGTTCCTTGATCGCCTGTTTTTGTATAGATTTTCATTGCTTTGCCTTTAATTCTCATGAGACAAAAATAAGAATCTATTTTAAATTATAAGGTGTCATTTAGGCGTGCATGGTAATTCCTCTGGTGGGATTCGGATTTATTGTGTCCGTTTCTACCAATCCATCACGCAATCTTATAATTCTGTGGGCATAATGGGCGATGTCATCTTCGTGTGTTACCATGATGATCGTGTTGCCATTAGAATGCAATTCATGAAAAAGCTCCATGATGCCATAAGAAGTTTTTGAATCCAAATTACCAGTTGGCTCATCGGCAAGAATGATACTTGGTGTGTTTACCAAAGCTCTTGCTATGGCCACACGCTGGCGTTGACCACCCGACAACTCATTTGGACGGTGCTTAGTTCTATCTCCCAGTCCTACATTTGACAATGCTTGGAAAGCGATTTCCTCCCGATCTGATTTACTCAAGCCTGCATAGACCAATGGGAGGGCAACGTTCTCTAAACAACTTGCTCTCGGGAGCAGGTTGAACGTTTGAAATACAAATCCAATTTCTTTATTTCTAATTTCTGCTAGTTCATTCTCGGTCATGTACGAAACATCCTTGTTGTTCAAAACATAAGTTCCTGAGGTAGGAGTGTCTAGACAGCCGATAATATTCATCAATGTTGATTTACCCGAGCCTGAAGGTCCCATGAAAGCCACATACTCTCCTTTATCTACAGAAATGGAAACTGACTTGAGGGCTTGGATAATTTCAGAGCCCATTTTGTAGGTTTTGTTGATCTCGTGGGTTTCTATAATTTTTGTCATGGCTGGGATTTTACTTAAGTTACTATTTTGGGTGGGAAAAAATATTTTCCCTTCCTCAAAAAACGTTAATAAGAATCAATAGTTCAAGTTCTGTAGGCTTTGAAGTTCCGCTACACTTACCCATTGTTTTAAAAGTTCTAATGATTCATCGGCATACTTATCGAGACCACTTTCTCGTGCTGCTTTGATCTTCATCATCCATAGTATGGGATCAAAATTAAATTCGGTGGCAGCATTTAAGATTTCATATTGTACAAGTGAATCATTATTAATCTCTACCGCACTACTAATCAGCGGACTAAGGTAGGGGTTAGCTGTTAGCTCATCGCTTGCTTTGATCCAAGAAATGAAAGCATTGACAGAATTCTTATTCTTTAGGTCAGGATTATCAACAAACGTTTTAAGCTCTTCTTGCGGACCTATTTTTTCGGAAATAAATTTTTCTAATTCTATTAAATTCTCTTTGTCTAACCCGTGTGATTTGTATGCAATTAGACGGATTGCTATGTCCGTTTTCAACTCACTCGCGGGAAGTGCCCGCCATTGAGACAGTAGGCTTTGGGGAGAGGATTGGTGGATTTTGCTGATTATTTTTAAATACTCAGGAATTGCTTCATCCTTATTAGTCAGATAAGCTGGCAAACGAATCTGATAATTATCATATATTTCTTTTGCTTTTTCAGGCATTCCAGCCAGCCCAAAGATGCTAAAGTGATGCGTGTTGAATCCTTGAAAACCTTTCTCTTCAGCGGCGATATATTCATTCGCGGCTTTTCGGAAATCCAGGTTTTGAGCTAAAATATTCCCTGAAAGTTGCAAGTAATATCCTGCGTCATTTGGGTTTCGAAAGGCCAAACCATTAAGATTCTTCACTGCTTCAGTCACTCTTCCCGCCGACAAACTCCTAATCACGGCAGTTTCTTGAAGTGACATCAGATAGTTTGACATTTCAGGATTTTGTCCCAAACTATCTAGCATCTTCAAATCCGCACTTGGATCATTTCTGTTCACTTCAGAAAGTAGGTTTCTCCATCCAGCATTGACAAGCATGGGAGAGTCTTCAGTTTGCAAGTTGTCTTTTATGGCTTGCAAAAGTTGTTCAGAAGGTACATTGGCTAGTGCATTGGAAGTAGCTAGCTCGTTGATTTGAGATATCAAATCTGAAGATTGATTTGGAATGGCTTCTGGCTGCCCAAGTTTGGTTTTTAAGGCGGTAAGATTCGAATTAAGTATCGGATCAGTACTGCCAGTATTTTTCATCAGTTCCAGTCCTTCATTTGACTTGTTGACTTTCGTATAGAGCAAGCTCAGATTATTGAGCAAATGTGGGTTATTTGGAAAAATTGAAAGTCCTTTTTCGAGGTAATAAATAGCTTCGAAAACATTGTTTTCCTGATGTAATCTATCGCTCAAAAGCAAAATATTATCCACTTGAGGAACTTCTGTAAAACTCTCCTCCAAATGCTGTTTTGCCAAAGTAGGCTGCTTTAGGTCTAATAAAAGTTGAGCTGTTGCAAATTTTGCCTTTGGGTTTTTGCGATAACGCATCCAAGAATTTTCGTACAGGATACTTGCCTCGAGTTTCTTGTCTGTTTGGTAATAATAGTCTGCAAGAATATTGGTAGTCATGGCACTGGCCTGAACACCGACTATTCCGCCAGTGTAAGTCGTCAGAACAAGAATTACAATTAATCCACCTATTCTAATATGGTAATATACAAGTGAATAGGGTTTGTATAGAATTTTTTCCACGCTCTTGCCCGAGTTCATCACCGACATGAAATTTGCCATGAGATAGATAAAAAAGAATAAGGAGAATCCCAGCTGGGAATAGATGAAGAGGTGCTTGAAAAGTTCTTCTGCAGGTTGATTTCCTGAAAGTTTAAGTTTCCAGACAAGCCATAATGAAAGTCCCCAACCGATTAAATGTAGCGCTTTAATGACTGCCGAAGTAGCTACTAATTGATCACTTTGTTCCACTTTTTCTCCAATAGAAATCCATCCAAAAACCCCAAGAGGCAAGAGTAGAAATAAGGGCGAGAAGGCGGGGAATGGGAATTTCAACTCTCCCTGTAAATCCAATAAAATGCAAAAAATGGATCCAATATATAGTACCGATATGATGCTGATTTGTACGGCTATGTTCAGATTTAAATTACGATTTGCTCTACTTAGCAAGATGTAAATACCCGAAAGAATTCCGTGTCCATTCCAAAAAAACCAAGCAAGTGCAAGGCAAAACCCAATCGTTAAAGAATGCTCGGCTAGGTGAATCTCGGGACTTGTGATTGGGCTTAGCGTGATCAGCAGGGCTAAAGCTGAGAATGTCGCAGCAAAGGATATAAGCCATTTAATCACCAAATGGAGTCTTTGTCCCCAAAGATGAAAGTATATCAAAGGAATCAGCGTGGCACTCAAAAGAATAATCAAGGGGTAATTGGCACTCTGGCCTCCAATATTTAGTCCATTGAAATCGCTAAAAGTGAGTAACACAATCCAAAGGATACCTCCGACGATGAAATATGCTTTTTTGAATTCTGTCATTAATGTCAGCACAGAAACAGCAGCAAGCCAGACGATGCCAGCATAGATGTACGATTCTATCAGGTGAATCTCGGGAGCCAGTGCCTTGAATTCTTGGAAAACCAAGAAATTGTCAACTTGAATAGGAAAGGAAATTGGGCCAATCTGAACCCAGTCAAAAGGGATTGGGATGCTGTCTAGAAATGATGCCGCCTGAATATTGATATAGGGCTGAGGATCGAAGATCAGGTAATACAGTGCAAAAAGCCCTCCTGAAATGATAAATAGGAGGGCTAAAATTTTAAAAAGAGTTGAGGTATTCAATGTGTTTTTCAAGTTCGTTACTCCATTACTTTCGGTACACGGAAGTAGTCTGAGTCTTTCTTTGGTGCGTTTTTCATTCCAGATTCATGGTCGAGCTGATGTCCGATTTTATCCTCCCGCATGTCATTCACTTCAGAGGACATCGTAGTCAGTGGCTCTATATTCTCGGTGTCTATTTCATTCAATTTCTCTACCCAATTAAGGATTTGGCTCATGTCTGACGACATTTTCTCAGCACTGCTTTCGTCAAATTCTAGCCTTGCTAAGTGAGCAATTTTCTTGATTGAGTTAGTATCTATTTTCATCAGTTTATATTTTGATTTTTCTCTAAGTGAGATGTTTTCGTTATGCTCGATTTCATGATTTTGAATTATCTAGGTTGAGTTGATTTTGAATAACCTGAAAACATTTTTCTTTCAGCGCTTTTTCAGAATCATAAGCTTCAGGAAGTAATGGCTCGTGGAGAACCATTTTTGCAGATCTCCAGTGAAACAAAAACTTTCCGTCGTCGGGCAAAATTAGATGATTATAGGATAAAGTGACAGGGATGATCGGGATTTGTTTCTCTTTGGCCAATCGGAAAGCTCCATTCTTGAATGGAATCATCTCAGGTGGATTTTGAGTGAAGATTCCCCCTTCGGGAAATATGATCACCGAACTTCCGGTTGCAAGCGCTTGGTGAGTTCGCGTCATAGTTTCAGCCCTGCTTCTCAATCTGTCCCTGTCCACGGCGATGTGGAGTTCCTTGAAATAATACCCGAAAAGTGGTGCTTTGCGAATTGAAGCTTTTCCCACGAAAAGCACTTCACCGGGAATAAATCCCATCATGGCAATATCTAGGTAGCTAAAGTGGTTTGCCAGGAAAATATATGGTTTGTTCTTTTCTATCTTTTTACTTTTTTGAATCTTCACAGGAAGGAAAATGCAGGTGAAATATCCTCTGGCCCAGTAACGATTGATTTTCCGTCCAAATTTTTTCCAGCCGGGAATCCAAATGCAAATCAGTATAAACGGAAAAATGAGCAAAAAGCTCAGAACGAAAATCACTGCGGCATAAATTGAATACAGCCTAGAAAGCAGATTACGCATGGTTGATCATGTGATTTGCCGCCTTGGAGTAATAGTCCATCATAGCTTCACGAATATTCGGTTCTATCGGAAGCTGATCCAAAGCCACGAGCATTGCATTCATCCAGTGATCTCTCATCTCTGTATTGATTTCCCATTTGGCATGACGCATTCTCAATCGTGGATGACCTCGCTGCTCTGAATAAGATTCGGGACCTCCAAATACCTGAAGTAAAAAAAGAAATAATCGTTGCTCAGCAGGAGCCAAATCATCTGGATAAAGTGTATTAAGCGCTTCATTTTTCGCAACTTCCTGATAGAAATACTTGGTAAGTAATCGGATTTGTTCTTCGCCGATCAGGTCATATATCGTCTGAGAAGTATTCATGTCGCAAACTTACCAATTTCTATCAAGCCTCCCATTTTTTCACTTTCAGGGAAGTACCTTCAGTGGAAATGACGATAATATTTTCACCCTGATCAATAAATTCTCCTCTGGAATAAGCATCATAGACATCTCCGTCTATCTCTATTTTACCGCTAGGTCTGAGGCGTGAGTGAACTATTCCAGTTTTGCCTTTGAGCGTATCTGCATAAATAGAAGAAGTATAACCTTCGCTTCGCTGCTGTGTAGTGGCGAGTGTGATAGTTTTGAATGCGCCCCACTCATTTACTTTTGGCGTAAGCCAAAACACTAAGCCAACTGAGGCAATTGAAGCCAATATTACCGTAAGTAAAGCTCCAAATAAATCAGCTGCTGGCACAAAATCAAAGTTGAAATTCTGATTTGGAATCATGCCAAGAACCAAGCCCGTCAAAACCCCAATGATCCCCAGAACTCCGAAAATCCCAAAACCAGGTATGACAAAAAGCTCTACAGCCAACAAAATCACTCCTATGATAAATACCAGAATTTCCCAGTTCTCTGCAAGTCCATTGAGATAGTAGGGAGTGAAATAAAGTAATACAGCTACCATAGAGGCGAGAATTGGAAAGCCAATACCAGGCGTCTGCAATTCAAAATATAACCCTCCGATAATGATCAGAATCAAAAATCCGCTAATAGCGGGACTTAAGAAAAATGCGATTATTGTCTCTGACATGCCAGTTTCATAGGTGATTATCTCAGCATCAGCAAGATTTTGAGCGGCAAGGATATCCTTTATAGAATCATATTGGCCGTCACAGAAACCGTATTTTATAGCTTCAGACACGGAAAATGTAATCACTGAGCCAGCTTTAGAGATTCCCTCAATCTCGATTTTCTCATCTACCATCGCTTCTGCGATTTTGGGATCACGACCTTTTGCTTCAGCGGTGCTTCTCATCATTGAACGCATGTATGACTGATATTTGTCCGGTGCTGCGGCTCCGTCCGTACCATTTACTACGGTGGCAGCACCGATACTCGCACCCGGCGCCATATAGATACTATCTGTAGCAATGGAAATCAACGCGCCAGCAGAAGCAGCGTCTTTATTAATAAAAACATAAATAGGAATAGCTGAATTGAGGATCAACGTCCTGATTTCATCTGCGTCATTTACCGCACCACCATAGGTATCCATATCAATAATAATTAGATCCGCCTCTTCTTTTTCGGCCTCTTCCAGCGCTAGCTTCACTCGACGGGTCATAGCGGGATCAATATTTGTATCGATCTTAAAGGTGAAAACTTTCTTATCAATACCAGTATCCGTTTGGGCTAGAACAAGTTGTGAAGAAAGTAGAAGGAGGATGAGTAAAGAGCTGAAATAGATTTTCATTGTAGCAAGGCATGTTCGATTGATAAAAGATACGAAATACGTATAGAAACAGATACTTTTCTTTGGCTAGCTGAGATTTGTTGATGTATTTCCCTATGTTAAATTCCAATTCTGGGACTATTATCTGATCTTTGTTCAGAATACAGGATCTTGATCAGCCCATTTCTTTTCTAGCATAATTCTTGCGCCTCTCGACTTTGGAAATTAATCTTGTATTTCTAATTCGTTTACTCCCAACTCAGTATATCTCTATGAATGATAGATCACAGTTTTTCTGGTCCTTTCTTCTTCTTTTTTCACTTTCTTACTCATTATCAGTGGCTTCCGAGCTTACTTCTATCGATTCGGTGGGAGTTCAGCGCATAGGCGATCAGTCCTACATTTTACATGAAGTGGATGCCAAGGAGACGCTTTTCGGGATTTCGCGTCGGTATAAATCAGCAGTAAGCGAAATTGTCGATGCAAACCCTGTTCTAAAGCAAGGATTGAAAATCGGACAAACAATCAAAGTGCCGTTTGTCTCAATGGCTGAACTTCCTGCAGGCTCAGTTTTGCATAATGTTGTTCCTGGTGAAACGCTTTTCTCCATTTCCAAAAAGTATGGGGTGCCTGTAGAAAGTGTGATGAATGACAATGGTCTAAAGGGAAATGACCTAAGTGTAGGACAATCTTTAATAATTGAACCAGCTGTTCCTATAGCAGTGGAAAAAGAACCAGTTGTTGCGATTGCTAAAACAACAGAAGTAACTAAGGCGGAAACAAAGACGAAAGAAAAGCCAGCAAAGAAAACTGAAGAAGCTACTAAAATAAAAGAGAAAATTGAGTCGTCACCAAAATCGGAAGCGATCAGAACAGCAAATCCTCAGGCGGCTGTAGAAACTAGTAACCCAATGGTTCCAGGAGACTGGAGATCACATAGCGTGCAAACGGGAGAGACACTTTTTTCCATCGCCAGTCAATATTCAGCTCGAGTAGAAGATCTGATTACTTGGAATGCGTTGACTTCAAATAATTTGCAGCAGGGTCAAATCCTCAAGGTAGGTCGTGGAGCCATGCAAGAGTCAACAGTGCCAGTAATTGGTACGCCAAGAGTCGTCTCTAGTGTAGATGAAATGATGATAGAGCCTACAGATTCTAATACTTCTGGTGGCTTTAAAAATATTAAAGAAACTGGCCAAGCAGAGCTGATCGAGGGCACTGGTGGTCATAAGAAATACTTGGTTCTTCACAGAACTGCTCCAGTGGGAACAATCATGCGCGTTAAAAATGAGGAGAATGATGTGACGATTTTTGCTAGAGTGGTTGGTACACTTCCCGAAACTGGTGATAACAGCAAATTGGTGATCAAGCTTTCTCAGGCAGCCTTTGATCAGCTTAAAGCTGTGAATGGACGATTCCCTGTAGAAGTGATGTATTAAAAGGAGCCGAAAGACAGAAGATCGAAGTTGCTTCAGAGTTAAAGTTCATCAAATCAAATGATGGGTTCGTTACTAAATTATAAGCATAATGAGTAGTAGATATATTGGAGACCGTCAGAAATGGCGGTCTTTTTTCGTTCTGAACCTATAGTTTCATCTTTAGGTTTTAAGAGGGGATTTTGATTTCCTCAAGGCCACTGCTAATTTTGCGTTCGCACTATGAATAAAGTCCAACTCATATTCCATCACATTTTCCGATTCATTTGGAATCTGATTTTTGTAATTTCTTATCCGATTTTAGCAAGTTTTGGTGTGCTCTTAATTGGCGTGACCTATGTATTTTCTTTGCTTTCAAGATTCCTGAATAGGTTTCGATCAGAAGGCAAGAAGGTAGTTTTGAAAGAGTCAGAATGGGAAGACTTGCCTTTTTCAGCGGATTTGTTGGAGGCCAAATTGATCAAACAAATAGTTTTTGGGCCTTCCGGATTCAAGTTTAGGAGAAAAGATGGTGTGCCTTCTGTCCTTTCAGATTTTGTTTTTGGCGAAAAAGTCCGTGTGCTTGAAGAAGGTTTTATTCTGGAAAAGTGGAATAGTACAGAGCCTAAAGATCTCCCTGATTTTGATATTTGTTTATATGATCCAGATCAAGATTCTCTTCGGTCGCTTACGAATATCAAATGCTTTGATTGGCACGTGTCCGAAAAAGTAGATAATGAGCTTTCCTTCAAATGGTTTGATGGGACTCAAGGAGGAGAGGTTAAAGTCACTCTTTGATGCATAATCTAAAGGAATTTTTAGACGAAAAAGTTGAGCTTTACAATCGTCCAGGGTTTATAACACTCGACCCTATTTCGATTCCTCACCGATTTTTCAAGAAGGAAGATATAGAGATTTCAGGTTTTATTGCAGCTATTTTGGCTTGGGGTCAGCGCAAGACAATCATTAATAAATGCATAGAATTGTTTCAGATGATGGACAATTCACCGCATGATTTTTTGTTGAATCATCAGGAAGAAGATCTTAAGCCTTTTCTAAATTTCAAACATAGAACTTTCAATGACGTGGATACATTGTATTTTATCCACTTTTTAAGTTGGTTCTATAAAGAGCATAGCTCTCTTGAAGAAGCTTTTCTACTTGGTCAAACAGGCGAGGTAGATGCGATGGAATCTATTCTGACCAAGTTTCAGGAATTCTTTTTTTCCTTGTCTGATTCTCCATATCGTACGCGCAAGCATATCGCAACGCCAAGCCGAAAGTCGGCCTGCAAGCGTATAAATATGTATCTGCGCTGGATGGTACGAGATGATAATATGGGCGTTGATTTTGGGCTTTGGAAGAAAATATCGCCTTCTCAGTTGATTTGCCCTTGTGATCTTCACGTAGATCGAGTGGGAAGGAAGCTTGGAATGATTACCAGAAAGCAAACGGATTGGCTTACAGCTCTGGAATTGACCCAGAAACTCCGTGAATTTGATGCAAACGATCCTGTCAAATACGACTTTGCACTTTTTGGACTAGGAGTAGAAGAGAAGTTTTGAGAATCTAATGACTAGAGGAGCAAGTACTTTGATGTATGCAGCAGAAGGTGACTATTAGAGTGCTTTTATTGAAGGGTCATTGACTATTACAGGAACTTTCAGTGGCCGATATCTTCAAAATATGGCATCTCCAGCAAGGCGGTTGATAATTTCAACAACCGTTCTCCCAATCTTACAAAGTCTGAAAAACACTTTCTTTGACCTTATGAACCTTATTATTGTTCCAGAAATAAATATGAAAGGAAATGGTTTTTGTTATTAGTTTGCTTTTTCTTGTTACTGGAATCATCTTATTGAGGAATCAAAAGGGTAGCTAACAAAAAGAGGATTTTTTGTAGATAGGTTTCTAATTCAGAGTCATGGAATATATGCTTATAGGTTCTGGGGATATTCTCAAAATACGGGAATTAATACTGTTGTTTAGTTAAAAAAAAAGTCCTAATTAAGAAGCTTTTGTTTTATAAAGCAGCGATACTTTTGAGTTTGGCCGCCCCGTCTGAGCGTAGAATGTGCATTGGGCTAGTGTAGGTTGCAACTACACCTAACGATACCTTTGAATTTATAATTCAGGTTTTTGGCACTAATTTCATTATATGGGAGATGCTTATCAGATCAGAGATCAAGAGATGTCCTATTTCTTAACCTTTCAAGTGGTACGTTGGGCAGAAGTTTTTACGAGAAAATTTTACCGAGATTTTATTTTAGAAACTTGACCTATTCCAGAAAAGAAAAAGGCTTGTATATGTATGGCTATGTGATCATGAGTAATCATATTCACCTAATTGTCCAGCAAAAAGATGGAAAACTATCCGATTGGGTTAGGGATTTCAACAAGTTAACCAGTAAGAAATTGCTGAAAATGAGTCTTGAAAATCCTCAGGAAAGGAGAATATAATGGCTAAAGATGGTCTTTGAATACCAAGCCAAATTCAATAAGCGGGCTGAGGATATGCAGTTTTGGACGCATGAAAATCATGCTATTGAATTGTTCCGACCGCAGATGATCGAAAGTCGAATGAACTATATTCATGAAAATCCAGGGACGGCTGGCATTGTTGAGAAGCCCGAAGATTTTCTTTATTCAAGTGCTAGGAATTATTCAGGATTGAAAGACTCAATTGAGGTGAATTATTGGTGATTTTCAAGTAGTTTCCAATAGTAAATTGGTAAGCAAAGAAAGGTGTACTTACACCCATCCTCAGTGTAGTATAGGCATTATTTGCAATGGAGCGTTGACTAGGTTTAGATTGTATCTACACCTTTCTATAAAAAAGAATTCTAACTCATATTGCATAGAGTTTTAATAGTATGATTAGATTATCAGAGATATCTTTTAGAGGTAGGGCATAGTTGTGTTTTATTTGACAAAAAATTATGAGTAAAGAGGCTTTTTTTTTTATGCTATCATCCTATTTTTTGAAAGCTCAAAACTTACCAAGTAGCTTAAATTCAAAGCTTCCTAAGCCTTCGATATCAAATTCTATTTCTACTCTACCTTCCAAACCTGAAATACCCTATCTGGAAGAACTCAAACAGATCCAAACACTGAAGAAATCTTACGATTCGCTTCGGAAAGAACTTAAAGACTTTAAAGATATCACCACTGACAGCACCCAGCTTGACAGCCTCTTTACCCTTGCAAAAGAAAGAAGCAAAACAGTGCTGGAACAGGAAAGTAAAACCTGATTGAGAGTGAGGATATTCCCGGAGAAGAAATCAAGAGTGCTGCAAAAGAACCTTGGATAGAGTAAGTGATTATAAAAGCCAAGTTTGAAAAGATCCGTGAAGTTTCAGACTTAGAATCTCTAATTGATCAGAACGAAGAAAACCTCAAAGCTTTAACGAACGAATAGATCATGCCCGAGGTGGAGAATTTAAGAATATTTGACTTTTGGTAGACCAAAAGTATATCACCTACCTTCTATATCGGATCTACTTTTCATGTACAAACAAGTTGAGAGCTATATGACAACAACCTCAAAAATAAGGATAAAGAACCATTCAGTTTTTAATAAGTGAGACTTGCCGTATTCTTTTAGATTTTTAGGGAGACGGTCATCATTGCAATTGGATAAAATTTAGATTGATTGAAAAACATGAGATTTACAATTTTATCGCTATCGTTCTTGAGAAGAATAGATACGGTTGCTATACTAAAACCCAAAAGCAATATATAGCTGAAGCATTTAAGATAGAAAGAAAATGAAGGAAGAATGGAATCTTAACAATTAATGCTAAAAAGAAAGATTAGGTTGAGTAACTAATCAAAAACTTTTATTTATAGCCTTCATTAACGGGGAAGCTATTTTTATCACTTCCAATAAATATAGTTATTAGATAACTATCAAAATTAAGTACATTAGAATCAATCCATTACTATAAGTTAACAAACTGCCACTATGCCAATATACATGGATAGACATGATGTTTCTGAATCTGTTACAGCAGAACATGTTGCACAATTGCACAAGGAAGATCTGAAAATTCAGGATACTTTTGGCTGCAGGGGCCTAACGTATTGGTTTGATGATAGAAGAAAAACTGCTTTTTGTCTGGTTGAAGCACCAAATGAACAGGCAATAAGGGATATGCATGACAAGGCGCATGGACAGATACCCCACAGTATCATAGAAGTAGATGCCGGAATCGTAGAATCATTTTTAGGAAGAATTGAAGACCCGAAAAAAAACCAAGACAGTACATTAAATAGTATAGACGATCCTGCTTTCAGAACGATCATGGTAATAGCAAAGGAATCATCGCGCTCAGAATATAGTAACGTTCATCAATCAACCGATTTATTAACAGCGTATTTTGAAGCTATTCATTATGTACTTAAAACTAATGATGGAAGAGTGGTGAAAGAAACTAAAGATCTTTTTATCGTATCATTTAAATCAGTCTCAAAAGCAGTTAAAGCATCCCTGGAAATAAAATCAAAATCTCATGAGTCGCAATTTGATACTATCTCTTTAAAAATTGGGCTGAGTGCAGGCGTTCCGGTAACAGAAAAAAAATCAATTTTTGAAGACACAATAAATCTGGCAGAACGGATTTGTGCTATTATACCTGGAGAAATTATAGTCTCGGCAGAAGTTGCAGATCTTTCGGGTAGCGATAATTTAAATACATTTAGCAAAGCTCAGAACATTGTGATTTTGAAGCCTGATGAAGAACATTTTATAACCCAGCTGATGGATTTTATAGATTCAACTTGGGGAGATTCAACTTTGAAAGTTGATGACTTCAGTAAGCCATCGGGATTGAGCAAATCTCAACTCTATCGTAAATTAAAAATACTCACGGGTAAATCACCCAATACTTTCTTAAAGGACTACCGTTTAAAAAAAGCCCTAGCATTACTCAATAAAAACACGGGCAATGTTTCAGAGATTGCATTTGAAACTGGCTTTACCAGTCCTTCTTATTTTTCAAAGTGCTTTCATAAAAAATATGGACATTCTCCATCGGAATATATACCAGCCAATGCCTAATCAGCTTCTTTTTATATGGTAGTACGGAGTATGCTAGAAACCAAATTAAATTTCCTTCCCTATCGATAAAAACCTACTTCGGTGGCCGAGCGAAGTCAAGGCCATTTGGTAAAGACTGACTACTGGTAGAAAAGCGTATACACGTACTTTTTAATCTGTATATCCGCTTTTCTGCAAGTAAAAGACAAAATCAAGAGAGAATTTGGTGATCCCGATAGCCATCGGGACTAGCAAAGGCGCCACTTCGGTCTTCCGTCATCGGTCTTCCAGCCCGATAAGCAAAGAAAATAAGACTAGTCGCATCATTGCGGATAATCATACTTTTTAACATGCAGTTGAACCAAAATTACAAACCTTTGAATTAAATGTGACAGCCATTGGCTG
>Ga0105053_10006125_pt1 | contig 16724 bp, 6 predicted proteins | sample BON01_FD_78093 | JGI IMG/M metagenome (GOLD analysis project Ga0105053, IMG submission 78093) | Freshwater microbial communities from Lake Bonney liftoff mats and glacier meltwater in Antarctica - BON-01 | ecosystem: Environmental > Aquatic > Freshwater > Ice > Glacier meltwater | place: Lake...
ACTTACGTATATATATATGAATATAAATAAATAAATAAATGAATTATGAATGATCTATATCTATCTGTACATCTATCTATTTCGATATACATATATACATGTATATGTATATACATATATATACGGGTTAACCCACACCGAGAGCTCGCGCCCGACCACGACGCGCGTGCAGCCGAACCCGTCGGCCGCGAACGCGGCGCCCTCCGCCGACGTGATGGACATCTGGGTCGAGGCGTGCAGCGGCAGCCACGGCGCGACGCGCCGCGCGAGCATCAGCACCGCCGGGTCCTGCACGATGAGCGCGTCCACGCCCGACGCGGCGAGCGCGCGCACCAGCGCCTCAGCGTCGTGTAACTCCTCATCAAAAACCAGCACGTTGACAGTGCAGAAGCCCTTGACGCCGTGCGCGTGCAGGTACCCCATGAGCTCGGGCAGCTCGGCAAAGCCAAAGTTCTCGGCGCGCGCGCGCGCGTTGAACGAGCCCTGCACTCCAAAGTAGATTGCGTCCGCGCCATTTGCCACCGCCGCGCGTGCTTGTGCCCACCCGCCCGCCGGAGCGAGCACTTCGGGCTTGGCACGGCGCATCAGTGGAAGTGGGCCAGTCGAGGAGGGGGGCGCCGTCTCGTAGAGCGCCGGGTTCTTGCGGGCGTCGTCGGAGGCGGCGGAGGCGACCAGGAAAGTGGCGCCATGGCGTGGGCCTACGCGCACGCGCGGGTCTACGAGCGGGCCGTGAACCAGCGCGTGCGCCGCCGCGAGTGTTGTCAGGAGGAGCGCCAGTGGTCGACCCGGCAACCGGCTGCCGCACGTAGTGCGCGCCATGTCGCTGTGAATGTTTCAGGCCTTAAAAACCCGCTGTGTGGGTTGAAAACCTGCGTCCATCAGTGCGCTCACTGCCTGGGCAGCTGGCCAGCTGCGGAGGCGGCCAGGGTCCGGCCCACCGAAGCTGGAGCACGGCCGCACGAGCCGCGCGACACCCCTGCGCCTCCGCGCGCGCTCGATGCTGCGACCTGTCAGGCGGTGCAGGCTCTGCGCGCGACTCGGCGCAGAGGCACTTGGGGACGCAGGTGTGTGGCGCTGCGTACTGAGCTCGAGCCGCCCCGTGTGTGCAGTTGCAGATATGTCGAATCCGAACTTTGGTCTCGGCCCGCTCCGCTATCTGAAGACCGAGGGGCAGCAGGTCCTCGTCGGCTCGCTCGGCGTCATCTTGGCTGGGGTCGTCCTGGGCCAGGTCTGGTTCGCTACGAGTGCGTGACCGCCCCCCGCCGACGCGCCCGTGGTGGGAGCAGCTCAGCCTTCCGCGCCAAGTCGAGTCTGCGGCTTAGGGCGCAGCGCGCGCGAGTATACTGACACCGGGGCAGCGCCCGCCCCGGAAACCGCCCGTACCCACCCCACCCCTCCCCCTGTCCACTGCAGTTGCGCACAAGAAGCCGAAGACGCTGACCCCGGAGTGGCAGGCGGCCACCGCCAAGTACCGGGCCATGCAGAAGCAGGACCCGATGGGCACCATGTAGGCGGTTGGTTCGTTGGTTTAGGGATGTGGGCAGTGGGATGGAGCGAACAGCAAGGCCAGTATGCCTTGCGATTCGTGCGCGTGGTTCGTTGATGCCGGGCGTGTCACCGGGGTTCGCGTCTCTCCGAGGCGCCCACGAGCTCTGTTGGTCCTGCGCCCGGTTTGGGAAATGAAGCAGAGTGCTTCAGGAGGTGTGTGTCCCGTTGTGGTGTGTGTATGTGGTGTGGGGGCGCTGTACTGCCTATCTGTATGCTAGTGTAGCGTTGCGCATAAGCGACAGCGTATAGAAGAGCTGTGCATAATCCATTGACGGGCCTCGTGTGTGCCGTTGTGTGTGTGTGTTGCGTTGCGTTGTAGTAGGAAGACAAGGACAAGGAAGATATGTTTATTGTGTGTATGAAATACTGTCTCAATAACAGTCTTACGACGTATCACAGCCCTACCTAGCAGTTATAGTTCTAATAGTTCTAGTTATATAATTTTGCTTTAACCGTGGACACATTTTTATATATTTATATATCTATGTGTATATCTATATTATATAAATAACAATATCTATATCTACATATCTACATATCTACATAATTATAATATATTATAATTTTTTTTAATTTTTATAGTTATATCAATATCATTAATATTTTAATTAGATTTTTTATAATTTATAATGTACGTATCATTATCATTATCATTCCTTTTTCGGTTGTCGGTTGTTGTTATTGTGTATTGTGTGTGTGTGTGTGTCGTTTTCAGTCGTTTTTTCTCTCTTCTTGCTCGTCCTATTACTATTTCTATCACACTTGCATATATTATACTATATTTATTTATAAACATAAACATACTATTAAATAATATTATTACATATACATAAACACTAAGCTTTTAATTTTAAGCTATGATATATATATAAGCAAATATTATTTTCAATATTTCACAATTTAATAATATTTAATAATTTTGCAATGCCAAGTTCAATAAGTGCATTTTTGGGATAAGTATATATATACATATAAATATATATAAATATAATTATAATATATTATCTCCACTTCAACTGCACATGCACAACACGCCACTTGTATATGCTGCAGCCGCGCTCGTTCCGCGTTCGTGCAGAAGTGGCAGTGGCAGATGCGGTAGCAGCGCGGGCGAGAAGTATAGCATCGGCGAGCAAGCAGGGGAACCCACGAACCACGAACGCAACAGGTGCCTCTTCTCGCGAGTGTCGCACACAGGCAGGACCCGCGGCGCCAAGCACCGGCGGCGAGCGCTCCCCCGCCCGATTCCCACCTCAGATCCGGTCAGCATACGTTCGGAAGAGGTACTCGACGATATCCGCGCTCTCACCCATCGCCCTGCCGGTATTCGGATCGACGAGGTAGGGCGCGCTGCTGGCGCCTGCAATATCGCGCAGAGCAGCGCGCCGCGGCGAGCCCTTGCCGACTGACTGGATCTCGTGCGTCAGGTCGAGCTCCGTCAACGCCTCGCGCACCAGTCGGCAGAATTGGTTGCCGTCATACGAGTAGAGCACCAGGGGCTTCGCGGGCGGTGGGGACCCCCGAACAGTATCGACCACGGAGCCTCCCTTGCCCGCCCGCAGTAGTAGAGGGGCCCAGCCCGTGACGATCGTGGAGGGAAAGAAGAAGTCGCTGGGGGGGGGCAGGGGCAGGCCCGGGCCGTACGCAGCGAGCAAATGGTTCACAATGTCCGCCGACTCGAAGAGGTTCACCCCGGCGGTATCGTCCTCAAGGTAGGGGTAGCTGGGGCGTGCCTTACCCGCGGCGCGCGCGGCCTCCTCGACGTGTGCTCTGTGTCTCGACCCTCTGCCGCAGGGCACCACCGTGTAATCTAAGTCGAGGTAGGTGGCCGCTTCGCGCACGCGGCGGCAGAAGGGGCATCCCTCGAACTCGTACAGCCGGAGCGCGGGGGCGGCGGGCCGGGCGGCGCGGGCGCTGGCGCGCTCGTCGGTGAGTTCTGCCGCCACGGTGGTGCCGTACGGAAGGCGCGAAATCGACGCGAGGCCCGACGCGAGCGTGTCGAGCGGGCCGGGCCTCATCTTGACGGCGAGCGGGGCGAGCTCGATCAGCCGGCTCGAACTGACCACGCCCTCGACCGCGCCGTCGGCCGCGGCGGCGACGATCCCCGCGCCGGCCACCTCCACCCGCAGGGGGGGGGCGAAAGTCCCGTCGCCGATGTTCAGGGCGTGTCCCGCCGCCCAGACGGGCAGCAGCGGCAGGATGTCGAGCTTGGTCTCGTCCCACATGAAAGAGGGCCGCGCGAGGATGGGGCGGATCCCCGCCGAGGCCGCCTCAGCCGTGAGCGTCGCCTCGACGAGGCGCTTGGCCGTGAGGTACCTGCCGAGCCACGAGGGCGCCAGGCTGCCCTCTATCTTTTGCCCAAGCGCGTTGCTCTCCCACCCAGCCTCGGCCGCAGATACAAACACAAAGGGGCGGGCGGCGCCGCCGGCGGGTTTTGTGCGGCGCGCCGCCTCGAGCAGCGCGATGCAGGTGGCGCGCATCTCCGAGTCGTACGTCGCGCCCTCGCCGGGCACCGAGCGCGAACCGGAGGTGAGGAAGTTGAGCTTGGCGAGGCCCGACGACGAGTCGAGCAGGAGGCCGATGGCGTGCACAAAGGCGTCGGCGTCCGCCGCCAGCGACTCCAGGAGCGCCGCGTCGGCGGCACTGCCCTTGACCCACGTCACCTGGTCGAGCACGTCGTTGCCCGGGCACGGGTTGGCCCCTCGCCGAGACAGAGACGTGACCGCCCAACCGCGCTGCACCGCTTCGCGGCAGACCTGTCGGCCTAGGTAGCCGGAGCCGCCCGCCACGAAGAGGCGCAGCGCGGTCGCTTGCGGAATCATGAGCAGCGCTGTTAGTAGAGTGGTACGGGGCGGCATGCTGCGGTCGCGCAGGCGGCGGCGGGGCACTGGCAGTGCAGTCGCGAACGCTGGGCAATGATTCCGGCTGTGGGTCGCGCGAAAACAAAACTCATCTTTGCGTCTCTCAGGTTTCCATGCAGACGCCAACACATCCGCGCGCGGACGGCCACGCCGACCCCCACTGCCCCACTTCCTGACCGACGCCCGCCTCCTAACCCTGGCTCAGGCGCACAAATGGATGGAGACGCGCGCTCAAGCCAAGTCTGAAGCAGCCCTCGGCGATAGCTGCGGGTGCGCCGCAGACATACCGCCTGAGCACTGCCCCCTTGCACGCGCGGAGGGCGCGGAGAGCTTGGCTGGGCCGGATTCGGAACGTGGCGCCTGTGGCCAGCGCGTGCAGGCTCGCGCGTGCGGCTCCGTGGCGGGAGGGTGGGCAGGGCGGCCTCTCCATGGCTGTGCTGGCCTGCCGCGCGTGGGAGAGCGACACTTACACCCCAACCTACCGCCGTCCTGCAGGTTGCGAACGCGTAGCAGCAAGCGTTCCGTGCCGGAGCGCGAGCCTGCTGCTCCAGCGGCCCAAAAGAGGCCGCGCCAGTCCGACAAGTCGAAGCGCAAGCGCAAGATGGACACCTCTTCGGAGAAAAGCGACGGCTCGAGCGAGCCACCCGCGCGAGGCGCCGCCCCGACCCCGCCGGCTGCCGAGGCTTCGAGCGGCGTCGGCGGTTCGAGCACCGACTCGGCCCCGCCGCCGAGCTCGGCCGAGCAGCGCCAGGCCGCGCTCGATGCCGCCGAGCAGGAGGCGCTCGAGATGCTGGACGAGTCGGCCGCACGCGCACGAGCGGGCCAGCCGTGGGGCGGGCCGTCGAGCGCGCTGCAGGGGCTGCTGCGCAAGCTCGGCGCGGGGCTCGATGACCTGCTCCCCGGGGCGGGGGCATCGCACGGCCGGCTCAAGACGATCCTGACTGGCCTGCGCGGCGCTGACGAGGGGCTGCAGCTCGTCGCGCTCTCGGAGCTGTGCGAGATGCTCTCGATCGGCACCGAGGAGTCGCTCGTGGCGCTCAGCGTCGACGTCTTCGCGCCGCTCCTCATCTCGCTGCTCCGCGCCGAGCACAATCCGGACCTGATGCTGCTCGCCTCGCGCGCACTCTGCCACATGATGGACGCCATCCCTTCGTCGTCGGCCGCCATCGTCCACTTTGATGGCGTGCCCCTCTTCTGCGAGCGCCTCCTCTCGATCGAGTACATCGACCTGGCTGAGCAGGCGCTCCACGCCCTCGAGAAGCTCTCGCAGGAGCACCCGCTCGCCCTCCTGCGCGCGGGCGGCATGCTGGCCGTGCTGCAGTACGTCGACTTCTTCGCGATGGGCGTGCAGCGGCGCGCCGTGGCCACCGCCGCCAACATGTGCCGCGGGCTGCCGGTCGAGTGCGCGCACCTGGTGGCCGACTCGGTCCCGCTCCTCTCCAACATGCTCACCCACCACGACCAGAAGCTGCTCGAGAACGCCTGCCTCGCCTTCTCGCGCCTCTCGGAGTCGTTCGCCCACTCGCCCGTGCAGCTCGAGATGCTGGCCGCGCAGGGGCTGCTGCCGAATTTGCTCCGGCTCGTGGGCGGCATGGTCCACGGCGCCATCGCGCTGCCCGACGCGCCCGTAGCGCTCTCCGACGCCACCTACACCATGCTCCTCCGCACGCTCGCTGCGCTCTGCCGCGGCTCGCCACCGCTGACCAAGCAGCTGCTCCAGCTCGACGCCTCGTCGGTCCTGCACGACGTGCTCACCGCGGACGACGCCGCGGCGACCGATGGCGTGGCCGCCGCCGCCGTTTCGCGCCCGCACGACCAGCTCTACCAGATCCTCTCGCTCGCCCACGAGCTGCTCCCACCCCTGCCCAAGCCGCCCTCGGCTTCCTCGGTGGCGCGGGGCGCGGCCGCTGCGGCGGCATCGGCGGCGGCATCGGCGGCGGCGGCGGCCTCCGCCTCGGCGGCGGCCGCGCCGAAGCGCCGTTCCAAGCGCGGCGGCGCCGAGGCTGACGGCTCACAGGACGAGGGCGCAGTCGACGTCAAGGGCCCGGCGGCGGCCGAGCGCCCGCCGACGGCGCGCGAGCAGGCGTTGCTCGACCAACCCGAGCTGGTGGAGCTCTACGCGCAGCGCCTCTTCGTGCTCTTCGCGCTGGTCCACTCTGGCGCCATCAACGCCTCGGTCCGTTCAAAGTCGCTCTCGTGCATGGCCAAGGTGCTCCACTTCTACCCGCTCGCCGGCCTGCGCGAGATGGTCCAGAGCCACTCGATCGCCGCCTTCCTCGCGCCGCTCCTCACGACGCAAGACACGAACGCCGCCGGCGTCGCGCTCTCCATGGCCGAGATCCTGCTCACCAAGCTGCCCGTCGTCTACACGGAAATGTTCCTGCGGGAGGGAGTCTTCGACGCCGTCGCCAAGCTCGCCGCGCCCGCCATGGTCAAGGAGGAGCCCGCCGCCGCCCCGCCGCAGCTGTCGAGCGGCAAGGTCGCCACGCCCGTTGACGCCGCGCCGCCCGTGCCGGCGCCGAGCCTGCCCCTCCGCCGTACCTCGCGTGGACGGCCCGCCGAGTCCGGTGACGGTTCCGCGCCGGCCGGAGAGGCGCAGCGCCGGCGCAGCAGCGGCGGCAGCAGCAGCAGCCTCGTTGAGCCCGAGGCGCCCCCGGCACCGCTGGGCGCGATGGCGCCACCGGCGCCGCGCGCGCCTCACGCTGCTGGCTCGACGGCGCTGTCTATCGAGGCGGCGTCGGCCGTGGCGGTGCGCGCGGCCGCCCTGTACACGCGCTTCGTGGCGTGCGACGACAAGCTTGCGGCGGCGGTGGCATCCGGCGAGGGCTCGGCCACGCTGCAGAAGCTGCACGGCTTGGCGAGCGCCCTGTCCGACGCCGGCGTCTACTCGACCCGCAACCCGTGCGTGCCGCTCGCCGGCGCGTGGACCGCCTTCGCCGACGTGAATGCGCTGCGCCAGCTGGCGAGCCTTCTCGACGATGTCTCTGCCACGTCTGGCCTCTCGACGTTCGAGCTTGCCAAGTCGGGCCTCGTCGAGAGCCTCCTCGCTTACCTCACCGCCTCCGGTGAGGGTGAGGCGGGCGAGGAGGCGCTGGAGCGGCGGCGCGTGCGGCTGCGCGTCTTCTGCTCCGTCTTCCTCAACCTGCCGCCGCCCTCGCTCCCCGCCGCCGCCGTTCGCAAGGGCCTGCCTGCGGCGCCGGCCTCGCCCGGCGCCTCGGCCGCGCGCGCTCCGGGCTCGCCGGTGGCGCTGTGCGCGCTGGTGACCAAGCTGCAGGACGTGCTCAATATGACGGAGCGCTTCCCGCTAGTGCTCAATGACACGTCGTCCTCGGACCCCAACTCGCACGGGCTCAAGGCGCTGACGCAGCCCTTCAAACTGCGCCTCGCACGCGCGCCCGACGAGGGCGCTTCGCTGCGCGAGTATGCGGCCAACGTGGTGCTAATCGAGCCGCTCGCCACCGTGGGTGCCATTGAGGAGTTCCTCTGGCCAAAGGTGCGCCGCTCCGCCGAGGCGCGGGCCAGCCGCGAGTCGGAGCGCGACGAGGAAGAGGGCGAAGCCGACGCGGCGGAAGAGGCCGCCGCCGCTGCCGACGCAGCCTCATCGAGCGGGTTGGGTGAGCCGCGGTTCGGCGCCGCGTGGGCCGCGTCGCAGGCGGCGCGTGCGAGCAGCGGCTCCGCCGGCAAGACGCCCCTCCGCGGCGCGGTGGCGGCGCCGCCCCCGACGGCGGGCTCGTCGGCGCGGGCCAAGAAGGGCGGCCGCCCCTCGGTGTCGTCGGCGGGGCGCGTGGGCGTCGTGCTGAGCGGCTTTGGCGGCGCTCTGGGCGGCCCCAGCGCGGACGAAGACGAAGACGAAGACGACGACCCAATGGAGGACGAGGACGAGGAGGGCGACGGCTCCGTCATGGGCTCACCCGCCTTCGGCTCCGAGGCCGGTGAGTGCGTCCACGACCTCCAGCTTAACTCGTCGCCAGACGCGCGTGCTTCCCAGCGCGACTCGGCAAAGGGTCTTGGCTCGTGCATGCTGCCGTCTCCCGCCGCCGCCTCTCGCAAGGGAGGCTCCTCGCGCGCCGCCGCCGGAGGGTCGAGCGCCGCCGCCGCCGCTGGGAGCGCTTCGGGCCGCGCCAGCCCCAGCACGACGGCTCCGGGCGCCGCCTCGACGGACTCGTCCCCCGCCGCCGGCTCGGCCCGCCCCTCCGCACCCAGCGCCGCCTCCGCCGCCTTGGACGCGGACGCCGCGGTCGCCGACGCCTCGGTGCCGGCGGAGCGGACGCAGAAGCTGGTGCTGCTGCTCAATGGGCGGCCGCTGCCCTACGGCACGTCCATTTTCCAAGCCGTCCGGCAGAGTGGCGTCGCGGCGCCCCCCGCCCCGGCTGCCGCCCCGGGAGCAGCCGCTGCCGCGGCGGCGTCGCTCTCGCAGCGGCTGTGGGGCGCCGTCTACACGCTGCACTACCGCCTCGCCACGCCCGCCGACGAGGCGCTTTCCGACGGAGTCTCGTCCGCCACAGGCGAGGGAGGTGCGGCCGAGGCGGAGACGGGGCGCGAGGCAACGGTGCTCGCCCTCGACGCGAACCCGCTCCTCGGCCCGCTCTCCTCCGACACCCCGCCGCTGTCCAACGAGCCGCCGGAGCCCGCTGCGCCCGTGCTGCACCTGCTCGCCTTCCTCCACCGGCTCAACGAGCAGTGGGCCTGCCTCTACTCGCCCGCCGAGATGGCCGAGGCGGCGCGCCCGCGCGGGCCCGCGCTGCTGCCGGCGGTCTTCTGCAACTCGAAGCTCACCGCCAAGCTGATGCGGCAGCTGCAGGATCCGCTGGCGCTATGCTCGCGTTCCTTCCCGCCTTGGTGCGCCGCGCTCACCTCGAGCTGCCCCTTCCTCTTCTCCTTCGCCTCGCGCCGGTTGTACCTCCACTCGACCGCCTTTGGCCTTTCGCGCGCGCTGGGGCGCCTGCAGGCCCACGCCAGCGAGGGAGGCGGCGCCGGGTCCGCCACGCCGAGTGAGACGCGCCTCGGCCGCCTGCCGCGGCAGAAGGTTCGCATCGCACGGTCGCGGGTGGTCGATTCCGCGGTCAAAGTGATGGAGCTCTACTCTGGCCAAAAGGCGCTGCTCGAGGTGGAGTACTTTGGGGAGGTCGGCACCGGGCTGGGGCCCACGCTCGAGTTCTACGCCCTCGTCTCGCACGAGCTGCGCAAGGCGGAGCTCAACCTTTGGCACCACGAGGAGACAGCGCCCGAGACGGTCGCCTCTGAGGCGGCCGACACAGTCGGCGCCGCCGCCGACCGTGCGCGCGAGAAGCTCGTCCACGCGCCTTGCGGCCTCTTCCCGCGCCCCGTGGTGCAGTCGGCCGAGGGCGGCGGCGTGCCCAAGCGCGTGACACAGCTCTTCACGCTCATGGGCCGCTTCATCGCAAAGGCGCTGCTCGACAACCGGCTGGTGGACCTCACCTTCGCGCCGCCCTTCTACCGCCACCTGCTCGGAGCCGAGCTCGGCCTCGACGACCTGCGCGAGCTCTCGCCGCAGCTCGCGCGCTCCCTCGGCCAGCTGGAAGCCCTGGCCCACGAGCGTACGCAGCTGCTCGCCACGGTTGGGGCGGAGGGGCGCTCGGCCGAGGAGATCTCCGAGGCAGTGGCTGGCCTGACGCTGCACGGCTGCCCCGTCGACCAGCTGGGCCTCGACTGGACGCTGCCCGGCTTCCCGGAGTACGAGCTCGTCCCGGGCGGAAAGGACAAGGAGGTGACGATCGACACGTTGGGAGACTACGTGGAGCGCGTCGTGCGCACGCTGCTGCTCGACGGCGTGCGCGCGCAGCTCCGCGCCTTTAAGGCTGGCTTCTCGGAGGTGTTCGGCGTGTGGCGGCTCGGCTGCTTTTCGCCGGCTGAGTTGGACGTGCTCTTCAACGGCGCGCGGGAGCGGTGGGAGAAGGCGGTGGTGATCGAGCAGCTCAAGTTCGACCACGGCTACACGCGCTCCAGCCAGGCTGTCGGCTATTTGCTCGACGTGCTCGCGGAGCTCACCGACGAGCAGCTCGCCTCCTTTCTCAAGGTGCGGAAAGCGGCGCCGCCAAACACCGCCACATCCATACACAAACACAAACACCACTGCGAGACTACTGCAACCCAGCCAGAACTCGCCTCCTCCATTCCCGCTTACGCGCCCCTCGTCCTCTGTTCAGTTTGTGACGGGCAGCCCACGCCTGCCCGTGGGCGGTCTAGCGCGTCTCTCGCCGCGGCTGACGATTGTGCTGAAGAAGCCCGAAGGCAGCCTCTCGTCCGACGCATACCTGCCCTCGGTCATGACGTGTGCAAACTACCTCAAGCTGCCCGACTACTCCTCCAAGGCTGTGATGCGCGAGCGGCTGCTCACCGCGGTCAACGAGGGCCAGGGCGCCTTTCTCCTCTCGTGAGACGCCTCTCGCAAGATGGGACTCGCGCAAGAGGGGAAGTGGGGGATACCTAGGAAGTGACTTTTGTGTGGGCCCTCGAGCGGCCCGGCGCCCGAGCGTTTTTATTATTCGGGGGAGAGGGTGTGTGTCACCAACGCCGCGCCGTGTGTGTGCGTGTGCGTGCTGCTGTCCGACAGCCGTGTGGACGGACGCAGTTATGAATGAGAGAAGGGGGAGATTGAAGGAAGGGGCGGCCATTCTTCCCTCTGTGCGGCACCGCGGCGGCGCGTCGGCTGTAGCCTCTTTGCGGGCGTCGCAGTTTCGGCGCGCGCGAGGACGCGGCCGTGCGAGAATAAGAATAAGCTAGACGGGGCCCGTTGCCCCTGCCCAAAGCCAACGCACAGGCCGCCACAACGGCAGCGGGGTCTTGGATGTTGTGTGAGGGAAACATAAAAAAGAGCGTAGGCAGCGCGGAGCCCCCCACACACACACAAGATACGCACGGCTTGTGCGCGCTGCGCTAGATCACGACCACGAGCAGAGAGAGCTCGAGAGAGTTGCCGTTTATAGGTATAAGAGATAAGTGGCTGCAAAAATATAACCGAGAGCCAGAGAGAGCCCCGCTACTTGCTAAGAGAGCCCCGCTTGCTGCCCCGGCCGCGCTGCGCGCGCACATACTATAGCGCGCGCCGCCGTGCGGTGCAGCAGAAACTAATCGAGCTCGCGCCACAGGTCGAGCGCAGCACTCAGCAGTCGAAGGCGCGTGTATATATTATAGGCCATGATCATGATGAAAAACAAATATAACCGAGAGCCACAAGAGAGAGCCCCGCTTGCTAAGAGAGCCCCGCTTGCTGCCCCGGCCGCGGCGCGCGCGCACATACTATAGCGCGCGCCGCCGCGCGGTGCAGCAGAAACTAATCGAGCTCGCCCCAGCCCCAGGTCGAGCGCAGCAGTCAAAGGCGCGTGTAGATGTAGGCCATCTCCATGATGAAAAACAAATAACCGAGAGCCAGAGAGAGCCCCGCTTGCTAAGGAGAGCCCCGCTTGCTGCCCCGGCCGCGGCGCGCGCGCACATACTATAGCGCGCGCCGCCGCGCGGTGCAGCAGAATATAATCGAGCTCGGGCCAGGTCTAGCGCAGCAGTAGAAGGCGCGCGCGCGCCCCGGCGAGCGCGGCGCTGCCCCTACGCCCATTCGCACTGGGCTTACAGCAATTGGCCAGACGAGAGAAGACCGCGGTCGAGCTAGCCGCGCCGGCTGGGCGAGGCGCGCGCGCGCCTTGGCGAGCGCGGCGCTGCCCCCACGCCAATTCGCACTGGGCTTGCAGCAATTGGCCAGACGAGAGAAGAGTGGTTAACCCGCGGTCGAGCTAGCGCCGGCTGGGCGCCCCGCCCCACCCTGCGTCCGCTGAGTGAGCTGCCGCACCTCGTGCGGCGCCGCCGCCCCTCAGATGACCCTGTGCTCGAGGGCGTAGAGCAGGTAGGTCTGCATCTGCTTCTGGTTGACGCTGCTGCGCTCCACCTCGAGGGCGCTCCACTCCCAGTGCGGCAGCGGGAGCAGCCGCCATCCTAGGTGGCTCAGCTGGCGGCGCCGCAGCTGCGTCATGCCCGTGGGCCTGCGCCCCGCGAAGCGCCACGGGCCGTCGACCTGCACCGCAACGTTCTCGCCCCGCCACTGCACCACCAGGTCGAGCGCGTAGCCCTCGGGCAGCCGCACGTCCTCGAGGGGCGCCAGGCCGAGGCTTCCCAGCGCGTCGCCCACCTGCCTGTGCAGCCGCGAGGGGCGCGAGGGGCGCGCGATGAAGGCGATGCGGAATCGCTCGCACAGCTCCGCGCTGGGAAGCCCGGCAGTCTCGCCGCACTCTGCGCCGTGCCAGAGGGCCCACTGGTGCAGCTGGAGCAGCGAGCCGTCGTCGAACTGGGGCGCGTGCGCCTCGCAGACCTGCGCGAAACGCTCGTCGAAGAGCGGCGGCCGCGAGGGAGCGTGGTTGGCCGCCGCGAAGGACCATGCGAGCGCAGCGAACTCCTGAGGCTTGAAGGTGCCCAGCCGGCGTCCAGAGACCAAGGCGAGCGCGTCGAAGAGGGTGGGCGCCGGTACGCCCGCCGTGGCGAAGGCCCACGCCAGGTTGGCCAGCTCCTGCGGCTTAAACTCGCCGAGCCGCGGCGCCGCCTCGGCGGCGATGCGCTCGAAGAGCGCGGGCGCGGGCCGGCCGACGGCGGCGAAGGCCCAGGCGGTGTTGGCGAGGCCCTGCGCCGTGAAGAGCTCGCCGATGAGCAGGGTGGCGCGCGCGGCGAGCGCGTCGAATAGCACGGGCGACGGGTGGTCGAGCGTGGCGAAGGCCCACGCCAGGTTGCAAATCTCCTGCGGCTTGAACTCGGCGAGCCGCGCCGTCGCCTCGGCCGCGATGGCGTCGAAGAGCGCGGGCGCCGCGTGGCCGGCGGCCGCGAAGGCCCAGGCGGTGTTGGCGAGGCCCTGCGGCGCGAACTCGCCCAGCTTGTTGGCGTAGACCTTTCCCTTGAGCCAGGCAGTGCTCTCGAGCGTCTTGGGCGTGAACTCGCCCAGTCTCGCCGCCATGCGCTCGGCCAGGCTGGCGAAGAGCCCCGGCGCCCGGGCGCCAACCTTGGTGAAGGCCCACGCCAGGTTGGCTAGCTCCTGCGGCTTGAAGGCGCCGAGCCGCGGCTCCGCCTCGGCCGCGATGGCAGCGAAGAGCGCGGGCGCCGCGTGGCCGGCGGCCGCGAAGGCCCAGGCGGTGTTGGCGAGGCCCTGCGGCGTGAACTCGGCGCAGCGCGGCGCCGCGCGCTCGGCGATGGCGTCGAAGAGCTGCGGCATCATGGGCACGTGCACCTTGCGGCCCTGCGGCCCGGTTTGGCTCGGCGCCGCCTTGTCGTCCGGCTTGCCAGCCTGACAGCTCGTGGCGAAGGCCCACGCGAGGCTGGCCAGCTCCTGCGGCTTGAACCCGTCGAGCCGCGGCGCCGCCTCGACCGCGATGGCCTGCAACATCTCAGGCGTGGCGCGTTGTGCGGTCGCAAAGGCCCAGGCCGTGTTTGCGAGCGCCTGAGGCGTGAAGTCGTCGATGATTGGCTCTACGGCCGTGGTGAGCCCCTTCCAGACGTCGCCCCAGGGTGAGCCGTGCAGCCCGAGCTTTGAGATGCTGTGCGCCGTGTTGGCCACCGCGCGCGCGCCCCAGCCCTGGCGCAGGAGCAGGAGCGAGCCGGCCGTCTGCTGGCGCAACGGGGCGAGGAGCGTCGGGTCGCGCCGGAACTGGCGTCGCTCGGGCGCGGTGGCAATGCGTCCCAGCCGCGACCAACACGTCGAGATATGCACCTGCGACAGAGGGGGAGGGGCGAAGGGTGAGAGACGGCTGGGAAGGGGCTGGGAGACTGGTGCAGTGCCTCTACCCCGATTCTGGAGTCTGTGCTTTGGAGTCCAGAAGTCGAACAGACACCAGGCTCCAAGGTCTGTGTGGGGTCCTTTCTTCTTATTCCTTTTGCGTTTCTGCAGCCTGGTGGGAAGAGCAGCGGGGGTGTGGCAGCGAGACTGGCGCGGAGAGGCGGACGGTCCGCGGGTTGTGTTGTTGTTGACGAGCGCACGGGACGGGGGTGAGGGGACCGTGGCTATGGGACTGGAGAGAGAAAGGGAAGAGGGTGAGGGGGGGGGGGGGGGGGGGGGGGGGGGGGGGGGGGAGGGGGGGGGGGGGGGGGGGGGGGGGGGGGGGGGGGGGGGGAGGAGCCTGGCTGTAAGACTGAAAAAGAGTGGCTGCGAGATAGAAACGGAGCGGGAGAGTGCACCTCGTTGGAGAAGGGAGTGAGAGGGGGGAAGGAGCGTGGCTGTGAGACTTTGGAGGAGACACGGAACGGGAGATTGTACCTCGTTAAAGTCAGCGCCATACATCTCGTGGAGCCGGAGCACCTCCTTGACGCTCAGCGACCCGGCGATCCGCGTGTTGAGCATGCGCGGGCTCAGAGCCGCCCCCGTGTTGGCCGCCTGCGCCACCCAGACCGACTCGTACTGCGGCAGGGGCGGCAGCGTCTCGTGGCCCGCGAAGAAGCCCGTCGCCGGGTCCGCCACCCAGAGCGGGATGTCCGACGAGCCGGCTACGGTGGTGATGAGCTCGCAAAGAAGGGGCTCGGCACCCACGGCGGCCGCGGCGGCGGTGCTCAGCCGGTTCTCCTGCCGGTCCGCCGCGCTCAACCGGCGCTCCTCCAATAGCCGCTGCGCCTCAGTCCGCGACACCTTGGCCGCCTCGCGCCTCTCCTCCCCGCTACCTAGGGACGGTGGCCCACCACTCGTGGGCGGCCCCGGCTGCTGCCCTCGCCCCAGCTGCTGCCGACCCTGCTGCTGCTCTTCGAGCTCCAGATCGATTCTCTGCGCCGCGGCGTCGAACCGCTGCTGTTTCTCCACCTGAACCTGGAGACGGAGCGCCTCGCTGTCGCGCCGCACTGTCTCCTCCAGCCGAGCTCGCAGTGTTTTTTCGCCGCCGCGAGCAGGAAGCCCGGCAGCCTTGCACTCCTGCTGCAGCTCGCGGTAGGAGAGGCTGGCGAGCCGCCGATCCGCCTCGGAGAGCCACAGGCGGCTTACCCGTGGGGTCGGAGCCGGGCGCAGCCGGCACGGTGGGGCCCCGCAGGCAGGGGCACGGCTCCAGCCGAGCGCGACGAGCGCTACAACCAGCATGCGCGCCGCAAGCTTGCCGAGTATTTCAACGCGTTGGTATCGTGGAAGATCAGCCCAAATTGACAGAAAAATTCTTCGTGGTTGAACATTCACGTGAATAGCTTTTTCGAACTCTGCGTACTCCAGAACGTCTACCATTGTATGCTGTAAGAAGGGGGGCTTACACCGGGGCGAGGCCGCCACGGCCTGCTGGACAGGGGGCGTGCCAAGCGCCAGCTAGGCGAGCTCTGCACCGCGACCCGCACAGCTGCTTTAAATAGGCGATCGCCGTTCAACAGAGCTATTCACGTGAATTCGGTGATCGTTCACTTCGAAATGGTCTTCGCGTTAGCAGTCGGCGCGATTGCGCTAACCGCGCCACTGCGCGCCACGCGCTGGCCGACGCGGACTCCAGCGCGGCCCACCCTCTCGGCTGCCGCCGCGCCCGCCTCGTCGTACGCACCGCTGGTCGAAAACGCGGCTGAGGTCTGGGCCAACTTCCCCAGAACCTGGGTGCCGCTCGCTAGCGCGTATGAACTGGATCCAGAGCGGCCGACTCCGGTCCAATTTCTCGGCCGATCCTACGTGCTATGGCAGGAGAACGCGGGCGAGTGGCAAGCCTTCGCCGACGCGTGCCCGCACCGCCTGGCGCCGCTGTCGGAGGTCCTTGCATGCACATAGATGCCCGTACTAGCAGGCTTGTAGCCGTATTTCCCGACATAAATGCGCATCCTTTCACGGCAATGGTCGGCCACGATGGCATTCTTTGCATCCGATGTGCAGGTCCTTGACTCCGGTCTCCCCCTTCGCACAACACTCACTCGAGTATGCGTCCCTAGTTATGAATGTGCTGCCACCTCCGCAGGGGCGCATCGACCGCGAGGCGAACCGTCTCGAGTGCGCGTATCACGGCTGGGCGTTTGAGCCCAAGGGCAACTGCGCGCGCATCCCGCAGGCCGAGGGCCAAGTACTCACGAAGGCGCTCGCCTCACCCCTGTCGTGCGTCGAGACGCTACCCGTCGCTATTCACAAATCTATCCTCTTTGTGTGGCCGTGGGGCGGTATGCCGACGCTCGGCACGGGCGCAGGCTCGCCAGAGGCGATGCTGGCCGGCGCTCGCGAAGACGTTTCAACCTATACACGCGACCTGCCCTATGGCTGGGATACGCTGGTCGAGAACATCGTCGACCCCTCGCACGTACCCTTCGCCCATCACGGTCTCCAGGTAAGGGTTAATATATAAATGTGTATATGTGCGTGTGTGTGTGTGTATATATGTTTATATA
>Ga0105053_10006137_pt1 | contig 16698 bp, 13 predicted proteins | sample BON01_FD_78093 | JGI IMG/M metagenome (GOLD analysis project Ga0105053, IMG submission 78093) | Freshwater microbial communities from Lake Bonney liftoff mats and glacier meltwater in Antarctica - BON-01 | ecosystem: Environmental > Aquatic > Freshwater > Ice > Glacier meltwater | place: Lake...
CAGCAATTCTAATTATGGCCCATGAAATACCTGTGGTGCCGGTTCTTGCTGTCCTTTTCAGGCATTACGCTGAAGATTCAGTTGATTGAAGCGGTATTTCTGGCTCAGTTTGACTGCTTTTTGCCAGATGCCGGCGAGCGTTCGTTACCAGTGGGCGAAGAAATATCGATTTTTGTGAGGAGTTGTGGCGCAGATATTTGTTGTTGTCTCGACCTCTGCCAGTGGTCAAACCCACATTAATCCAGTTGGCAGCTTTGTAGCAATGACCAGTGTAGCGTTGACAGTCAACCAATGTTTCCACCAGCCAGGGCCGGTTGCCATAGAGTAGCGTCCAGTCTTCAACCACGGTGCGTAACGCCAATGCCAGTACATGGCTGGCCAGGTTCGGGACATGCACCCACGGCAGAAGTAAAAAACGACTGTTGTTGATCACCCGTTGGAGCTTGAGTTTGCGAGCTGTATCATTCCAACCTATCCAGTCATCACGGGCTTTCATTCGCCAGGCTGGTGAGGAGAACTGCAAGCACCCCAATGTTTTCTGCTGTGTGGCGTCGTTCTCTATCAAGTATCGTACAGAGGCACCATACGCAGTGCGATAGCCCAAGTAGTGGTGACGTCCGACCAGTTCCCGCCATAGTTGGTGTTGCTCTGGTGAGGTAACCCGCCGGATAGCAATGGGCTGTATCTCGCTGAGGCTGGTCTCCAGTCGCTTGCCAGGATCTCCTGCTGCTGTGATTGGTATGGTTGTGCAAGCATTTTGGGGCCTGCCTTTGCGCAGTGGTGGCAAGTTGATTACCTCACGTTGATGCAGTCGTTGCAGAAGCCCTCTGCATTCACGTGTCTTCAAGTGTCCATTTGGGCGATACCAGTCCAACCACTCACATAGGGTATTGGCCAGTTCTTGAAGAGAAAGGTTTGGATATCGTGCCACACAGCCTGTAATCAACTCCAGCTGTTGCGTAGTAACGGTTTCACCACAAAAAGCTAGAGGCTGTGTCATTCGGACTTATCCTGTATCCGGGGCATCAATTTCCAAACCAGAGATCATAAAATCGAGTAGTGCATCAAAACTACTGAAACAGTGATAGCAGGTCAGGGCTTGAATGTGCTGAAAAAACATCTTGCGGCTGGATAGTTTTGTGCGAATGAGCAGGTATTTGGTGTTGATCATATCGAGCACAGTGTGGCACAAGAAGGCCAGCAAATTCATGCAGGCCAATAACGAGGATAGATATTTCTTGCCATGTCCGAAATTATGACTCAGGTGGTAGCCTTTGGTTTTGAGCGTGTTGATGTTTTCATTTTCTATCTTCCACCGAGCCCGGCCCGCCGCTACCATCTCAGCCACATTGCTGGTATCGACCTGGTGGTTGCTGATGAATGCGTTTTGAAACAGCACCTTACCAATAGAATCTGTAGTTCGCAGTTCGAACCAGTTTACCTTCAAGGCACCTTCATGATCTCGAATGGGCAACTGGTTGATAAAACGGTAGGTGTCAGTTAGCAGATTTTTGCCTTTGCGTCGTTTTACTATCAAGGTTGTTGGTACCTGAGAGTCATCTATCCCGGCGAGGTGATCATAAAGGGTTGCATGGGATTTTGGTTTGCAAACAAAAATGAAATTAAGACCTGCAGCAATCACCTCCTCACACAGTGGTTGGCGACTGTAAAGGTCATCGCCAAGAAGCGTCGTGTTTAGCGCTTGGTACCTTGCACCATATTGATTGACCCAGCGTTTGGCGGCAGCCATCTCACAATCCTGTTTCTTATGCCCATCCTGGGGTGTGATGAACTCGGGTTCCAGTGTCAGCACCTGTTTTCGATCAGGTGAAACAACGGCCGGTGTAATCACTGTATGGGAATAACTGGTTTGGCCATTTCGGTGCTCTCTAACGCTGCAGTTCTCGCAGTGAATACTGTGAGAACTGTGATATTGCGTACCATCCAGGGCAATCAGGAGTTGTTTGTTCACAGCTCGAAAGGCTTGCAGGTGGCCCATTTGATTCAGGCCGTTAAATACCTGTTCAAACATTGGGAATAATTGTGCTGGCGGCACAACATCGAGCATCTTTCGGATGTGATTGTCTGATGGAATTGTTTGCACATCAAACAGGGATTGAGCATTGCTCTTGCCTTTGGCCTCGGTCATGGCCGTTTGGTGTGCGAGAAATGATGCGCTTTGGGTAAAGAAAACTGAGAACGCACCCAGAGCGATGTCTTGCATGCTATAGGTACTGTTCTTACCTGTGCGTTGGTCTGGAAACTCACCGGCAATCTGCTTCAGTTGCTTTATCATGTCGTCAAACGACAATGGAGTGCTGTCTTTGTTTGGGAATGGATGGGTCAATTCTTTTGCCAAATTGAGAGTATCCCAGCCTGTTGTACAGCAAGCGAGGCCTTTTGTCCAGTGGGTTACATCATTTAGCCATAATTAGAATTGCTGCTATGCGTGGCTCAGTGCCTTAAACAATACCTTCTACAACGGTGATGCAAACGCCGGCGCGCACCTCTTTTTTGGCAGTAATACCGAAGTCGGTTTTTTCCGCGCCAATCTACTGGCACCCACCTACGCAGGAACCGCCTGCTCCGGTACCCCAACAGTCACCCAACCGGGCTTTGTTAACTTTAACCTGTTTGCGGACGCAAGCTGTCCTGCGAGCCTCCTCACAGGTGCGCTGCCGAATACGCCGCTCGGATTAGCCACGGTCGACGAAACAGCGGGACTGATCGGCGTGGTGCGCTTCAGCGGCAGTGCCGTGATTGATAGCATCACCGCGAGTTCGATATGCGCCGGAATTGATGCGCGCGGCCAGAGCCGTCCGATCGATGGTGATGGCGATGGCAACGCCTATTGCGATGTCGGTGCCTTTGAGGCTGAGAATCCAGACATCATTTTCATCGACGGCTTCGAAACCTGAATCGCCAAACAAACAGCGCTGCCGGCGTATTCAGCACCGGGCGCACTACCAGACAATAACCAATAAGGAGATTTGCCCGTGACCGGTTTCCCTTCGACTCTACCGCTGCAACTGTGCCTTGTACTGCTGCTCGCCCTTGTTTCCCCCGCTTTCGCCCAAACCGAGCGGGCTCCAATGTCAGAGACGCAATTGCGCTCACTAGTGAGCTTCGCGGATGACGACACGTTAAAATACGCGGTCTGCAAAAAGGCATCCTATCCCACCTGCAGCTATATTTGGGGTGTTCCTGATGACGATGACGCGCTGCGGGTGAAACTGGGCGGCAAGCCCGAAGGGAGCAAATTGATGACCATCTTCGCGCAGGCAAACAGCGCTACAGAGTTTGAACGCGTGGTGGCCGTTTATCCTGACGCGGAAAGCGTCGAAGGTCTGGGTGTCAGATCAGTCTGGTCGGCAAAGCGCCATCAGCTGTCGCTGATCATGGCAGACAATCTTGTGATCCATGTAAACATCGATGCGGCGGGTACCGCAGACCCCAAAGCAACCGCTATCGGGGTCGCAAATTTTTTGCTGGCCACAACCTGAAAGGCTGATGGGTACATTTCATCCGTGGACCCTGAAACGCAAGATTCTTTGTGCGGGTTTAGCTTCCCTACTGCTATTGGCCGGGTTTATTACGGTTTATTTCGCGGGTAGCGAGAGTTTCAATGGCTTAATGGCAAGTTGGATGCTCAACTTTTCATTGTGGGTGCTACTGGTGTTTTTGCTTCGCTGTAATATAGGCATCAACCTGTGTTTCCAGAATCGGTAGCGGCATAGCACCTTTGCCTATAACCACATCATGAAAATCCCGAATGTCAAAGTCATCACCTAACTGGTCCTGGGCGCGTGCACGCAACTCGAGAATTTTCATCATGCCCATTTTGTAGCCCAGTGCCTGGCCGGGCGTTACGAAGAAACGTTCCACTTCGGTGACCATGTCGCCTTCTGATAACGGCGTATTCTGGCGGAAGTAGTCGATGGCCTGTTCACGTGTCCATTGCTTTGCATGAATCCCGGTATCGATGACCAATCGGGCTGATCGCCAGATTTCGTCATGCAGTCGGCCAAAATCACTCATCGGGTCTTGATAAAAACCCATATCTTTAGCCAATCGCTCAGCATAAAGCGCCCAACCTTCGGTATAAGCACCATAAAAACTGTGCTTACGAAAATCTGGCAAGTCGGTGAGTTCCTGTGCCAGCGCAATCTGAAAGTGATGGCCGGGCACACCTTCGTGATAAGTGATCGCGGTAGATACGCTCTTTTGATAGGTGCTCATATCTTTCAGGTTGGCATAGTAGTAACCGGGGCGACTGCCATCTAAAGAAGGGGACTGGTAAAACGCTATCGAGGTAGAGTTTTCACGCCAGGGCTCTACCCGGCGCACTTCCAAACCAGCTTGCGGCAATTGATTAAACCATTGATCGGCGACTGCGAATATTTCTTCAGTTTGCTGACCCGCATCGGCCAGAAAAGCCTCTCGGCCAGCGTCGTCGTTGCTGTAAAAATTGCTTGGGTCGGTGCGCACAAACTCAAAAAAGTCCTGCAAACTTCCCTCAAAATCGAGGGTATCCATGATGCCCTGCATTTCTGCATGGATTCGCTCGACGTCGGCCAGACCAAGCTGGTGTACTTCCTCAGCGGTGATATTAAGTGTGGTATAGCTCTTAACCAGCGCCGAGTAATAGGCTTCGCCATTGGGTAACGACCAAACGCCATTATTGCCTTCTATCAGAGTTGATTGACGTTCAATTTCAGCAGTAAGCCCATCAATTCCACCCTTAAAGGGGCCACTAATAGCGGCACTCGCGCGTTCGATTAGCTGTGCTTTTTGCGCATCGCTGACATCCAGGCTTTCTACTTTGGTGGTGAAGTCGATGAGCAATGTATTAACTTCATCAGACTCTTGTATGGGCGCGCCTTTGCCTAAACCGCCAATATCGTTCAACATGTCTGAGTACGCAAAAGCCGGCGTTATTACCCCGAATTCGGCGCGGTCAATCAGTTGGGTTGTCATGGTTGAGTAAACGCCTTGCAGGCCTTCAATTCTCGCAATGTAATCTTCAGCATCTTTCAGTGTTTCAATGTTGTGTGCATTGAGTAGCAAGCTCACTTTGTCAGTCACCTGGCCATTAAACTGATCAACGATATAGGCGTTTTTGCGAAATGGTGCCTGATCAATAGTGTCTTGCAATTGGTATTGGAGCAGGTCGGCGCTGAGCTTATTATCGGCGCTAAGTGCGTCTTGATCGAAGGCCAGTAATGTTTGCAGGTCCGCCTGCGCTTCATCGACGTCGGCTTGCGCGGCGGCATCGGAGATATCAGACCACTTGTTCTGATCGTCGGTATCCAAGCCTAGAATGGTTTGCAACTCGGGACTCTGAGCGATTTCCCGGTCAAACACGACTTGAAAAAATTCACTGATCCTGGTGTTCTCCTCGATCGCTGTCGTATTTACGTCCGCCACTGGAGTTGCAGTTTCGTTTGTCGACATTGGCGCGGGTTTATCGCAACCAAGCAACAGTAAAGTGATAGCGCCAGAGGCGAGGTAAAGCCTGATCGAATTCAGCATCATTGGAGTACCCTGATTACAGATTGGTTTGTTTCACCATGTTACCTTCGAAAGCGAGTCAAGCGATAGCCACGTGACCGGCTTCGTTGTCTTGCTCAGCAAATCCTCAGGCGTTGCGTAGCGCATTCCGCGTCAGAATATTCCGTGGATTTAGAATCGAAAAGCACATAAGCTATGGACTGCTTCAAATTTCAGTTTTGTTTTAAACAACTTCAGCACAGGAATAAGTTGCTCATGAGCAGGGCTATCCCCACCCCGACATTTGGTTTTGGCTATGGTTTCATGCGGTTTGGGCGCTGGCTTTTTAGCAGTGCGGTTGTGTGTATGTTTGCTGTTGAAAGTACGCTGGCAGCGCAATGGCCGATCAAGGATTTCGTGGTTTTTTTCGGTGAGCCGTGGTCCAGTAGTCATCCCGATCTGGTCGAGATTGGCCGTTATGTCGCGGATGAGTCATCTTACGAACTGGATTCCCGCGAACAGCGGCCACCACATATTCCCCAATCGACAGTCATCGAGATTGAGAATTATCTGGGCCTGGTTGCGCGCCGTTACGAAGCGCTCGGCTTTTTACCGCCCAAGCTCGAACCTTTCATCAAGCAAGCTGACGGGCGTTATGCCTATCGTGTGTACCTGTACGATACCGATCAGAAAGCTCCAGCTTCCTATAGTACTGACTGCGCTGGCGGTGTCCTGCGGCGAATCATTCGGGTTGACCTTGCGAATCCGTTTTCACCCGATGACCTCGCCATTGGCAAGAACGGGACAGTCACTGACAAAGGCTACCAGCACCTGGCCCATGAGCTGTTTCACGCGGTCCAGGCCTCCTACCCCCTGTTTGCCGAAAACTGCGCTTTGGGCGACTGGATCGGCGAAGGAACTGCAGATGCACTGGGCGTGGACCTGGCCAGAGAACTACGCGGAGTTGCGTTGCCCTCGAGCGCAAACCGCTGGGGCATGCGCCGCTACTATACGCCGTTGCGGGTAAGAGATGATCCGCCGGATCCCCTCAGACAGGACGCCTACAAAACAGCGTCTTTCTGGCGCTATGCGGGTGAGAAAGTAACGCTTTCCGGCGGCATTCCGGGCCTTGAATTTGTCGAGCCGGACTACAGCTACCTGCACGATTTTTTCATGAAAAACATCGACGGTGGTGCTTCTGAAAACACCGAACTCCGTTGGCTCAATGAGCGACTGCTGGAGCATCCTGCTTTTCTGCAAGGCCTGAGCCGGATTTACCCTTACTTTATTTCAACTTTTGCGGGATATGTGAACACTCGCCTGACCCCCAGCGCTACTCCCGGCGGCGATACCAGTCGAAATATGTGGTTGGGCGAGGTATTCGGCAAATGCCTTGCGCAGATTTCAGAATCCGGCTACCCGCCGGCCAGGCTGCAGCTTGAACTGAAAAAAGTGGCCGCAGGCTGCTGGATGCTGCATTCCGATATATCGTCTGCCATCGATGTCTCGATCAGCGCCCGCGGGCCCGGTGCCGCGCAACTTTCGAACCTGGTGGTCGGTACCGCCAATGGGGCGCAGGTAGGAGCACCGGTAATAGTTTCGGTCAATGGCGAAGACATTGCCTTTTGGTTGTTCAGCATCAGAAATACGCCAGGCGTGGCCAACGTATTTGTGATCAGCAACGTGGCTGAAGACCCGGCCTTGACCACAGCTTTCAAGGTGGACCTGGAAATTTCAGCCAGCGCCTGGACCGGTACCATTTCAGCGCCATGAAAACCATTAGCGACGCAGTAAAGCCAATGACCAAAGGACAGCATAGATTACTGTTGATCACCTTACTGCTACTGGTGCCGGTTTTTCACGTCTGGCCGGCCGACACGCCGGTAAATACGATCACAGAAGAGCTGCAAGAGGATCTCGAATTACTCACGCCGTATTCCGCAACCGGCGCAACCGTGAAACGCGAGCCGCATGCCCTGTGTATGGGGTTCCAGCCTTTTGAATTTCTCGCCTGCGGGCCCATGATGAGTATTCGTCTTGAGCTGATGCCGGGCATGTACGGGAGCATGCAACACACCACCACCCAGGGTGGTGCACTTGCCCAGCTGATGAGCATGCTTTCCGGCATGCAGGGTGCAAGTGATGCAGGCACTCTGGAGGCCCTGGCGCGCGAAGCTGACAGTGTGGATGGCTCGACCATCACGATTGCAATACCGTTGATTGACTATGGCTTCAGTGGCTCTTTTAGCAATGCATCCATTGCAATGAACCGCGCCAACAGCAGCGAAAATCCCGGCAATTACCAGGCCGTTGGTCCTGCCGACTCTGAGCCGGGCGGTGAGGTTGCATTTCCGCTTTCCGGGAAAGTCACGATAGATGAATACACCCCGACCATACTGCGCGGTAGCTTCTCTGGTGGAATGGTGGATCTGTCGCAGGCGGACATTTCCGGTGACAACCCCGTGCTGCCCATCCACAAAAATCTTTCAGGCACTTTTAACATCATTGCCCCGTGGCGCGGAGATGACCGTGCCAGGTTAAACCTGGCGGAGAAATCCGCGCAGGCAGTGATCGGCGATGTTAATCAGGCTTTTCCCGGAGCTCTCACTACTGCCCGGGCAGATACACCTACCGGTAACCCGTCTGGAAATTCGGGAATTATTGGCTCGCCGCTCGCCGGTAATTCATGTGACTGCAGCTGTAACTATGCTTTGACGGCGGTTCCGGCCTGTCTCACAGCTTGTGCCGGCACCTTTGAGGCTTGCAAGGGTATTGCTGTGTCAGCACTCGATGCCGCCACGCTACAGGCGGCCGAAAGCCTCGAGGATGTTGTTGCCATTGCCGAGGTCGAATTGCGAAAGAAATTCATCAGCCGGACGGAAACCCTGTACGGGGACCAGGCCACCTACCAAGACATATTGGAGACTCAAATGAACACTTTCGACAGTATGGACAGCCTGGATTCCAAGGCTACATTCTATGTAACCATCGGTGGCAAGCCCGATTGTCCGCCCCCTGCGGAACTCGCTTCCAGCCTGGGAATGACGACGTTCATGTTTTGCCGCTAGATTAATATGTTGATCAAGATCGGCCGTGATGTGGAGATCTTGCAGTACCGCGCTTCACAGGCCTGTCATGCGCCTACTATCGTACCGGTTTGCGTTCGCAAATACTTGCAGGGAATCATTTACGCCAATCCTGTATGGACGCCAAAAGAGCGCGAAAGAAGGAGATATCGGTAGCCGTTAACCCGCATTACGCAGAAGATTGCTATTATATTCAACACCAGAACCATATAGCTTGGCAGTGAAGAATCACACGTACAACAATAAAACCCTTTTGGTTGTTTCTCACACACCATCTGAAAACACGGAGCGCTTAGCCCAAGCGTTGATAACGGGTGCAACTCACAAGGATATTGCCGGTGTACAGGTCCGGCTTTGCAAGCCACTTGAAACCGGACCCGATGAAGTTTTAAAAGCGGATGCCATTATTTTGGGCACTACTGAGAATTTCGGATACATGAGTGGTGCAATGAAAGATTTCTTCGATCGCATTTATTATCCCTGCCTCGAAAAAACCGCATCTCTGCCATTTGCTCTGTTTATACGTGCCGGCAATGACGGTCTTGGCGCGCGCAGCAGTATTGAACGAATCACTAAAGGACTGGCCTGGAAACAAGTACAAGCAGCACTGATTTGCTGTGGTCCCTGGCAGGACAAGTTTGCGGGCCAGTGTGAAGAGCTTGGCATGACCATGGCCGCCGGCCTTGAGGCAGGAATATTTTGATCCACAAAAGCTTAAAGGTATCCCATGCTGACTGACCCCGATCCACAGCTTATGCTGGAAGCCATTAATCAAACTATGCCGTTTGGCAAATATGCCGGTCGTAAGTTACTGCAGTTACCGGAGCCATACCTGGTCTGGTTTGCGGGGAAGGGCTTTCCTGCAGGAAAACTGGGGCAACAGTTAGCGTTGGTTCATGAGATCAAGGTTAATGGCCTGGAAACGATGTTGCAGCCGCTTTTAGATGCAAAGTAATGCATTCAATCTTTGTCGGTCACGGTGTTATGTCACTTTTCTAATTCGCAGTACATATTCTCTGCTAAAAGCCTACAATGTTAAGTTCTTGTTACCACCGGGGCACAATCACAGTTGATTAATCGCGCTGGCTTTCTTATAACATCAATAATGGGTGGCCTGACCGTATTGCTGTGGGCAGTCGTCAACCAGCCTGACGTAGAACCGCCCTGGCCGGGCACCATTAAAGGCTTCTGCTTCTCACCTATGCGAGGAACGCAGATGCCGGTGGAGGGGCAATTTCCTTCCGCCTTCGAAATCGACAAAGACCTCGCATTGCTTGCGGGAAAGGCCTATGCCGTGCGCACCTATTCGGTGGAGTCCACGCTGGCAGATATACCCCTGCTGGCAGGGGCGCATCAGCTCAACGTCATGTTGGGAGGCTGGATCGGCAAAGACCCGGCGGCGAACAAGAAGGAGCTCACAAGACTCGTCGATGTCTTTGAGGAAAACCATGAACAGGTCATACGGGTAATCGTCGGCAATGAGGCCCTGCTGCGGGGTGACCAGACAGTCGAGGAGATGATCGGCCATCTGAATCGGGTTCGTGAAGATGTCTGGGCCCCTATCAGCCTGGCTGAACCCTGGCACATCTGGCTCAAATATCCCGAACTGGTCAGGCACGTGGATTTTATTGCAGTCCATATTTTGCCGTATTGGGAAGGTATCGACGTCGATCGCGCCGTCGACTACGTTGTTTCCCGCTACGAGCAACTCAAGACTGCCTATCCGGACAAACAAATCATCATTGCCGAAGTAGGCTGGCCCAGCAATGGACGCACCCGCAAGGACGCCAGTGCCACGTTGGCCAATCAGGCCACATTCCTGCGGCGCTTTCTCGCGGTTGCGGAACGTGAGAAGTACACCTACTACGTCATGGAGGCATTCGACCAACTATATAAGCGGGAGTTGGAAGGGGAGGCCGGAACCAACTGGGGTGTGTATGACAGTGAACGTGAGCCCAAGTTTGAATTTACTGCGCCGGTGGTCAGGATACCGGAGTGGCGGGGGCTGGTGGCGATCAGTATCGGGCTCACCGTACTGCTTTTAGCTGTTATGTTCCGTGACAGCGCCGGATTGAAGAAGCGCGGCCGGGGCTTCCTGACATTGGTGGCCTACATAATTACCACTTTTGCCGTGTGGATGGTCTATGAGTACTCCCGCCAATACCTGACCCCGGCAACTCTGGCAGTGGGAATCATGCTTTTTATCGCGGCGCTTGGCGTCATCGTTGTGTTACTGGCCGAGGCTCACGAATTGGCAGAGGCTGCGTGGATGCATCCCTGGCGCAATGTGCGACGCCAATCAGGGGTGCCGGATGAAGAGCTTCCCATGGTTTCTTTGCACGTGCCTGCCTATAACGAACCTGCTGAAATGATGATACAAACACTCGATGCACTGGCGGCGCTGCGTTATCCGCGGTTTGAAGTGCTGGTTATCGACAACAACACCAAGGATGCGAGTGTGTGGCAACCGGTGCAGGCTCACTGTGAGCGATTGGGCGCGCGTTTTCGGTTCTTTCACGTCGATCCGCTCGCGGGTTTTAAGGCGGGCGCACTGAATTTCGCATTGCAGCAGACGGATCCCGCGGCGGAGATAATCGCCGTTATCGACAGCGACTACATTGTTAATACCGACTGGCTGCTGGATATGGTGCCCCATTTCGGCGATCCCGAAATGGGCATAGCCCAGTGTCCACAGGATTATCGCGACGGCGCTCAAAACGCCTTCAAAGCGATGTGCATGGCCGAGTACCGGGGCTTTTTCCACATCGGCATGATCACCCGCAACGAGCGCAACGCGATCATCCAGCACGGCACCATGACACTGGTGCGCCGGCGCGTCCTGGAGGAAGTCGGGGGATGGAGCGAGTGGTGCATCACCGAAGACGCCGAACTTGGCCTGCGCATCTTCGAGAAGGGGCATAAGGCGATTTACATCCCGAAGAGCTACGGTAAAGGTTTAATGCCAGATAACTTCGCAGACTTCAAAAAACAGCGTTTTCGCTGGGCCTATGGTGCGGTACTGATTCTCCGCCACCACCTGGCGCAGCTGCTTGGACTAAAGTCCACCAAGTTGACCCGTGGACAGCGTTATCATTTCATCGCCGGCTGGCTTCCCTGGCTGGCCGATGGATTCAATCTCGTCTTCAACCTGGGGGCGTTGGCGTGGACGGTAAGTATGCTGTTCTGGCAAGACTCGATCCCGCCGCCGAATATCCTGTTCGCGCTGCTACCGGTTTCCATGTTCGTATTCAAGTTGCTAAAGATGTTTTTTCTCTACCGGCGACGGGTGGAGGCCACGCTTCGCCAGAGCCTGGCGGCCAGTCTCGCCGGTCTCTCTCTGTCGCACACCATCGCGCGCGCTATTCTGACCGGTTTTGTTACCCGGCGAATCGGTTTTTTCCGTACACCAAAGTTCGCCAGTAGCAGTGCCTTGCTCCGGTCGCTGCTGGATGCACGCGAGGAACTGCTGTTTCTACTGGCGCTGGTGTTGGCAATTGCTGGCTTGTTCCTGATCCGCAATGACAGCGACATGATGGACATTCGCGTCTGGGCCATTGTGCTGGGGGTGCAGTTAACTCCTTACCTGGCGGCGGTGATAGTCGCGGTGATCGGTGGCTTCCCGAAGTTGCCGGCCAGGCTGGTCGGAGCTATGGACTAGCCGGAGCTATCGACTAGTCGGATATATGAGCTAGTCGGAAATGTCTGATGGCGTGGTATTCAGGTCGCTATGCAGGGAAGGTTCGAGGCTCAAGGTATATTGGTTTCCACCGAACAAATCCCGGGTCAGGGTAATTATCGCCTGCAGCCAACGTGAAGACGGCCCGCAACCAGTTGGCAAATCCTCCCCTTTCCGACACACCAAAGTCTGTCCTTGCCGGGGTTGCCCTTCCTGGGTCAGAAAATGCATTCCCGGGAGCGGCCGCAACGGTGCACCGGGTGCAGTGGCGGCAAGCCGCAGCAGCGAGGGGCGCTGGTCACCCAATAGGTTCAGAATGATCCCAGGCAGCTGATACAGGGGCACTTCACCCAGTTTCAGTGGGCCGTGCTGTCCGTCGATGACCACCAGGGGAGTCGTCACCAGGGTCTCAAACATCCAATCCTGGAAATCTTCGCGTTTGTCGGCCAATAACCCCGAGGCAGTATATCCGTCGAAGTTTTGTCCGAGAAAGGGAAGGTGGTCGCCAAACAGTACGATCAGGGCATCGGGGTCCTGTGCCCGCAGTTCCGCGAGAAACACCATCAGTTCGCGTGACTTGTAATACATGGTATTGGCGTAATCGCGTATAAAATTATTGTCGTCATTGGTCTGGATGACTGGCGGACGGGCCTCGTTGAGTGGATAGTCGAGATGGCCAAAGATGGTCAGCACATAATTGAAAATTGGCGTCCCGCTGTCCAGCATCGGTTTGATTTTCTGTAACACCTGAGTAAATAACGAAGCATCACCAAGGAAGTTCCGGTTCATATCGTCCATCTGGAAGTCATCCCTCGACCAGTAATGGTCAAAACCAATTCGGTGGTAGGCGTTGACCCGGTTCCAGAAAGCGGCGATATTCGGGTGCGAGGCGATGCTTTGATAGCCGATACCTTTCAAATGGCGCGGCAGACAGGGTACGTCGCGTCTTAGCCAGCCCTCGAAGAACACCGCGTCTTCGGTAACCGGAAAGCCGCACAAAACCTCGAATTCCGCGTTGGCCGTATAGCCACCGTAGACCGGCGACAACGCTTTAGAATTACCTGTCTGCGCCCACAGCGCGCGGAATGCCGGGTCGATGGGGTCTGCCGACAATCCCGCCGCTGTTAGCGCCATTGGGTCCCAGAAAGATTCCAGCACAATCATGTGCACATTGCGACCGGGCATACCGGTTGGCACGGCGACGGGTCCCGCATTCGGATTTTGATCCGGATTTGCCTGCTGTAATTCACTGAGGGCCTCTTCCACTTCGATCCGGTTAGGGGGATTCGCTCCCCGCGCGAGATAGCGGGCAGACTCCTGCACCAGGTGAATAAGCAGACCGCGTCCGGAGAAATTACTGCGCTGGTTCCAGACAGTGTTGCCGTACCAGCTGTCCATCGTGTGCGAAATAACGGCGGGTGCCTGTACCAGACCCCAGCCAGCGGCTGCCAGTACGGCCAGCATCACCCAGGTAGCAGCGGAGCGCCAGGCTAACGCGAATGCCAGCAGTATAAAGGGCAGCACAACCACCACCACTACGCCCGCCAGCTGCCAGCCTTCGAACAGCATGAACATATTACTTGCCGCCAGCAGATCATCCGGCATCATCGGGCCGCCAAGCACCACGACCTTGCCGGCATTGGCGAGATGCAGCGCCGCCATCAGAACGGTGATAGATGACAGGAACCAGGCCAGATTGCGCGACATCGTGTATATAATCGCACCCAGCAACAAATTCGCAATCAGGTCACGCGGCACTGCATTCCTATAAAGCGAAACATCGAATACCCAAGCGGATATCCCCTGCAACAGTGCCCACCAGATTGCTACAAAGCCAAGGGCAATGATCCAGCCTGTTGCACGTTTGCGCACCGTTGCCGTTTTTTTCATACCGAATTGTACCCGCACAGTCTCCGCTAAGCGCTAGCCGGAGGTTCAGCTAACCTTACTGGCTCCAAATGCACCAAATTAGTGGCACAGCTTAACATGCTGCCTTTTGATGTCAGCTATTAAACAACAGTTTTGGTGAGGGAATTACCACACGATCTAAGACACACCTGTGTTTCGTGGCGTGCTTAGTCTGTTCTCCTTGAAAACTCAAGCAACTGCTCAAAAATTGCCACAACATCTTGTAAAAACCTTTCCCCTGTTGCTTTCAGTTCGCTGACTCTCACCTGGTCATCCACAAGTAATCCGTTATTGCAGGTATGCACTGCTTGCTCCAAATCATTTTCACTTGTAAGCAAGGCTCGCAAACCATTATCTTTTGTTCTGACCTCTTTTTCTTTACTATCTCTGAAGTAATGGAAGCCGGCGGCCAGGCTTCCTATGACTATTATTAACTCGTGAAACTCGGATGGAATCGAGTTCGCCACATCCTTCAGGATTTTGGCAGGTGAAAATTCATTCATGACCCGATTCCTTTCCCCTCATCCAATGTTGTAGCCATTCGTCAGTCTGTTTGCCCAAGCACATTTCATGCAAATCCAACATACTTTCAAGCCAGCTAGCTCTTTTAATACCGGGCAAATATTGTTCAATATGGCTGTAATCACTTCTAATAAAATGAACAATTACCTGGGCTGGTTCCATTTGATCTTTCGTTGGCTCAAGTGCCGGATCCAATTTTTTGACAAATGCTATGTCAGCGACCTTTCCCGGTGCATGGATGCATATGTCCAACCTTGGACTGCCAGTGATATTCAGGTCAGAATAAACGGCCAATGCTCCTGGAACACCCCCAACTCCAATATGACCCAGTTGCATATTTGCCAAACGTTCAAGTAGAAAGCCCGGTCGTCGTGGCTGGCCCGATCTGTCCACGAACCTCTGAGTGGCCCGTATTTTGCTGGCCTGTCCAGCGACAATATAACCGTAGGGTAGGAACACCCCGCTAGTTCACCCAAACGTTTCTTACTCATGAACTCTGGGTTTTGAGATGAATGCCCTAACCAGTTGAGCAGGAGAGTTTTTAGAATTACTGAGAAGTAGTCTCCCCGCCTGGTCAATAAAGAAGGCGCCGCTTAATGCGGCCTTTTTTCTTGGAGGGTTCTCAAAACCAGGAGCAGAATGTAGTGTGCCGCCCAGGCACCCTTACCCCTTTATTTGCTCTTCTCCGGTCTTGTGAGTGAATATTAGGCCGCGACATAGAACATCGATTCATTGTCCGGCAGTGATGTCTGCCGGATCTTCAGCTTAAAATACTCGGTATCCCTGATGCCTCTGGCGCGTTTTGTTGATCATGCCAATACTCACATTGCCAGCCTCTATCCTGGCACTGGTGAGCTTGTGCTTTGCATAGTTGCAGATGCCTACACAGTGCCTTCTTAGAGATTTCGCAAACTTTTTCAGGTAGAGCATGTTCGACTCCTCCGCTATCTGGCACCAACCTTCCAGTTGCTCTACCATTTCATCAAAAGAGTTGGCGTTCCAGAGTACCTGGAGTTGCTCCTTCAATAGGTAGAGCGTATTGAGGTTGCTATTGTTTTCCAGTAGCGTCCGTAACTTGTCACCTTGCTGCTCGTTCAACTTATCCGCGTTTTTCAGCAACAGGTAATGGGTCCCCTTTATCAACTCTTTGCCGGGCTTGCTGGCTTTCCTGAATTCAATGCGACGTTGATTCTGGATCGCTTTGCTGTAGTTCTGCATGATGTGGAAACGGTCAAATACAATGTCGGCATTGGGTAAGCAATCACGTACGGACTTCTGATAGGATGGACCCATGTCCATCGCGACAGCCTTTATTTTTGCAGCGGTTTCTGACGGAAGCTGCTGTAAAAATCCAGAGAAAACATCAGCCGTTCGGCCTGTTTCTACCCCGATTAAATGTCCTTCCACCATATCGTAAATTACCGTCATGTAGTCGTGCCCTTTCGCTCTGGCCACCTCATCAACCCCGAGGTACTTCAGGCCAGTCAGCTTTGTCGGATCAAGTGCCGGGAGGGTTTCCTCAAGGTACGCCTTGTCGATATTCTTCACCGTCTCCCAGCGCACCCCCAGATGCCTGGAGACTGCCTGAATGCTCATGTGGCGACACAAACCGCTGATCATGCGGCAGAAGCGACGTGTGAAACGACAGCCCTTGTCAACAAACTCACAGCGTTCCATCCGCCGCTCGTTCTTGCTGATAAACACCTGAGCCAACTCCATGTCGATCATGCAAGGGTAGCCAAACAGCGGCATATCCCTGACCTGCCGACGGACATACCGATTGACGGTTCCCTTCTCGCCGGTAACGGGGTCTGTCGCGTTTCTACGCCTATCTCGGCGGCAGTGAATGACAAGCTGCCGCCCTGCTTCGTCCAGTCCTATTTGATTGACGCACTGCCCCCTGAGGCCCAAAATATCCCTCTGGATGTCGATTCCCATTGTCCTGTTCCATATAAAGTCTTAGAAGCCTTATATACCAACAGATTGCGTGGAGATCGGCATCCTTTTTCACTCATA
>Ga0105053_10006138_pt1 | contig 16697 bp, 13 predicted proteins | sample BON01_FD_78093 | JGI IMG/M metagenome (GOLD analysis project Ga0105053, IMG submission 78093) | Freshwater microbial communities from Lake Bonney liftoff mats and glacier meltwater in Antarctica - BON-01 | ecosystem: Environmental > Aquatic > Freshwater > Ice > Glacier meltwater | place: Lake...
AGAGAACTGGTTACAGAACTAGCCATCGACGTCAGACTTGACCGCGAGGATTAATACTCGTTACTTCTGCAGCATCTGATTCGTTAACACTATTTCCGGGAAAACCGAGTCCACACTCGATTCGCTGCAAAATATATCTGTATCGTTAATACCTGCTGTTGCCTGTCAGTGCCGGTCACTCCCACTCAATCGTGGCTGGCGGCTTTCCGGATATGTCGTAAACAACTCGCGACACCCCTGAAATCTCATTGATGATCCGCATGGAAACCTTCTCAAGAAACTCATAAGGTAAGCGCGCCCAGATTGCAGTCATGAAATCGATGGTTTCAACAGCACGCAAGGCGATCACCCATTCATAGCGACGCTGGTCACCGACAACACCGACCGACTTAATCGGCAGAAAGACCGCGAAGGCCTGGCTGACGCTATCGTACAAATCGTGCTTGCGGAGCTCTTCAGTAAAGATATGGTCGGCTTTTGCCAATGGCTCAAGGTACTCTTCTTTCACCTCACCCAATATTCGCACACCTAGCCCGGGGCCTGGAAACGGGTGCCGGTAAACCATTTCAGGCTCCAAACCCAGCGCCACACCAATGCGCCTGACTTCATCTTTAAACAACTCGCGCAAAGGCTCGACCAGTTTCATTTTCATGTAGTCCGGCAGACCGCCAACATTGTGGTGTGATTTGATTACATGTGCCTTACCGGTGCGACTGCCAGCTGACTCAATCACATCGGGATAAATCGTGCCCTGTGCCAGCCACTTCACCTGGCCATCAGAGCGGGTACAGTTTTTGGCCTGCTCTTCAAAAATATCAATAAACAGGTTACCGATAATTTTGCGCTTCTTCTCCGGATCGGATTCGCCGGCAAGACCTTCAAGAAACATCTCACGAGCATCCACTCTAATCACGTGCACGCCCATGTGCTTGGCAAAGGTGGCCATTACCTGATCGCCTTCTTTGTAGCGCAACAAACCGTGGTCCACAAAAATACAGGTCAGCTGATCACCAATAGCTTCATGCAACAAGGCCGCCACGACGCTTGAATCAACACCGCCTGACAAACCCAGTAATACATGATCGGTACCGACTGAATCACGTACCGTCTGTACCGCATCTTCGATAATATTCGCTGCTGTCCAGAGCGCTTCACAGCCACAGATATCCAGCACGAAGCGACTTAGAATTTGTTGGCCCTTACTGGTGTGGGTAACTTCGGGATGAAATTGAACGCCGTAAAACCGGCGCTGCTCATCAGCGATCGCGCACACCGGGGCGGATGCAGTCTTGGCAATCAGTTCAAAGCCTAGCGGAAGTCTGACAACTTTATCACCGTGACTCATCCAGACATCGAGCTGGTCACTACCGCCTGTTTCACTGGCTGAGCGATCATAAATACCATCAAACAGCGAGGAAGCATGCAGCAGATCAACCTCGGCATAGCCAAACTCTTTTTCGTCTGATGGATCAACCTTGCCGCCCAGCTGCGCGGCCATGGTGTGCAGGCCGTAACAGATGCCCAGAACTGGCACCTGCATTTCGAAAACTATTTGAGGGGTTTTGGGGCCTTCATCAGTGGTTGCAGACTCAGGTCCACCCGAAAGAATAATACCTCTCGGTTTGAACTCTTCAATCTCGGCAACACTGACATCCCAGGGAAAGATCTCGCAGTAGACGCCAATTTCGCGAATCCGCCGGGCGATCAGCTGCGTGTATTGCGAACCGAAATCAAGAATCAGAATACGGTGCTGGTGAATATCCGGTACTGCTTCCTTTGAGGTGTGTTGCGTCATTATTAAAGGCCCTGGTTAGCCGAGCTTATAGTTGGGTGCTTCTTTGGTAATCTGCACATCGTGAGCATGGCTTTCGCGCACGCCCGCGTTGGTGATACGGACGAATTGAGCCCGCTCACTGAATTCTTCAATGGTTTTGCAGCCCATATAACCCATCGATGAACGTAACCCACCCAGCAACTGGTGAATTACACCCGACAATGGTCCTTTGTACGGCACCCGACCTTCAATACCCTCAGGAACCAGCTTGTCAGCTGAAACATCCATCTGAAAATAGCGGTCTTTGGAACCTTCCTGCATAGCGCCCAAAGAGCCCATGCCACGATAAGATTTATAGGAGCGGCCCTGGAATAATTCAACATCACCTGGCGCTTCTTCAGTACCAGCAAACAGTCCACCGATCATCACAGTAGAGGCACCGGCAGCAATCGCCTTGGCCAAATCACCTGAGAAGCGAACGCCACCATCAGCAATACAAGGAACGCCTTTCTTCATCAGCGCCTTAGCAACATTATTGATCGCAGTAATCTGCGGAACACCAACACCGGCAACCATGCGAGTCGTACAAATCGAGCCTGGGCCCTGCCCCACTTTCACACCATCTGCACCGGCTTCCACCAGCGCCAACGCACCTTCACTTGTGGTCACATTGCCACCAATAATCTGCACATCGGGGAAGTTCTTTTTAACCCAGCGAATCCGGTCCAGTACACCTTTGGTATGCCCATGCGCCGTATCCACAACAATCACATCAACGTTGGCTTCTACCAGTGCAGTAATACGTTCTTCCGTATCCCCACCGACACCAACGGCCGCGGCAACCATCAGACGCTCGCGAAAATCTTTGGCTGCATTCGGGAAGTCTGAGGACTTCTGAATATCCTTAACGGTAATCAGACCGCGCAGTTCAAAGTTATCATTAACGACCAGTACTTTTTCAATGCGGTGACGATGCAAGAGTTCCAACACTTCGTCCTGGCTGGCGTCTTCTTTAACGGTTACAAGATCTGCTTTGCCCGTCATGATCTTGCTGACTGGCGCGCCCAATTCGCTTTCAAAACGCATATCACGCGAAGTGACGATACCTACCAGCTCATTGCCATCGACAACCGGAACACCGGAAATATTATGCCGGTGTGTAATACTCAGAACATCGGAAATAGTGGTATTGGGACTAACCGTAATCGGGTCCTTGATGACCCCTGCCTCATACTTCTTAACAATACTGACCTGCTCGGCCTGATGTTGCAGACTCATGTTCTTGTGAACAACACCGATACCACCTTCTTGCGCCATCGCAATGGCTAGACGCGCTTCAGTCACCGTATCCATAGCAGCGGACATCAACGGTGCGTTGAGGCTCAATTCTGCGGTCAAACGGGTTTTCAGCGAGACGTCTTTAGGCAGGACGTCGGAGTAGGACGGTACGAGGGATACATCATCAAAGGTGAGCGCTTCACCGATTACTTTCATGGCAGGCATACTCCGTATTGTATATGGCAACGCCCGGATCATACCGGGCGCGTTAGCCGAGCATTATAGCGCTTGGGTGGGGTTTGAATCAAAGGCTGATTTCGCGAGTCTAATGATGACCTTCTTTTAAAGATTCTTTGTCTTCACTATGCCCCCGGCTCTGCGGCAACGGTGGGTTGCTCAATCCATCAAAACGATCTGTTACATACCTACTATGGCAAGCGACACAGGATTCGGTCATCCAGCTGAAAACCTTCACCTGCTCCTGAGTATCTTTCTGCTCTCCAGCTTTTGCCAACGATGCCGCCAACTGATGGAAGCGTTTGTCCATTTGCAGGAACCCTTCGGGTACCGAGGCAACCAGATCCTGACGATCCTGTTCGGTCAGAGACTGCGCCATAATAAAGCTGTCGTGTATGGCCTGCCCCTGCTGAGCAACTGTGGCGTGGTTGCCCTGGACGATAGCGCTGAATACAACCTGCATCGCGGATTGGATCTCGACCATCTCTTGTACTAAAAGTCCACGCAGCTTCGGACTCAAAACGGGACCTGCTGCAGCTGTATTCAATTGCTCAAAAGTATCGTTTTGAACGCGATATTGCTGCCAGCCCAGAAAGTCAAAGTGCCACCATTCATATTCATAGACGGTAAATCCTTCGACCTCCATTGTCCGGCGCAGCAAGTCACGATGCTGGCGTTGAAGATCTGATCCGCCCGGATAGTCGGGATAAGATCGCTCTGACATTTCGTCATACAAACCCGGCATTTCAACTGCTTCACCGCTGGCCAAATCGTACAGCGTCAAGTCAACGGCTGCGCCGCGGTTGTGCCGCGAACCCTTAGCCGGATCAGCCACAAATTTTTTGCCCGACTCAGGCGTTGCGTCCCAGAATATTTTGGTCACGTACCAGGGCCGGTAAGCATCATGCACCAATAAACCGTAACCCTGCGCCTGCAGTTGTTGAGCGATTCGGCCTAAGGCTTCAGCCGCCGGGCGTTGCAGAAAGGCCTGTACGGATGAATAAACCGGCGTGCCCAGAAAGTTATTCGAGCCCGCATAACGTACGTCGAGTTTTATAGTGTCGCCATAGGCGGTGATATCGACCAGATCGGAGTCCTTAAAATCACCATCCTCCTCCGGTGGACTGGCTTGCTGGGCTTCCGCTTCCAACTCGGCAACAGGACGAACAGGTTCAATTTTAAAAAACCGCTCGTCAACAGCTTCAACAGCTTGCGCTTGTGCGCTCTCACTGCCCGCTTCGTCCTGCCCAAACACCGGACCGGCAAAACCAACAACAAGACCGAAAACCACCCCACCAAAAACTGAGATTCCGTACTTTCTATTCATCAGCTTCGCTTCCATTCGTCATATTTTAAAAAATCCTGAGCTGAGTTTGAGCGCTAATTTCGCCGCCCTCAAATAGGAAAAAGCCCCCAAATTCAACCGGGAGCAGTGGTTGCATAGCACACACTCAGGGTTTCGGAGGCAGGAAGCCGACGCCAAAGCGACACAGGATGTGCTTGAGCGTCCCTGTGTGTGAGCTATGCGGCCAATGCGACCCACCTTAAAATGAGGGGCTCCTACATACCTATCATTAAGGCGAAATCAGCGCTCAAAGACCTTCTGCCCATCAATCCACGTCTCCAACACCCGCGTTCGGGGAATCTCCGCCACATCCACTTTCATAATATCCCGATCCAAAACAACAAAATCCGCCCTCTTACCCGGCTCTAATGAACCGACTTCATTCTCCATAAACCCCGCATACGCCGCATCGCGTGTAAAGCCTCTAACTGCTTCATTACGAGTCAGGTTTTGTTGCGGATACCAACCGCCTTCCGGCCAACCTTTGAGGTCCTGACGGGTAACGGCCGCGTAGATACCGAGCATGGGGTTGACTACCTCGACGGGGAAATCTGAACCCAAAGCCAAACGACCACCGCTGTCCAGAATGGAGCGCCACGCATAAGCGAATTTTACGCGGTCCGGCCCAAGTCGCTCTTCTGCCCAGTACATATCACTGGTGGCATGAATGGGTTGCATGGCGGCGATGACATCAAGCTCGCCGAAGCGAGGAATATCATCTGCGGTTAGGATCTGGGCATGTTCAATGCGGTGACGACCGGGGTTGTCGGGATGCTGCTTGATGGCTGCCTCCAGCGCATCCAATGCGACTTGATTGCCACGGTCGCCAATCGCGTGAATGCCAACCTGCAAGTTGCAACCGAGCACCTTATCCACATCCGCCTGCATTTCCTCTTCAGACATAAACAATAACCCGCTATTGCCTGGATCATCGGAATAATCACTCAGCAATGCTGCCCCCCTGCTCCCCAGAGCGCCGTCCATATACAGTTTGACCGCGCGCATTTGCAATCGACCAGACGGGTCATTAACCCGGCCGTTCTCACACAGCCAGTTCAATGTATCGCCAACGCCGTCAGCCAGCGCGTATACACGGGTTGGAAAAGTGCCTTCCTGGATCCGGCGCTGATAAATTTCGACCACCTGCCGCGGAATGCCCGGATCATGGACACCGGTCAGGCCCAGACTGACCATTTGCTGCAAGGCCATATCCAAAGACGCTTCGGCCAACTCCGGCGAAATCTGCGGCACATGATCTTGAACCAGTGACATCGCGCCATCGATCAATACACCGGTGGCCAGACCCTGATCATCGCGGTAGATCTGACCACCCTTTGGCTGCCAGTCACCTGATAAATCCTGATCCGCCATGGCCAATGCGGCGCTATTAACCCAGGCTGCGTGGCCATCAATTCTGGTTAAATATACCGGCCGATCAGGAAACGCTTTGTCCAGATCCGCGCGGCTGGGAAAGTCCTGTACAGGCCAGTCGTTCTGATCCCATCCTCGCCCTGTTAACCAGTCTTCAGCAGACAGGTCTTCTTCGTGCTCTCGCAATTTGACGATGACTTCATCTTTGCTGGTAGTGCCCAGCAACTGCGCTTTCGTCATACTCATGGCCAAGCCGAATAGATGGCCGTGAGAATCAATCAAGCCGGGAAGAATGGTTTTCCCTTGCATGTCGATTTCGAGCGCGTCTGGGAATTTTTCCCGCATTGGCTCTACGTTACCCACGAAGATAATTTCGCCCTTGTTGTCAAATATCATTGAGTCCGCATAGGAATAACCGATATCCATGGTGTAAATCATGGCGTTGAACATCAGGGTATGCTCGGGACGGGCGACATCCATCGCGGCATCATTGCCCGTGACGTCATTGCTCGCAGCGTCATTGGTCATGGCGCCGGGGACATCGGTAGTTTCAGGCGCCTGCGTTTGTGGCTCACAAGCCGAGCACAAGACAACGAGGACCAACAAAAGTATTTTTCTTATCACGGCAATCTCCAGGTATTCGAACAGGACATTATGGTCACTTAAGCTTATCATCTAAAAATGGAATCCGACATACAGCCAACCGATAATATTTATTCACCCAGCGAACTTAACCACGAGGCCCGCATCCATCTGGAAGCCGGCTTCGGCAAGGTCTGGGTTGAAGGTGAGATTTCCAACCTCAGCCGCCCCGCTTCCGGACACATTTATTTTTCTTTGAAAGACGCAAAAGCGCAGATTAACTGTGCGTTGTTTCGCTCCAACACTTTTGGGATGGGGTTCAAGCCCGAAAATGGAATGCTGGTGCGTGCCCGTGGCCGGGTCAGCTTATTTGAGGCGCGCGGCAACTACCAACTGATCGCCGACGCTTTGGTACGTTCAGGCGAAGGTTTGCTTAGAGCAAAATTTGAGTTGTTGAAAAACAGCCTGGCCAGTGAGGGACTGTTTGAGGAGTCGCTCAAAAAGCCACTGCCATCGTTTCCACGGCGAATTGCGGTCATCACCTCACCCAGCGGCGCTGCTTTGCGCGACATCATCAATGTATTGCAACGACGCTGGCCGCTGGCAAGCGTGCGGGTATATGGTGTTCCGGTGCAGGGAGACGAAGCAGCGCCTGCAATCGTCAAGGCGCTGGCTGCTGCCAACAAGCATGGCTGGGCGGAAGTGATCATTGCCGGGCGTGGTGGCGGTTCGCTGGAAGACTTATGGGCGTTTAATGAGGAGGCCGTGGCGCGCGCAATATTCGTCTCGGACTTGCCGGTTATTTCCGCGGTCGGACATGAAATTGATTTCAGCATCAGTGATTTTGTGGCTGATTTGAGGGCGCCAACGCCGTCTGCGGCAGCTGAACTGGCTACACCGGATCAGAGTAATCTGAAGAATGCCCTGCAGGCTGTCATGCAGCGTCTGCAACGACGAGTACAAAGTGACTTGCAACAAAAGTCACAGAAGCTCGATCACCTCAATCATCGCTTGCACCAGCAACACCCGGGTCAGCGCTTATTGCAAAACCGCAAGTCACTGCAGCAAGTGCAACGCCGCTTGCAGTTAGCCGCGGCTCGCATCGTGCCTGACAGACAACGGCATTTATCCGACTTGTTCCGCCACCGCCTGATGCCTGCTGGCATGCGGATCGTTCCGGAAAAACAACGACGCCTTCTGGATCTTAAACGCACGCTTAATGCAGTCGGCCCGATGCCTACATTGGCGCGCGGCTACGCCATCGTTATGGATGCAGAATCCGGCAAAGCCATCAGTTCAGTGCGCGATGCAAAGGCTGATCAGACACTGATCACTCAGTTTAGTGACGGGCAACTTGGATCCCGGATCACCGACATCAACAAGAAACCTCTCAAATGATTTGCCCTCCACCTTTTTTAACCAAATTCAACTTCCTTTAACCCCTTTTTGCTCCTCACTGCGTATTGATTAACTGCGTATGGCGTTTTGCCACACAGGTTTTTCACATTAATTAATTCGCACAGGAGTACATGTCATGCAAGTTAAGCCATTTTTATTCACCCTTTCAATCGCAGCTTTGACCGCCTGCTCAGTTGATGACAACAGCCACAAGCAGGTCGCCCATAAAGACGCTGATACCAGCAAACACGACATACGGGTCGTTGAACAAATAAATCGCGATGCGCTGGAGTCCAAAAAAGAGCTGGATGAAATCATTGCCATGCCGATGGAACAAGAGGAAGCGGGCAAGGCCACCGCCACATCAAGCCAGCAATCACCTGTCAGACTACAGAATGCCGATAAAAGGGTGCGTAACATCGGTGTGGCTCCCGAGAGTTACCAATACCTCCCAACAGCTCCCGCCACAGGCTACATTCGCCATGCTAACGAGCCGTTGTACAACGAAAAATACCAGCACCTGCATGTCAGCGAAGTGCTTCGAGTGGCCAGTAGCCCGGTATCAACTTTCTCCATAGACGTGGATACAGGGGCGTACTCCAATACGCGCCGCTGGTTGAATCAAGGGCAACTGCCGCCGCAAGATGCCGTCAGAGTTGAAGAGTTCATTAACTATTTTGATTACGACTATCCTTTCCCGAAAAACACGCAAGCGCCATTCCAGGCCAGCACCGAGATTGCCCCTACTCCGTGGAATGTCAATACACGGCTTCTGCGCATTGGCATCCAGGGATACAAAGTCTCCAGAGAACAATTGCCGGCCACCAACCTGGTGTTCCTGATTGATGTTTCCGGTTCGATGAATTCGCCTGACAAACTGCCATTGCTTCGCCAGGCCATGGGTATGCTGGTTAACCAGCTGGATGCTCGTGACAGTATCAGCATGGTGGTATATGCCGGTGCATCAGGCGTGGTTCTGCCACCTACCCGCGGAAATCGTAAGGCTGACATTTTGAATGCCCTGAATCAACTGCAAGCTGGTGGATCCACCAACGGTGCAGCGGGCATACAACTGGCGTATCAGATGGCGCAGCAGAACTTTGTCAAAGATGGCGTAAACCGGGTCATCCTGGCGACCGATGGAGATTTCAATGTTGGCCAGGCCAGCACCGAAGAACTGATCGACATGATTCAGCACAAGCGGGAAGCTGGTGTTTCCCTGACTACCCTCGGCTTTGGCAGCGGCAATATCAACGATCACTTGTTGGAACAGCTGGCTGATGAAGGCAATGGCAACTATGCCTATATCGACAAACTTAGCGAAGCGCAAAAAGTGCTTTCCGATGAACTTTCATCCACGCTGTTGACGATTGCCAAAGACGTCAAGATACAGGTTGAGTTCAACCCGGCGACCGTTTCGGAATACCGCTTGATCGGCTATGAAAATCGCGCACTGAACGAACAGGATTTCAATAATGACAAGGTGGATGCAGGCGAAATCGGCGCCGGTCACCGGGTCACTGCCCTGTATGAAATTAGCCTGGTCGGTAGCGAAGGAAATCGCTTACCCGACAGACGCTATCCATCGAACGCAGCCAATACTGATGCTCGCGAAAGCAGCTTTGGTCACGAACTGGCGCACCTTCGGATTCGCTACAAGTTGCCTCAGGAATCAACTTCAAAACTGATTGAAGCCCCCATCATGGATACCGGCATCAACGCGCACGGCGGGGACAGTTTTGAGTTTGCTGCTGCAGTTGCCGCATTCGGGCAAAAATTGCGAGGTGGAAAATACCTGAACGAATTCAGCTACGCAGATATCGCCAAACTGGCCTCCAACTCTCGCGGTAAAGATATGCAAGGCTACCGCAGCGAGTTTCTGCAACTGGTTAATCTTGCTGGCACACTGGATCGCAATGCCAACGCCACTAACAGTGGCTCCAATGGTTCGCGAGCGCACTGACACCTTACAGCTTGGCGCAATGCTGCGAATCAGCTACGCTGCTTATATGCAGCAGAAGTCAGACGAGAAATTGATGCAACAATACGCCAACGGCGATGCACAGAGTTTTGAGATTCTGTATAACCGGCATAAAGGCGCTTTGTATCGATATTTCAGGCGCCAGATCAACGATGAAAGCGCCGCCAATGATTTGTATCAAGGTGTCTGGGAAAAAATCATCAAGGCTCGTCGCAAATACAAAAGCAGCACACCGTTCACTGCCTGGATGTTTCGTATCGCGCATAATCATCTGGTTGATTTTTACCGCCGTCACAAACCCGCTGAACTGCTTGACGACCAGCAACACACCGCCAAGCAAGCCGAGCCGGTTGAGTTTCTGGTAGATCAGCAACAACGTGACAGGCTGTTGGCAGAAATCGCCTTGTTACCGGAAGAACAGCGCAGTACCTTGTTATTAAAATTGGAGGCCGGACTTAAAATGGAGCAGATCGCGACTGTCACGGGCGTCAACCGGGAAACGGTGAAAAGTCGCCTGCGATATGCGGTTAACAGACTCAAACGGAATTTGCTTGAATGAACAGCAATCATAAAAACGGAAAAGACGATCGCTCACTTGATCATGAGCTGGACCAATTGGATCAGTTGTATCACAGTGATGAATCAATTGAGCCGCCAGATCTGATCGACCAGACCATTTTAAACAAAGCACGTCGTGCAGTAGAGCCCAAAAACAGTTGGCTGGATTTCGGCTGGATTCATGGTGTCACGACCGTTGCGCTGGTGGTTTTAACGTTTTCTATCTTTACCACCCAACGGGAAACCGGAGAGTTTGAACCGACGGTAGGCAAATCAGTCGAACGTGCGCCCGCTGAAGTCAGCGGGCAATTGGCAGCAGGAGCTGCGGTTTCAAGTCTGCCGGTTGAAGCACCCAAAAAAGAAATACGGGAAAAGACTCGCGCTCGTGATCAAGACGGGGTACAGCAACATTTGCTCGATCAGATATTGATGCATAAACATGCCGGTGATGAGCGCTGGATTAAAGAATTGTCAGATTTCAAAAATCTTTACCCGGACTTTCCGTTGCCGCAAGAGCTCCAGAACCAGGAATAACTGCAGATGTTGACCCCCAAAACCCAGGCCAGTGTCGAAGAAATTATTAAAAAAAGCCGTTTTGTCAGCCATGCTGCCTGCGTAACATCACAAGCTGAATCACTTGAATTTTATGCATCTATGGCCGACCCCGCCGCCAACCACAACTGCTGGGCCTGGCGAATTAATTACCAAGTGCGTTCCAGTGATGATGGCGAACCTTCCGGTACAGCGGGCCGGCCCATTTTAAATGTCATTGAACATCGTCATCTTGAAAATACGATGGTGGTAGTAACCCGCTATTTTGGAGGCATCAAGCTGGGCGTCGGCGGACTGGTGCGAGCTTACTCCGGGGGTGCGGCAAAATCTCTGGATCAGGCGGGTGTTATCAAACATTTTCCCCAGGCCGAATACGTTATCCGCACCGGATTTGAGTGGGCTTCAGGGGCGCACGATTTACTTGGCCAGTTTGCAGTTGAAAAACTTGATGAGAGTTTTAACGATGAAGGCCTGATCTTGAAAATTCGTTGCCGGCAAAAAGATGTTGGAAAGCTGACCACTGGTTTGCGCGACGCCAGCCGCGGGCAAACTCAAATGGTCAAGTCTGACAATCAGGATTAAAACAACGACCCTTGTTGCTTTTCGATTTCGTTTTTAGCGTCGACTTTGTCTTTATCCGGTGCTTTCTTTTTCTCATCTGGCTTGGCGGCTTCAGCTGCTTTCTCTGGCACTGTTTCCGGTTTTCTATCGACTTTCGGCTTTTTCGCAGCTACCGGTTTTTTCTCCACTTCCGTATTCCTGGCAACTCTTTGAATCGCCGGCTTAACGACTGTTTGGCTTTTCCTGGCTGCAACGGGTTTATCGTTGCCACAAACAAAGTCGATCAGGCCACCGATGTTGCGCTCAGACTCCAACGAATGCCGCATACCGGCTTTTCGGTGTATACGATACTGATTCCGACGGCCTTGTTTGCTTACACTAAGCATGCCGCCTTCCTGTAAATCGCGTACAATTTTCTGTACGGCTCGCTCAGTGATGCCTACTGCTGCCGCAACATCGCGTAAACGGGCTCCGGAATCGCGTGCCAGACAAACAAGCACATGACCGTGATTACTGAATAGTGTCCAATCGCTCATTAGTCGGGTTTACTTTATATGAAAGAATTGGATGAATTATATTTCGTGTTTACCAATTCTTCAATCTTTGACCGATACTCTTGAGAATTGCCTTATAACTGCGCCGCCAATTCACTGCCCTCTCGTATGGCATATTTGGCGTCCAGCTCGGCGGCCTTTTCGGCCCCGCCGATCACATGGCAGTTGATGCCGTTAGCTTGCAGAGTCTTTACCAGATCACGGTTACTCACCTGACCCGCACAGATCACCACCTGATCTACATCCAGAATCTGAGCCTCGCCATCGATACTGATATGCAAGCCCTGGTCATCAATCCGTTCGTAGTTAACGCCACCCAACATGTGCACGCCTGCGTGTCGCAATGTCAGTCGATGTATCCAGCCTGTCGTCTTGCCCAGATTTTTACCCGGCTTACCCGACTTTCTTTGCATTAGCCAGATCTCACGAGGGGATTCAGGCGCTTGAGGTTTCACACCTTTAACGCCTCCCGTTGCCTGCATACTTTGATCGATTCCCCATGCACGGTTAAAGCCTTCGATGGTTTGCCCATCTCCGTCGTGAGAACCTGCATGGCATAGAAACTCTGCCACATCAAAGCCGATACCTCCGGCACCAATCAAAGCGACTTTATCGCCAATCTCCACGCCGTTTAGCAACACATCAATGTAGGAAACCACTTTGGGATGGTCGATACCGGGCAGCTCCAATTTCCGGGGAAACACACCTGTTGCCAGCACCACTTCATCAAAGCCTTCCAGATCTTCGGCTGAAGCCCGTGTGTTGAGATTCAGTTTGACACCTGTCCTGGCAATTTCCTGACGATAATAATCCAGACTCGCGCGGAACTCTTCCTTGCCCGGAATCCGCTTGGCCATGTTGAATTGGCCACCGATCTCTGACGCCTGATCAAACAAACTAACACTGTGGCCTCGAGCGGCAGCGACAGTGGCGAAGGCAAGTCCGGCAGGTCCCGCACCCACCACAGCAATAGCCTTAACAGTTTTAACTGGTAAATAATTCAGCTCGGTTTCGCGACAGGCCCGCGGATTAACCAGGCAGGTGCTGTGTTTGCCCGCGAAAGTGTGATCCAGACAAGCCTGATTGCAGGCAATACAAATATTGATTTCTTTGCTGCGACCCATCCGTGCCTTTTTAACAAACTCCGCGTCCGCCAGAAATGGTCGCGCCATCGACACCATATCCGCGTCACCGCGCGCCAGAACGGCTTCTGCCACCTCGGGCGTATTGATTCGGTTGGTGGCGATAACCGGGATATTGACTTGCGGTCGCATGCGCGCCGTCACCCAGCTAAATGCCGCACGCGGCACCATGGTGCCGATGGTGGGAATACGTGCCTCATGCCAGCCTATACCGGTATTAATAATAGTGGCGCCAGAATCTTCAGCCATTTTCGCCTGTTCAACCACTTCACCCCACTTGTTGCCATTGGGCAGCAAATCGAGCATCGACAAACGGTAGATTATGATGAAATCCTTGCCAGCTTCTTCACGGCAACGCGTGAGTATTTCTTCTGCAATGCGATAGCGGTTGCTGGTGCTACCGCCCCACTGATCGGTGCGCTTGTTAACGTGATTGGTAGTGAATTCGTTGATGAAATACCCTTCCGAGCCCATAATTTCAACACCGTCGTAACCGGCTTCACGCGCCAGGCGGGTGGCACGTACAAAACTTTTGATCTGGGTTTCAACCCCTCTGGCGCTGAGCGCTTTGGGTTTGAACGGTGTGATGGGTGACTGAATCGCACTGGGTGCCACGCTGAACGGATGATAACTGTAGCGACCGCCATGCAAGATCTGCATGCATATTTTTCCGCCTGCTTCATGTACCGCAGATGAGACCAGTTTATGCCGGGGAACCTGCCAACGATTGAACAAGCCGGATGGAAACGGCATCAGCGAACCGCGTAAGCTCGGTGCGATGCCGCCGGTAACGATCAGTCCGGCCTCACCCGCAGCTCGCTCTGCAAAATAAGCAGCCAGCTTGGGGAAGTCTTTTCGCTTGTCTTCAAGCCCAGTATGCATCGAGCCCATCAGCACCCGGTTTTTCAAGGTAGTAAAACCGAGATCCAACGGGCTAAGCATATGTGGATATTGCGATTCAGTTGGCATTGCCTAGCCCTGCTCAAGCACCAGAATTTCATCCAGATGTCGCCATTCTTCCCAGGCATCCATACCGCAACCGAACACGTAAACATCAGGCACATCCAGGCCGGTAAACTCTACAAAATCGCGCTCCAGACCGCGGTCGTGCATTTTGCGAACCAGCGCAGCCATTTTTACCGAACCGGCTTTGCGCTTTTCAACCGAGCCTTTGATGGCCGCCAGTGTATTGCCTTCATCAAATATATCGTCGACGATCAACACATGCTTGCCTTCCAGGTCGAGACGCGGCGGTACCCTATATTCCAGTTCTGCACCGTACAAGCCACCGCGGTAACGGGTGGCATGTACAAAATCCATCTGTACCGGCATTTTCAGGCGTGTCACCAGCCATGCGGCCGGCACAATGGCGCCGGTTAGCACCGACACCAACACAATCGGCTCATTACCGTAATGCGCATTGATTTCGTCTGCCATCTTCTGAACCGCTTCTTGCACCTCCTCACGGTTGAACAGGACATAGGAGTTGTCCAGAATGGTTTGAGGATCGGGTATATTTCCGTCGTCTGCTATGCCCATTTTGATTGTTCCAATTGCATGATTGAGTTTTTCCATTGCTGCCATTCAGCAACGCTTTCCAGTTCTTCGCGACTCAGGGTGTTTTTGCCTTTCAATCGTCTCAAGGCCTGATCTGTGCTGCTGGCTGCAAAGGTGTCATCACTTTCAGCCAACAACTTCCGAACATCTTCCGGGTGGCAGACAAGGGCTGAATCACAACCGGCCTGCAGTGAAATTCTGACACGCTCTGCCATACTGCCGGCAATTTCTGCGGCGAACATACCCAGATCATCAGAAAAGACAGTACCACGATAGCCGAGCTTTTTCCGTAGCAAGGTCTGTATCCAGAAAGGTGAATAACCGGCCGGCAGGTCATCCACCGCCGGATAAAGCACATGCGCCATCATCATGGCATCCAGATCTTCGGTTAGCGCCGCGAAAGGCTCAAGATCCAGCGCCTCAATCTCAGGCATAGGGCGAGGGTCACTTACATCATCGGTGTGAGAATCAGCCTCGATAGAGCCGTGGCCGGGAAAATGCTTGCCGGTGGCGCTCATGCCGGCATCGTGCATGCCGGCAATATAGGATCTTGCCAGCTCGACTATTACGTCAGTAGCAGCATCAAACGCACGGTCACCGATAATGACGCTGCGCAAGCCTACATCGAGCACTGGCGCAAAACTCAAATCGACGCCGCATACCAGCAGCTCGGTCGCCATCACGCGGGCGTGACGGTAGGCATAATCACAGGCCATTTGCGGCGATTCCGCATACATCCGGCCCAGAATTGCTAACGGCGGCAAGCGCGTAAAACCGTCTCTAAAACGCTGCACCCGGCCACCCTCATGATCCACGCAAATCAATAAATCCCGACCACTAATAGCGATAATGGAAGCGGTTAAATCACACAGCTGTTCGCAATCATGGAAATTGCGGGTAAATAAAACTACACCACCAACCGCCGGATGTTTAAGCCAACTACTTTCTTCCTCACTGACTGCCAGGCCTTCGATACCGATCAATATAGGGCCCAGTGATTCAGTGTTAGTTGACTGAGTATTGGTCGACTGAGGGCCGGCCGATTGCGCGCTGCCTGATTGACTATCGCTCGCTTGACTATTAATTGCCGTTTTCAATGTCTCTTTCCCTCAATTTGCCTCTCCAGGATGATCGCGTTCCAACAAGGCAATCGCCTCGCTGTGAGTGGTGTGTGGAAACATGTCCATCATGCCGGCACCTTTCAGCTTAAAGTCGTATTGGTTCACCAGAATGCCGGCATCCCGTGCCAGCGTTTCAGGGTTGCAGGACACATACACGACGCGCCTGGCGGTGCTTGCTGCGATGGATGCCAGCAATTCCAAAGCCCCTGAACGCGGTGGGTCCAGCATAATGCTGTCGTAATTGGCATCAGGCCAAAGCGCGCTTGTATCTTTCTCTTCACGCGCCTTATACAAGTCGACCGCATGAAAACTGACATTACCCAGATCGTTCAGTCTGGCATTGTCCGTGCCACGCTTGACCATCTCTTGCGAACCTTCCACCCCGGTCACTTGCGCCGCCTGCTGTGCGATGGCAAGGGTGAAATTACCCAGCCCGCAGAATAAATCCAGCACATGCTCATTCGGCCCAATCTGCAACAACTCCAGAGCGCGAGCCACCATCACCTCATTCAAAGGGCCATTAACCTGCGCAAAATCCATCGGCTCGAATTGATAGGTGAGATTGAGATCTTTAATCGAATATTGCAGCTGAAAGTTATCCGGTGCATGCAGCGTAACCGTGTCAGGACCACCTGATTGAAGATAAATACCCAGGCCGGTTTGGGTGCCAAATTCTTTCAGACGCA
>Ga0105053_10006144_pt1 | contig 16686 bp, 18 predicted proteins | sample BON01_FD_78093 | JGI IMG/M metagenome (GOLD analysis project Ga0105053, IMG submission 78093) | Freshwater microbial communities from Lake Bonney liftoff mats and glacier meltwater in Antarctica - BON-01 | ecosystem: Environmental > Aquatic > Freshwater > Ice > Glacier meltwater | place: Lake...
AAGTCGTCGACGGCCTTGCCGCCAACGGCGAAGACGGCAACGCGGAGGTTGAGGCAAAGGTCAAAGCCGGGGTTGAGGCGATGTGTGACCGCTTCCCGATCTATCCCGGCCTGTGACCGCGCATCTGCGCTTTGCGGGGCTTGATCCCGCAACCCAAGATCAGGCTTTGCGCGGGATCACCGCGCAAAGCCAACACCTGACCCGCTGGCTGCACGCCTTGCAGGATCTGGATCTGCCCGATGGCTGGATCGTCTCGGGCGCGATCTACAATCTGGTCTGGAACCATCTGACCGACCGCCCCGCCCTGCACGGGCTGAAAGATGTCGATCTGTTCTACTTTGACCCCGACACCAGCTATGACGCCGAAGACCGCGCCATCCGCCACGCGGCCACGCATTTCCCCGCCTCGCCCCCGGCCCAACTGCGCAATCAGGCCTGCGTGCATCTGTGGTACCCGCAGCGCTTTGGCCAACCCTACCCGCAGCTGACCCACGCCTGTCAGGCGATTGACCTGTTCTCTACCCGCAGCCATTGCATCGCCGCGCGGCTGTCGGGTGAGGCGCTTGAGATCTACGCCCCTTTCGGCCTCGAAGACATGTTCAGCTTTCGCCTGACCCCGAACACCGCCCTCAACAACCGCGAAACCCATCACGCCAAATCCGCCCGCCAGATGGCGCAATGGCCGGAATTGCAGCTTGAGCCTTGGCCCGCCTAAGCCCAAGCCGCCTTGACCAACCCACCGATTACCGCTCAAATCCACGCCCCCGCAATCGGAGGCCAAATGCCCCGCGATCCCCGCTTTGATCCCCTGTTCCAGCCGCTGAAGATCGGCCCGGTCACTGCCCCCAACCGGTTTTGGCAAGTGCCGCATTGCTCTGGCATGGGCACCCGGCCTCAATGGCCGCCATGCGGGGGGTAAAGGCCGAAGGCGGCAGGGGTGTGGTGAACAGCGAATACTGCTCGTCCACCCCACGTCCGACGACACGCCCGCCCCCTATGCCTCACTTTGGGACAATGGCGATGTGGTGAATATGGCCGCGATGGCGGATGCCGTGCATCGCCATGGCGCGCTGGCGGGGGTTGAACTTTGGCACGGCGGCCAGCGCAGCGGCAATGTGCTGTCGCGCGCCGCCGGGTTGCCGCCGCAAAGCCTGCTGGCCGAAAACGTGCCTTGGCAATGCCAGCGGATGGACCGCGATGATATCGCCAAGCTACGCGCCTGGCACCGCGCCGCGGCCCTGCGCGCGCGTGATGCGGGCTTTGACGTGGTCTATTTCTACGCCGCCCACAGCTATCTTTTGTCGCAATTCATGGACGGGGCGCTGAACCCGCGCGGCGATGAGTATGGTGGCAGTTTCGCCAACCGCGCCCGTCTGGTGCGCGAACTTCTGGAAGACACCCGCGCCGCCGTGGGCGACCGCATGGCCGTGGCCCTGCGGATCGAAGTGGTCGGCGAAGACGGCAGCGAGCGGGAAGAACGCGCAGAATTTCTAAATAAAATCAAATATCTGGTCGATATGTTCGATGTCACCATCCCCGATTACGGGGTGGAAATGGGCCCCTCACGTTTTTTCCGCAAAGCCGCGTTAGAGACCCACGTCGCCCATATCCGCGCCGCCACCGGCAAGCCCGTGGTCAGCGTTGGCCATTTTACCAGCCCCGAAACGATGCTTAGCCAACTCAACCGCGGCGTGCTGGATTTCATTGGCGCCGCCCGCCCCCCCATCGCCGCCCCCTTCCTGCCCGCCAAAATCCGCGAATGTATCGGCTGCAACATCTGCTACGCGCATGACGGTTTGGGCGCGCCCACCTGCTGCACCCAAAACCCCACGATGGGCGAAGAATTCCACCAAGGCGGGCACCCCGAACATGTCACCGGCCTCATCGGCAGCAAGATGACCGCCGAGAATACTCCAGAGACCACAATCCCCCCTGTGATGATCGCCACCGGCAGCCTGTGGCGCGCCGACGGGCGCGGGAGGAGCCTGCCCGGCGGCCATGCCAGCTATGCCGATGCCCGCACCCTGACGCCCGATCAGGTGCTGGACGGCGCGCGGCCAACGGGCCCCGTCGTGATTTTCGACGACGAAGGCTATGACATCGCCGCCGGTCTGGCCGACCTCTTGGCCAGCGAAGGCCATGCGGTCACCTATATCACCCCCGCCGGAACAGTCGCTGAATGGACCAGCTACACGGTTGAACAATCGCGCTTGCAGGCATCGCTGATTGACCAAGGCGTCACCATTCTGACCGGCCAGATCGTCACCTCTTTGGGCCCGAAAACCGCCCATCTGACCTGCGTATATACCGGGCGCACCACGCAAATCCCCTGCGGCGGGTTCATCCCCGTCACCTCGCAAGAGACGCTGTGGCTGGCCCTGAAATCCGCAAACCTGACCAGCCTGCTCGGAATCGGTTACGCCCGCGCGCCGGGGCTGATTGCCCACGCCGTGCAGGACGGCCACGCCACCGCCCGCAGCCACCCGTCGCCCCCCATTATCCCGCGCCGAGAGCGGGTCATCGTGAAAGCCCTCGCCGCGTGAACGCCCCCCAAAACACCCCCCAAAACACCCGGGGCCTAGAACGCCGGATGGGTGATTGGGCGCGTGCGCGCCTGCCCTTTGCCTTGGCCGAATTCACCATGTTCGTCCTGAAACAAGGCTGGGCCTGCCTGTTCGGCGGCATGCTTTTGGCCGGCATCATCACCACAAAACTGATATGGCAGCCCGATTGGCCTTTGCACCGCTATGACGCGCTGTTTCTGTTCGCCATCGGCATCCAAGCCCTGTTCCTGTGGAAGAAGCTGGAAACATGGGAAGAGGCCCGCGTGATCCTTTTGTTCCACCTGACCGGCACTGTTATGGAGTGGTTCAAGGTCAACGCCGGATCCTGGGGTTATCCCGAACCGGGGGTGTTCGTGATCCTGAATGTGCCGATGTTTTCAGGCTTTATGTATGCCGCCGTGGGCAGTTACATCGTGCGCGTCATCCGCATTTTCGACATGCGCTTTACGCCCTACCCACCCTTTTGGCAGACCTATGTGCTGGCGGGCGCGATCTATATCAACTTCTTTGCCCACCACTTCCTGCCCGATATCCGCATCGGGCTGTTCATCGCCACCGTGGTGATCTTTGGCCGCACACGGGTCTATTTCCGCATCCATGATCGCGAGTGGTGGATGCCCAAACCTGTGGCCGGACTGCTGGCCGCCCTTGCCCTTTGGGTGGCCGAAAACGTCGGCACCGCCACTGGCACCTGGCTATACTCAGGCCAAGCCCCGCAGCATTGGGTCAGCTTTGCCAAGTTGGGATCGTGGTATCTGCTGCTGTATGTGGCCTTCGCGACCGTCTCTCTGGTCAGCCGCCAAGCTCTCTATCCCAAAGGCCGCCCAGTTCAGACCAGACCGCGCCAATAGATCATCACAACCACCATCGTCACCACCACCAGCATCGCAAACGCAACTGATGCGGCAACCCGCACCAAAGCGGTCTTCTGCCGCTCTCCGCTGTTCAGCCGGTTCAGATGCCGCAAGCAAACGTCATAGGCCCGCGCCACTTCGGTCTCATCCAACCGCACCAACAATTTGGGATTTTGCGCCATCTCGGCCGCATCGGCCAGATAAGTTGCCGCTTCACGCACCGCTTTGGGCAAGCGCCGACCGGCCCGCTTCAGCTTGTCAGAAAGGCTGCGCCCGCGCACCCCCAGCCGTTGTTCGACCAAGGCCGAAACCCGGTCCGCCATCTGGGTGATTGTCACCGCACTCATCTTGGGCCCTTCCTCTATCCACTCCCCGTTTACCCCAGATCGCGGCATTATCAACCGCTCTGGCGCGCAACACCGTGTTTCTATAAAAGCATCAACATGCTCGCCACTATTCCCCACCCCGCCACCAACGGCGTCTCAGCGCCTCCTTTAGTGATCGTGCATGGGCTTTACGGCTCTGCCCGCAACTGGGGCGTGATCGCGCGGCGGCTGGCCGACATCCGCGATGTGGTGACGGTTGATCTGCGCAACCACGGCGACAGCCCGCATTTCCGCAGCCATTCCTATCCTGACTTGGCGCAAGATCTGGCCCAGTTGATCGGCTCCATCGGTCAGCCGGTGGATCTGTTGGGCCATTCCATGGGCGGCAAGGCAGCGATGCACCTGGCGCTGACCCAAGGGGCGCTGATCCGGCGACTGGTGGTGGCGGATATTGCCCCCGTTGCCTATGATCACGACCAAACCCGGCATGTTGACGCCATGCAAAGCCTTGATCTTGCAAATATATCCACGCGGGTTGAGGCTGACGCGGCCTTGACCAAAACCATCCCCGACGCCGCCCTGCGCGCGTTTTTCCTGCAATCTCTGGATTTCAAAACCACCACGATCCCGCGCTGGAAACTGAATCTGGCGGTGCTGAAGGCCGAAATGCCGAAGATCACCGGCTGGCCCGACACCCCCGGCGAATTCGCAGGCCCCACGCTGTTTCTGACCGGCGCGCAAAGCCATTACGTCCGCCCCGAACACCGCGCCGCCATTCTGGCCCAGTTCCCCAAAGCCCGCTTTGCCAAACTGCCCGATGCCGGCCACTGGCTGCACGCCGAAAAACCGCGCGAGTTCGAGGAAACCGTCCGGGTTTTCCTGACCGCCTAAGCCTGGTTCAAAATCTCGCGGGCAATCAGCCAGCTGACGGGCCCCGCCAGCACAAAGCCCGCCGCCGCTGCGATCAGGATCCAACTCATCGTGACATAGCCCATCGTCAGCGTGGCAATGATGAACGACCCCATCAGTGCGGTCGAGATGATCGAGAATAGAATCATGGTCAGACGGGCCATTGCGTCCTCCGGCTGGGGTGAATTTCCCCTAGTTCGGCCCAAAGCCCCGACCCAAACCATGATCCAGATCAAACATCACATTTTTCGCATGTATTGGAATGTCGCAAACCTATTCCGTCGGAAACTCCGGCCCGACGATATGCACCGCAAGCAGGCAGCCGTTGGGGGTATAGCTGTCATGCTCGGTCCCATCGGCGTAAAAAACCATGTCGCCGGTCTTGAAAACCGTGCCATCGCTTTCAATTAACTCGCCCTCAAGGATCAAAAACTGTTCATGCCCGTTGTGGATATGGCGGCGTGATTTCATCCCCGCGGGCATTTTGTAAACGTGAAATCCCTCGCCCAAGGGCTTGTCTTGATCCAGTTGCAGGGCCGTATCGCCCAAGGCGACGCCGTCAGGATAGACAAAGGGTTTATATTCGGCGCTGTGGATATTGGCGATACGGCGTTGGTCTTTTGTAAACGTCATCGGGTTTCCTTTGGGTTAAAAGCCAGGGGCGCGGTGGGTGGCCACGCCTTTGAACAGGGTTAACAGAACTTGGGTGTCCGAGATTTCATCTGCCGCGCAAGCAAAAATATCGCGGTCAAGAACGATCAGATCAGCCGAATAACCGGGCCGCAACATGCCGGTAAAACCATCCCGCCAACAGGCGCGGGCGGCGTTCACGGTATAGCCCAGAATGGCCTCTTCCACGCTCAACACCTGATCGGGCAGAAACGGCGCGCAAGGCCCCTCGTCCCGCCGCGCTTGGCGGGTCACAGCGGTCTCAATAATCTCAAACGGGTTCAGCGTCGTCACCGACCAATCCGATGACAGGCACCACTCCGCCCCCGCCTCTATCATCTTGCGAAAGGCATAGGTATCTTTGCGCCGCGCCGGGCCAATCATGCTCAGCGCGATATCCGGAATCACCGGATCCAACCGCGCCCAAAGCGGTTGCATATTCGCCGTGGCGACCTGCGCCAGTCGCGTATAATCGCCCGGGTCCATCAGTTGCAGATGGGTAATCTGGTGCTGCGCGGGCCAAGGGGTGTTGGCCGCGCGGGCCGCCTCCAGCCCCTCAATCGTGCGGCGAATGGCGGCGTCACCGATGGCATGGGTGTGGATGGCAAAGCGCGCGGCATCCAGCGCGGTGAACAGCGCCGCCGCGTGGTCGGCGGTGAACATGCAAGGCGCATTGCCGGGCTGATCGGCGTAATCGGCCAAGAGCGCGGCGGTGCGGTTCTCGAATATCCCATCCATAAAGAACTTGGCGGATTGAATATGGAAATCGGGCCCCGGATGCGCCGCCCGCAGGGCCGACAGCCGCGCAACGGCAGTTTCCGGCGTGTCCGCCTCACTCACCAAAGCCGCCCCCGCCACCCGCAGGGTCAGGGCGCCTTCGGCCAAGGCGCGCGCATAAATGCGCGCTTCCAGCGCCGTGATTTTCGGATCCAACACCCCGGTCAACCCATGTGCTGCGGCATGCGCTTGGCCCGCCAGCAGGCCTTCCATCCAATCACCATCCGTCAGCTGCGGCAGGCGCGCGACCATAAAGGGGATCGCCTCTTCATGCAGCATCCCCTTGGCCCGCCCCGCCGCATCGCGGACGATATGGCCATTCACCGGATCAGGCGTGTCATCCCCAATCCCGCACATCTGCAATGCGCGCGAGTTGAAACAGGCGTTGTGATACGAGCTGTCATAGACCACCACCGGACGGTCCGGCACCACCCGGTCCAAGAGGACGGCGGTCAGCGTCTCATCGCTAAAAATCCCCGGCTGCCAACCCGCGCCAATCACCACTGGCAGATCAGGCTTGGCCGCCGCATGGGCCGCCAGTGTGGCCAGCAACCCCGCCTCATCCACCACATCATAAAACTGCGCCGCCGTTGCCAGATCGGTCCCACCCGACAGCAGATGGATATGCGCATCCTGAAACCCCGGCAGCACCAACCGCCCGCCCGCGTCAATGCGGTCAGCACAATCAGGCGGTGTCCCACAGCCCAAAGCCACCACCTTGCCACCCCGCATCAGCAACCATTCGGCATCGGGGCGCGCGGGGTCCATCGTGCGGATACGGGCGTTATAGATCAGAGTCTCAGCCAAGGTGCAGTGCCTCCAACTCCGGCCAATCCTTTGCGGTTATCACATGGGCCGGGGCCATGACATCGCAGGTCCATGCGTAAAAGCTTAGAAAGGGCACCCACCCCACCTTGGTCAAATGCGGCTGAAAACTTGGGTTCCAAACCGGCACATGCGCGGGCTTGATCACCAAAGGCCGGCCCATACCAAACCGCCAGCCATGCGGGCCGGTCAAAGGCGCATACAACTCGGGTGCGGCATGGGCATGGTCGCGATACAACACATGCGGAGCCATCAGAAACAGGCCAAAGTCAAACCCATCGGCCGGGATCGACGAATGATCCTGCCCCATCAATGACGCATAGGCATGGCCTTGCGCAAACCCCGCGCCAATCTCTTCGCCGTAACCATCATAGCTGCCCCAAGCCAGATGCGGCGCCGCCGCCGCAATCGCGCCCGCAAGCCCCGGATGATCTATCATCGTCGCCAGCGCCACGGCCAAATGCGCGTCCACCACCGGATGCACCCCAACCGCCAAAGTCACCGGCCCCCCGCGCCACCGGGCCAACCCGGCCCGCGCCTCGGCCACACCGGGGCCGGACAGACCCGCCAGATACAGATCCGCCTCGCCCAGCAAAGCCGCAATCGCGGCCCCCGGCGCCAAAGCCGCATCCTCAGGCAAGGGCAACCCACGATCCCCCAACACCTGCGAAGGCGGGCGCAGATCATCCGCCGCCGCCACGCGGTAGCCTTCCAACTGCGCCGGGCTGATCACCCCATCTGCCCAGAGCTGCATGGCCCGGCCATAGCGCGCCCGGGCCGAACCTGCCGCGCCCCCAGAGCCACCCAATGGCACCCCCAAAAGACCACTCATTTATTCGCCTGATAAGCCAGCTGCTCATCCGCGCTGCGGCGTTTGTCGGCCCGGCTCATGATAATCCCGGCCAGCACCACGCCAATCCCCACCACCACCACCATCAAAGTCGCCAGCGCGTTGATGTCCGGCGTTACCCCCAGCTTGACCTTTGACCAGATCAACAGCGGCAAGGTCGTCGCCCCCGGCCCCGTGGTAAAGGCGGTGATCACCACATCATCCAAAGAGATGGTAAAGGCCAGCAACCAGCCCGACATGATCGCCGGAAAGATCACCGGCAGGGTCACATCAAACAGCACCTGCCAAGGTTTTGAGCCCAAATCCATCGCCGCCTCTTCGATCGCCCGGTCCGCCTGCGATAACCGCGCTTGCACCACCGTCGTCACAAAGACCATGGAAAAAGTGATATGCGCCAAGGTGATGGTGGTAAAGCCGCGTTGCCCCGGCCATCCAATCAGCTCTGCCGTCAGGATGAAAAAGATCAGCAAGGAAATGCCGGTAATCACCTCTGGCATGATCAAGGGCGCGGTCACCAAACCCGAAAACAGCACCCGCCCTTTGAACTTGCGAAACCGCACGATGGCAATGCCCGCCATCGTCCCCAGAATGGTGGCCGCAGTAGCCGAGATCACCGCGATCTTCAACGACAGCATCAAGGCCGCCATCACCTGCCGGTTGGAAAACAGCGATTCATACCATTTGGTTGAAAACCCACCCCAGACCGTCGCCAACCGCGATTCATTGAAGGAATAGACGATCATCGACAGGATCGGGATGTAGAAAAACGCAAAGCCAAAGCACAGCACGGTGATCAGGAAAATCGGGCGACGGTTCATTTCACCCCCCCCGATTTGGCCTGATAGTGGCTGTAGATCATCGTCGGCACCACCATCAGCACCAACAATGTCACCGCCACGGCCGAGGCCATCGGCCAATCGCGGGCCGAAGAAAACTCATCAGATATCACCCTGCCGATCATCGGGCTGGACGAACTGCCGACCAAAGTCGGAATGACCAATTCCCCCGCCGCAGGAATAAACACCAGCATCCCGCCCGCGATGATGCCGGGAATGCTTTGCGGCAAGGTCACATCGAAAAACACCTGATGCGGGCGCGACCCCAGATCCAACGCGGCCTCATCCAGCGTCAGGTCCAGCCGTTCCAGATTGGCATATAATGGCAGGATCATGAACGGCAGATAGGTGTACACCATCACCAGAACGACCGCGAAATTGGTGTGCATCATCGGAATCGACCGCACCGCCCAATCCAGCGGCACGATGAAATTCCACCAATCCGTCAGCATATTGTTGAACCAACTGTTGGAGCCCATAAGCCCCATCCAGGCATAGACCCGCAATAGAAACGAGGTCCAGAATGGCAAAATCACCAGCATAAGCAGGATGTTACGCCACGCTGGCGCCACCCGCACCAGCCCCAGCGCCATTGGATAGCCGATCAGCAGGCACAAAACCATCGCCGCCGCCGCATTCAAGACCGAGGTCAGAAACGCCCGCAAATACAAGCCATCCGAGAACAGCCGCACATAGCCCTCAAAGTTCAGCCACGGATAATCGCCGCCAAAGCTGAACGGCGGCGCGGTCGGGGTTTTGGTGGCCACACTCATCGCCAGAACAATCAGAAACGGCAGCAAGAACAGCACGATCAGCCACAGATAGGGCACCGCGATAATCGCGTCAGACCATCCCTTGCGGTCGAACCAGCGGCTGAGGCGCGATTGTGCCATCCCCCTACTCCGCCAACACAATGGCCGAGGCCGGATCGAACGACAAAAACACTTTGTCATCCCAATCGGCCCTTGCGGCATCTTCGCCGCGATTGGCATTGACCGCATGGGCCTGCACCAATTCGCCCGAGGGCAGGATGATGCGGTAAAGACTGTCCTTGCCGAAATAGGCCAGATCCTTGACCTGCCCCTCAACCACATTCGGCCCCTCTGGCCGGGTCTTGGTCAGGCGCAACTTCTCGGGCCGCAGGGCCAGCGTCACCGCTTGGCCCTCAATCACGCCGGGCACATCGCGCGCCTGCACCATTCCCAAAGCGGGCGCTTGCAGCAGCAGATGGCCGCCCGAACGCCCCGTCACCACGGCCTCGAATGAGGTGATAGAGCCGATAAACCCCGCCACAAAGCGGCTGTCTGGAAATTCATAAATATCCGTTGGGCTGCCGATCTGCTTGACCTGACCCCGGTCCATCACCGCGATCCTATCGGCCAGCGTCATCGCCTCTTCCTGATCATGGGTCACGACGATAAAGGTCACCCCCGTCCGCTGTTGAATAGACATCAATTCAAACTGCGTATGCTCGCGCAGCTTTTTATCCAAAGCCGCCAAAGGCTCATCCAACAAGAGCAGCTTCGGCTGCCGCGCCAATGCGCGCGCCAAGGCCACCCGCTGCCGCTGCCCGCCGGAAATCTGGTGCGGCTTCCTTGCCGCAAACTCAGTCAACTGCACCAGATCCAGCATCTCGCGCACGCGATCCGCCTTGGCCGCCTTGGAAATCGGCTCATGCTTCAGCCCATAGCCGATGTTCTTTTCCACCGTCATATGCGGAAACAAAGCATAGCTTTGGAACATCATATGCACCGGGCGCGACCATGGCGGCACATCCGCCATGTCCTTGCCATCCAGGAAAATCTTGCCCGCCGTGGGGTTCTCAAACCCCGCCAGCATCCGCAAAAGCGTGGTCTTGCCACAGCCCGACCCGCCCAAAAGGGCGAAAATCTCGCCCTTCTCGACGGTCAGCGAAACGTCGCTAACCGCCGTGAAGTTGCCAAACTTCTTGGAAACCCCTTCAATTCGCAAAAAGGGTTCGGCTTGCGCGGGGATCATGCGTCAGCCGCCCGTCTTGATTTCGGTCCAGACACGGGTCAGCATCTCTTCTTGCTCATCGGTTTGCGGCGTCGGCGTGTACATCCGTGCCAGCGTTGCTTCATCCGGATACACCGCCGGATCAGAGACCATTGCCGGATCCACAAACGGCGTTGCCGCCTTGTTGGCATTGCCATAGCCCGTGTAATTGGTGCAGGCCGCAATCACCTCGGGGCGCAGCATGTAATCCAAAAACACATGCGCATTATCAACATTCGGCGAATCCACCGGAATCACCCACAGATCAAACCACGCCGGCACCCCGGTTTCCGGCACGAAATAGGCCAGGTTGATGTCGATCCCCGCCTCGGTCGCGCGGGCCTTGGCCACGGTGTAATCGCCCGACCAATTATTGGCCACACACTGCTCTTTGTTGGGCAAGGTGGTCAGGAAATTGGCATTGTCAAAGGTCATGATATATTGCCGGATCGGTGCCATCGCCTCAGCCAGCGCACGGTAATCCGCCTCAGTGGCCGTATTCGGATCAATCCCCAGATACTTCATCACCATGAAACCCGCATCCGTCGGGCTATCCAGGAATGAGATCCCGCAATCGGCCAGCTTTGCCGCATTCTCGGGCTTCATCAGCACATCCAGCGAGTTCAGATCAACACCCGGAAGCCGCTCTGCCACCATATCCAGATTATAGGTGATGCCGACCGAGCCCCAAGTATAGGGCACGCCATATTGATTGCCCGGGTCAAACCCTTCGACAATCCCCAGGATCTCCGGGTCCAGATTGCCCCAGCCAGTCAGCTTTGACCGATCCGGCTTTTGAAACACCCCAGCCTGTATAAACCGGCCCATCGACGTGCCGGAATGCAGCACCACATCATAGCCGGTTGATCCCGCCAGCATCTTGGCCTGCGCCTCTTCCGATGACGCATAAAGGTCATAGACCACGCCAATCCCGGTCTCAGCCTCAAAATCGGCAATCGTGGTTTCGCCAATGTAATCGGACCAATTATACACATTCACCGTGCCCGCAGCGGCATAGGATGGCCGCACATAGGGCAACGCAAGGCCACCGGTCAGGGCGGCAAGTGTGGAACGACGGGTCAGTTTCATAGGTCTTCCTCCAGTGTTGGATGCGCCCTTATCGGCCGGGCACCTGAGTCATAGCCTTGTCGCTTTATCGCGCCATGCCAAGCATTTCTTGGTTCCGCAGGGCAATTTCAGCCTCATCCGGCGCGTCTTTCAGTGTCATTGCAGGGATTTTCGCCCGCAACAAATCATGGTGACGGCGCAGACCATATTCGTGATCCGACAGGTGAAACCCATCAAACGCCGATGATTTCATTGATTCGTTGGACCAGATCGTCAGTTGCTGATCCTCGGCAGAGGTGTCGCGGTCGATCCGCATCGCGAGATAGCGCGCCAGCCGCTCTTGCCGCGTCTCATTGGCCTTGCGGTAAGCCCGGCCGCTCAGCCACGTCTTTCCCGGTGCAATCGGCACCTCATGGTAGAACTGCGCGCCTTCCGGGGTAAAGGCAAAAACCGCACTGGGGAACATGCCATAATAGGTCCAGCTTTTGCGCAAATGCGGCGGCAGATGCGGCTGATCGGGGCTGTGTTTGATGTATTCCTTGACCGACCAACGCCGCCCCGGCTTATCCCCAAAAAACCCGATGGCCACGTTCACTTCGCCCGGCAGGTGATAGTCGCGGTAATCGCGGCCATAAAGTTCCTGCAAGGACGGATGCGCCAGCGGCACATGATACCCCTCATTGTCGACATCGCGCACCGACTTCCAGTTCACCGGCAGCTCCGTCTCCCAGGTGATGGTCGAGGCTGGCAGCACATCCGCCGCCCCATAAGCCGCAAAATCCGCATCGAAAGGCGCGAACAGCGTGGCAATCGCCGGCTGCGGGCCGGGGTGAAAGCGCAAGAAGACAAAGCCGTGGAAAATCTCCATCTCGATCGGCTTCAAGCCGAAATCGGCCTTATTCATCGCGCCAAAACTGTCGGGCTGGGCGGCCCCGCGCAACGACCCGTCCAGGTTATAAACCCAGCCATGAAACGGGCAAACTACCGCGCCCCGGCACTGGCCTTGCTTGCCATCCACCACCCGCGCGCCGCGATGGCGGCAGAGGTTATGGAACGCCCGCACGTCGCCATCCTGGCCGCGCATCACCACCGCCCGCTCTCCCAGCATGTCAAAAGACAGCCAATCGCCGGGGCTGGGCACATCGTTCACATGCCCCACCACCTGCCAATGGTCCAAGAACGCATGGGCCTTTTCCAGCGCGAACAATTCGGGCGAGTGATAGGTCCAGGCAGGCAAGCCGCCCCGGTTCCAATCATTCGGAATTGGCTGTGATTTGAACGGCGTATCAGTCATCTTGCATCCTCCATCCGCGCCCGCACCCATTGGTGAAAGCGCCATATTTCATATTCCTCGGGCATCAGCCGGGCGGCTTTGAACGCCGGGCTGCGCATGCCGCGCTGGTTCATTTCCGACGCGGCAGAGTCCTGCGCCATCACGATCTTGGCAAACTCGGCCACCGCGCCCGCGTCAAACCCCGGCTGGGCCAAAGTCTGCGCCGCGAAATGCCATTCCGCCACCAACAGCGTCCGCTCTGGCGCCAAAGGCACCACCCGGACCGACCGCACATAATCCACATGCGCCACCACATAGGCTGACGGCCACAGCGTCACAAAGCTATTCCCCGCCGCCCGCTCCTGCGCGCTCAGCCCGGCAAACTCCGGCCCGCAAGGCGCGCCCGTCATCGTCCAGCTTGCCGCGCCGGGTTTCAGGTTGCGCCCCGGCGGCGCGTCCGGCGTCCAGCCCAGCGCCTCGCTCTCGCCCATGATCCCTCGGGCATAGATCGGCACCATGTCGCACAACTCGGGGTGAATGCCCGGGCAATGCAGGCATTCGCTGTAATTCTCCCAAAAGGCTTTCCAGTTGCAGGCAATCTCCACCTGCATCCGGTGCCCCGTCACCAGCCCATCCATCGGCCAGTTGTCCAGCGTCTCCAGCCCCACGTCAGCCCCAATCGCACCCGGATCATCGCCAAGGTTCAGGAACAAAAACCCGTTCCAAACCCGGCTGGCGACGCCCCGCAACCCCTGCGCGCTCCGGTCAAAATCCGCCGTCGGCACCGCATGCCCGGTGGAGACCAACCGCCCATCGTCAGCTGCATAGGCAAACGCGTGATAGGGGCAGCGGATAAGCTTGCCCAAAGGCTCCTCCGCCTCCCGGCACAGTTCCGATCCGCGATGCGGGCAGGAATTATGCCAGGCCCGCGCCACCCCCTCCGCCCCGCGCGCCACAATCACCGGTGCTGCACCCACCGTCACCCGCCGCATCGTGCCGGGGGTGAAATCCGCCACCCGCCCCACGCAAACCCACTCTCGCGCGAAAACCGTTCTCATCTCGCGGTCAAACCACGCCTGCCCCAGATAGGCCTGTTGCGGCAGCCCCTCGGGGCAATGGTCAAGCCGGGGCGACTCGGGATGCCGACCCGCACTCATCCCCACGCGACCCCACCGCAAACGCGGGCTGTCCACCGTTCAAGATTGCGACACGGGCGCAGGGTCATGCAGGCTCCATCAAGTTGACAAGGTTGCGTCATCATGTCACGCCACTGACTGACTTGTCAATCAATTCACAGCGGGTTTCCCCTCCGCCCCTCTTGCGCTACAGTTTGTGCTCACATCCCAAGGATCCCGCCCGTGCCCGACGCGCCGCCCGAAGCCCAAAGCCCCCCGCCCCGCACCCAAAGCCGCGAGACGCGTCGCGCCCAGATCATCGAAGCCACGATCACCACCCTTGCCACACACGGTTTCGCCCGCACCACTCTAACGCAAGTGGCCCGTGCCGCAGGCCTTTCCCACGGCCTCGTGCTGTTTCACTTTGCCAGCAAAGAGGGCCTTTTGACCGACACCCTCGCTCATCTGGCCGAAGAATACCGCCAGAACTGGCAATCGGCACTTGCGGCCGCAGGCGATGATCCCACTGCACAGCTCACCGCGATAATTCAGGCTGATTTCGCCCCCGAAATCTGCACCCAACCCCGCCTCGCCGCTTGGTGCGCCTATTGGGGAGAGGCGCAAAGCCGCCCACTTTATCATGAAACCTGCGGCGAAAACGATGACATCTATGACGCCACCCTTACCGAAATCTGCGCCCGCCTGAATGCCGCCGGGGGTTACGGTGGCAGCCCCACCCGCATGGCCCGCATCCTATGCCTGACCCTGCAAGGCACTTGGATGGACCTGATGATGCTGCATGCGCCCTATCCCGTCGCCGAGGCCCTAGCCACCGCCCAAACCTGCGCGGCCCAGCTCTTCCCGCACCACTTCACCGCACCGGTTTAGGCGCTTTTCGGCAGATCATTGGTATCCAAACGCGGCAAAGCCAGCCCATCCGCCACCGCCAGATCGCAGACCGCAGGCACGGTGGTAAAACTATGCGCAAACCCCGCCTGCCCCACCGCACGGCGCACCGCAGGCCCCTCACTGCCAAAGGGATAGCAATAAAACCCATCCCGCACCGGCGCGCCAATCGCCTGCAACGCGGCGACCGATCCCGCAACCTCTGCCGCCAGATCGGCGGGGCTGCACTGGCCATGCCACAAATGGCGGCTCCCATGCCCGCCAAACTCCATCCCGGCCGCCCGCATCTCGCGCGCTTGATCGGGCGTCAGATACAGATCCTCGGCAAACCCCGCCTCATCCGTGCTGACATGGGTTTGAAACAACCCATCCACCGCCCACTTACGCAAATCAGCCGGCAAAGCGTGCTGCAACAACCGCTTGGCATAGGCCACCTCGGCCCCGTCATAGCGGTTCGGCAGGAAATGCGCCGCGCGCAAGGCCGCCACATCCGCCCGCCCATCGGTCCGCAACAGCGCGTCCAACTCTTCCGCCAACGCCTCTGGCCGCGCCAGACTGGCCAGCACCATTTGAATCTTGTTCACCTCCAGCACCCGGCGCTGGATCAGCGATTGATAGGGCGCAAAGAACAGCCCCGGAATGCCGCGATCCACCAGCAGCGGGAAAACATGGCTGTAATGATCCAGATAACCATCATCAAAGGTCAGCAAACACGCCCCCGGCGGCAACGCCGCCCCAGTCCGCGCCGCCCGAAACTCGTCCAGCGTGATCATCCGATGATGCCCCGCCAACCAGTCCAACTGCCCCCTGAAATCCGCCAAATCCAGCGCCTTTAGACGCGGAAACGCACTGCCCGCCAAAGGCCGGACATAATGATACATCACCACCGTCAGCGCCGTCATGCCTCCGCCGCCTCCAGATAGGCCAGCGTCGGGCGGTCCAAATCCAGATCGGCCTTGGTCGGATGCAACTGGCTGAAATCATACAAACGCGCGCGATCCTCTGCCGCCCAGATCACCAAAGACGTGGTCGGCGGTATCCGCAACTCCACCGGATGAAACAGGCTTGGCAGAGCGACCAGCGGATCATCCACCGCCGAACTCCACCCCCTCGCGCGGATCAACCCGCCCAAAGCGCCGCTGGTGGCGGTGAAATCCACAAAAGCCACCCCGCGCCGCGCCGCCTCGACCTCCACAAAGGCCACAGCAGCGGGTAGATCGGCCGCATCACCAAAGAGATCAACCAGATGCAAAATAGGCGTCTCTGCAGCGCGATCCTGCCGCAAGATGACCCCCGCGCCAGTGCCAGCGTCCTGCACCGCAAAGGCCTCATAGCGAAACACCGGATGGCGGTCATGCCGCCACGCCATCCGCGCGACATCGCGCAAAATCTGGCTTTGCCCCTGCGCCATATCCGCCAAATCCGCCGCCGCACAGGGCTGCGCCCGCCAGTCGCAAGGCACAGCCCTGCCCTGCCGCGCCCGCGTCAGATCCAACGCAGCCTCCGGGCAATCCACAAACCGCCCGATGCTGGCGAAATCAGCAATATGAAAAAACCGCGGAATATGGGCCAGATGGGCTCTGTTGCACAAATCCCATGAGGGATTCATCTCGTGAATCCAGCATGGTAGCTGTGTGGTATGAGTAAACCCACACCCCTCGCCTACAAGACCAGGAACTGGTCCGCCTATAACGAAGC
>Ga0105053_10006147_pt1 | contig 16681 bp, 20 predicted proteins | sample BON01_FD_78093 | JGI IMG/M metagenome (GOLD analysis project Ga0105053, IMG submission 78093) | Freshwater microbial communities from Lake Bonney liftoff mats and glacier meltwater in Antarctica - BON-01 | ecosystem: Environmental > Aquatic > Freshwater > Ice > Glacier meltwater | place: Lake...
AAAAAAGGTCACACGGGTAGGTGAAACCACTCCCATTGCTACCGATTTCCGGATCATTTCGGCCACCAACCATGAATTGGATAAATTAGTGGATAAAAAAAGATTCCGGCTCGATCTCATTCACCGGCTCAATACATTGCATATCCATCTGCCGCCCCTCAGGGAACGTCCGGAGGATATTGAACCGCTCCTTCTTTATTTTGCCGAAGATTTCTCCAGAAAATTGAATAAGCCGAGCCCGCCCATTGATGAAGCCGTTATTCGATTGTTGCAGTCATATACTTTCCCGGGGAATGTAAGGGAGTTGAAAAATATGACCGAACGCGCTATTATCCTCAGCAAAGGCACCATTATTGGAGTATCCGATTTTCAAGAGAAGACCAAATCCAAATCAGCACAGACCGGGGAGGCCCCAAAGTTGAATCTGGAAGAAAATGAAGCTAAATTAATACGCCTTGCGTTGCATAACTGTAATAATAATCAGATTGCCGCAGCTAATGTACTTGGCATTCAACGGATGGCGCTTGCACGCAAGATGAAAAAGTATAATATCAGCTTTACGAATCAGGAAAAGTAAAGGATCAAATGAAATAGTTATGGGGAATTATACAACTTTATCCGATTTAATATAATGATGTTTATTTAGTGAATTTCTTGGCCGGTAGACAGGTATATTTTTCAAAAACCTTAATAGCTATGATCTAATGTTCTACACAACAACCTTATAAACCTTATTCGAATGAAGATAGAATACAATAATTTATACACACATTTTGTCCTAACTACTTATGAACGGAAAAGGATAATTTTGGAAAAGACCCGTATCAGGATTGAAAAACATATTACTGGCATTGTATGGTAAGAATCAATCAAAACTATATGCCATCTATGCGAACCCGGAACATGTCCATTTTTTAATTTCACTGACACCAAGTATGTCAGAAGTAGAGATGGCAACAATATTTGCGGATAGTGCAGAATGCTTTATCGATGAGAATAAATTAAGTCAAACTGCATTTCAGTGGCAACAATCTGCCTCTGCTTTTTCAGTTCCTAAATCGGACATTGACACGGTATAAAAATACATCCTGAACATCATAAGAAAGTGAGTTTTGTTGAGGAATATGAAAAATTTATGAAACATTATCAGGAATCTTTGAAAAAATAAGGACGATGAGGTTTGGCGAGTGGGTTAATAATCAAGCTACTAAGGTTTTTTTGGATGAATAAGTTTTGCTCACTCAAAAAAATGTGGTGGATTCAAGCCATAAGTGCAACAATACCATTGTTGTCCATTACTATGTTTTTAAAGGCTATTAATGCCTTTTATATATTGGGTTCTACCCTTAAGTTAGTGGGGATATATATTTAGGGGATCTTAAAATACAAGAGAAATAACAACCAATTAACGTATAATACTGATTTTTAGAATTTTATGACATCAATTTAACAAGTAGCGACCTCAATCCTGTAAGAACTTCATTAAGTTCATGGTAGAACCATATATTGAGCCAAAAGACTTTGGTTCATACCTATTTGTTCAGAAAGAGCCTTTGCGTTAATAATCTTGTACAACTCAAAGAAGCTCCCCCTACTGATGGTGAATTTGATTTCATCAATCGTGTAAGTGAAGCCCTTATCCTCAAAAGAAAGGTTTACCGCTTCCAATATATTCGCTTTTAGTTCATTAAAATTATCCGCATCATTATTGATGAAAATGTTTTGGACCAAAGAATATGCACTATACCCGGCATCCTCTTATGTAATAGTTATGTTAATGCGAATCAAGGGTCAGAAGAGTGCTTAAATTTTCGATTTAAACCGTTGATTTTGAGTAAATTACACAGTAAAAAACTTGGAGGGCAGTATCTTAAAGAAGATTACTACTTCAAACTTTAAGAATGATTCACAAGGAAAAAGCACTCAAACTAATTGCTATTTATATGCATATCTTCAAGTTGTATAACCAAGAGCTTAAATACCTTTCTCTAAGATACACCAATAACGATGAACCGAAATTTACAGACCAAGAAATCATGACATTATATCTCTATGTCGTTCAGCAGGAACAACGTTTCAGCGTACAGCAGATTTATGATTTTACAGACCTAGCCATCAATGCCAATTCTTTTATGCTTACACCTGTCAAAGCCGTGAAAGGACAGCACGAGCTCACTAAACAACGAAATAAAGCGGCTGATGACCTGTTCTCTAAAGCTGTCTCCACTGTCAGGCAACCAATCGAGTCTCTCTTTAACTGGCTCATTGCCAAAACCGACATTCAAAGAGCTCGTAAAGTGCGCTCTACAAAAGGGCTACTTGTACATGTCTTTGGTAAAATTGCCGCAGCTTTTATTTACCTCATATTTTAACCCTTGATTCGCATTATTAATTTTTGGCTTTTTCATCTCTTCGTTGTTTAAATATTTGCGTCTTTAAGTGAGGTATAAATTTATTACTTAATTAGAAGCAGCATCAAAAGTATTTTCAGGAAGAATCCCATAGATCTTTGGTCGGGAATACATCCGTGAGCTATTGGGATCAAACCAGTGGGTAGCGAGGTCTTAGCGAGACACTATAACTAGAATTGTACGTCATTGGGATACGCAGTGGCGTAGACGCAATCTCATTCTCCTCAAGCCGATAACGAGATTGCTTCGTTCATAAAAGCCCGCGCAATGACGCTCCGATTGGTGATTTATTCCTTAACTTAATGACATTGGAGACGCTGCAACCAGACAGCGATCTTTGGTCGGGATTTGTACTCCCGACCAAAGATCATTTACTAAATCAATAACGAGCAACACGCTCGTTTTCGAGCATATCTGAAGAGCTAAAAAGCTGCATCAAATAATGTATAAATTATTTTTTTATTTTTAATCCACTCTTTTTATGTTAGTTACAATTTTAGTTTATTATAAAATAAGGCTTTTTTTTTTTTGGCTGACCCTTTGACTAGTTGTTAATAGAGATAATCCGTCTCTCATATTAAGTACGGATGTAAACAATTTTATTAATTACAAAATGGCTGTTGAAAAAACAATCGGTTCGTCAAGTTTGGTTGAAGTAATTGACCGTATCCTAGACAAAGGTGTAGTAGTTGATGCATGGGTTCGTGTGTCATTGGTAGGTATTGAATTACTTGCTATTGAAGCTAGAGTAACAATTGCATCGGTTGAAACATACCTGAAGTATGCAGAAGCTATTGGTTTAACTGCAAGAGCTGCGTAGGCTTTAAAAGCAATTAGTTGAAAAGAGTTCGCTTGCCAATCCATCCTTTTTAGTTTCCGCTTAAAAGCATGATTTGCCAAGAGTTCTTTTATTTTTAAGTAAAATTTTTAAATTAGAATAAAATTAGGATTTGCTAGGTTAATTTGTAAATAATTAGATAATAAATTTTAATGATGGATTTGGAACAGGTCTTCACTAATTTACATAGAAAGACAAAATAGAATTAGAAAAAATATAACAGCAGAGAAAGATTAGGATTGAAAATAGGTATAGAGCTAAAAAATAAGATGAGCACAACACCACAAAGTACCATTAATGATCTTTTGGAAGACATCATCACTTCTTACGAAGATCGAATCCAGAAAATCGAAACCATCTTTAATACCTCCCAAACTGTTACTGAGACTTACCACATTTTATTGAATGATTTTCAACTTTCCTTACAAGAACTCAGGAAAGAGAGAACGGCTTTAAATACCATGCTTCGCGATAATATGGCCAAAAATGGTTCATTACGTAAAAACGATTACGACATTTTAATGAGTGATATTTTCTTTCTGTTGGATGGGAAAGAGAAAGAAGCAGAAGATGAGTTTCACAAGTATATCGAAGATCAACGTGCAATGGCTCATTTTTTACGTCAAGGAATTCTTGGGATAAAAAACACCGAACAAAACGATAATAAAGAAAAAATTGATGATTTTAAACTAGGACTAGAGACCATTTTATATGGACAGCAACATAGAAAAGAGTGTGCTGTCGCAAAATTCTTAGAATACCAAGATATACATAAAAAAATTACACGCTATCTCCAAGCTTTACTCGATCAGGATGTTCATGTAAGTTTTAAAGATATAAAAAAAGTGAAAAGACATTTATTGGAGAAATTAGTCTGATCCGACAAGTATCGGATATAACCTTAAAAAACAAAGAAAAAATGGGAATGGCACAACAAATGAAAACCCTCAGCGAAGAGATCATAGCCTCTTACAAAAACAGGCTTAAAGGAAATGAAGAACTTGTTAAAGAAGTTCAAAAAACTATGGATGGTTTCCGCAAGGACCAAATGGAAATGGCGGCAACGCTAAATGCAAATGCTGTAACCCTCCATGAAAATATTTCGAAAAAGCAAAAAGAACGACTAGTATCTTTTAATGTGATGATGACAGGAGTTCGTAAAGATGTTAAGGATATTCAAATTTCAACCTCAGATTTCCTGAAAGCTTTTACTGTTTCGCATCATGAAATGGCGGGAGAAATGCGCAATATGTTTGCTCAGGATCAGGCCGACAGATCAAAATGGAATACCGATAGAAAAACATTGAATGCGGACAGACTGAAAAACTTTGAAATTCAGATGAAAGGCATTCAGGCTGAGGTTATACAAATCTTCAACAATACTCATAATTTGTTGAAAAAATTTGATAAGGAGCATCTCGACATGACAACCGAAATGAGAAATGAATTGCATACAAATCTTATTGAACGGGTAGCTTACACAAAAGAGATGTTGTCAACATTTCAGCAAAGATTATCTGAAATTAGTCATGAAAATCAAGAAATGGCGAAAGCGCTCAGAAAAGATCTTTCTCAAAATGATGCCCAAAGACTGAAGGATTTCAATGTTATGTTTACAGGTATTAACGTTAATCTCACTGATATTCAAAAAAGGGTTCACGAAATTCAAAAATACGCTACTAAATTTATTAATGAATTTTCGACCGACAGAAAACAAGGAGCTGCTACATGGGCAAAGATGACAGAGTCGATTGCTACTATGAGAAAATCATTTGGAACCGTTCCTAATCCAGCAAAACGGGTTGCCAAAAAGGAAGAGGCACCAATAGAAGCGGTTGCCGTAAAAGAAGTTATAGTTGAGGAGGAAGTTATCTTAGCCGAAGTGGTACCAGAAGTCGCTGGGGCTCAAAAAGTGCTGAACCTGGAAGAAAAAGTGCTGGATTACATTAGCAAACATAAAGATGGAGTAAGGGTTTCTGGTATGGAAGGGCCTCTTGGTGAAACAAGGATGAGAATAGGATTTATCACTAAGAAGTTGCTAGATGAGGGAAAAGTTCGAAAGATCGAGAATAGTTATTATCCGATAGCTTAAAACAACGGTAATGAGCACAAAAATCAAGTGTAGTTTTTGTGATGGGAAAGGAAAAGCCCCCTTTAATTTGCTTTGAAAGCACTCTAAATGTGTGGTATGTAGTGGATTGGGTACTACGGAAATAGATACGCCATTCAGGAAATGTATTTTCTGAATAGGATAGGGAAAAGTCCGTTAGGAGCAAGGGTTTATTGTATTGTTTGCAAAGGGAAATGGAGTAATTCAATTACTAATGAAGTAATATGTGAAAGATGCAACGGAAGTGGCAGGGCATCCGATGGACTACCCTGCCTCGTTTGCAAAGGGATAGGATATAATAATCTGGATAAAGGAAAAGGTTAAAAGCTCGATAAAAATGATTATCCGTCAACCTAAATACAGCAGCGATGAACACAAAAATCAAGTGTAGCTTTTGCGAGGGGAAAGGAAAAGATCCTTTTAATTTGCTATCAAATACCTCGCAATGTCAGGTATGCAGTGGATCGGGAGATGTAGAAATAGATGTGCCATTCAGAAGTTGTGTTTTTTGTGCTGGAAAAGGTAAGAATCCCTTGGGAGCGCGTGTTCCCTGCATTGTTTGTAGAGGGAAGGGGAATATTTCAATTACGAGTGAATTAATTTGTTTAAAATGTATTGGAACTGGTAGGGCAGCCGATGGACTACCTTGCATTGGTTGCAAAGGAATAGGATATAAATAAAAATAATAATAAGGAATAGACCATGACTAATGAACGTAATGCAGTACTGGCGCCTGCACCACAAACTGATTTTGTTGAGACACAGTACATAGCTGATATAACAAATCGTGCAGCAACGTATATCAAAGCAGGTTTTCCGGTACATTTTAGGGGACCGTCCGGAACAGGAAAAACAACAATCGCCTTGCATCTTGCAAGTAAGCTTGAAAGACCTGTGGTGATGATACATGGTGATGCCGAATTTAAAACTTCTGACTTAGTGGGTGGTGAAAGCGGATATAAAGTTAGAAAACTGGATGACCGTTTTATCCACACGGTACATAAATATGAGGAAGATGTGTCAAAACAGTGGTCGAGCAATCGCCTTACCATAGCCGTGAAAAATGGTTTTACCTTGATTTATGATGAATTCACTCGTTCACGCCCCGAAGCTAACAATATCTTGCTGCCAATCCTTCAGGAGCGTATGATGAGTACGCAATCAAGCCAAGGGGAAGAAACCTATATCAAAGCACATCCCAATTTTTGCGCCATTTTTACATCTAATCCTGAGGAATATGCTGGTGTAAACAGAACACAGGATGCCCTCCGTGACCGAATGATCACGATAGATATTGATCATTTCGACTATGAAACGGAATTACAGATAGTGATGGCAAAATCGCAGCTTGCTTGGGAAGATGCTGATAAAATCGTGAAAATTGTTAGGGGATTGAGAGATTCAGGGAAAACTGAATTTGATCCAACCATACGGGGATCAATCATGGTTGCAAAAACGATGGCCACATTGGGAACAACACCATCCGAATCAAAAGAATTGTTTACGACTATTTGTCAAGATATTCTCACTTCAGAAACCAGCCGGATTGGTTCAAAAACTAATCAAGAGCGGGTACGGGTTATCGTGAATGAACTAATTCAACAATATTATTAATATTTTATTGTAACCAATTTATAAAAAAAAAGTACACTATGAAAGGTTCAACTTCTATAAAAGGTATTCATAGCATTAAATCAATGCAAAGCATAAAGAAAGATGCTGAAGAAAATAGCGAGAATCCAGATTTCTTAAAACTTTATATGCTTGAAAAAGAGCAGACACGGTTACGTAATGAACAAACACGCTTACAAATAAGATTGGAACCGATTGAGGCCCGGCTGAAGGAAATCGAAGAATACTATACTGCCTCCCTGGGAACAAAAATCAATACCGGTTCAGGTAAAAAGCAGGGCACCATTCAGGATGATGAAAAATCGGATTGGGAAACTGTTGAAATTAAGTACTAAAAGGAATTCTTAAATATGGCCGATAATATTTCACATTCCGTCAATTCGACCAATCTTGCCGACATACTCGAAAGAGTACTCGATAGAGGAATTGTCATTGCCGGAGATATCAAGATACAAATTGCAGATATTGATCTGTTGACTATCAAAATCCGCCTTGTGGTGGCTTCTGTTGATAAAGCAATGGAGATGGGAATCAACTGGTGGCAAGACGATACTTTCTTGTCTTCAACAGCTTATGAATCCGAATTAAAACAACAAAACGATAAGTTGCTTGAGCGGATAGAGAGACTGGAAGCAACCATTAAAGGTTGAAAGCCAGCGAATTATTGAGTCAAAAGATTAAAGATTTGAAATCTTAAAAGAATTTAAATAAATGATCATGGAAAAGAAAAAAAATTCAGAAAACGAGAATGAAGCGGGTTTCGACATGCTCGGATTAGGGGGCTTATTCAAAGGGATCGAGAAATTAGTTGACCTTGCCGGTAAACTTCAAGAGGGAAATCAGATTAACAAAGAAGGAGAGATTAATTTTGATCATCTCAGAAAAGGGATGAAGGGGGTTTATGGTTTTACCATCAAATCAGCTACCGGCGGAGGAAAACCTACTGTTGAGACCTTTGGTAACATTAAAAAAACACCAGAAGGTCCGAAAGTGGAGGAGGAACGTGAACCAATGACCGATATGTTTGACGAAAAGGATGAAATCGTTATCATCGTCGAAATGCCCGGAATAGAGGAAAGTGACTTAAAGATTGATCTCAAAGGAGATATTCTCGATATTTTTGCTGAAAGCAGTAGCCGAAAATACCGTAAAGAGATTTTACTTCCAATGCAGGTAGAAACGGAGAAAATGAATTTTAAATATAACAATGGCATCCTTGAAATCAGGATAAAAAAATAGGAAAATGGGGCTGTCCGGTTTTGATAATCCTGATCTTAAATTGATCCTGTTTGGTGGCAAAGGAGGTGTAGGTAAAACGAGTTGTGCAACTGCAACTGCGATAGGTTTGGCTGAAACTTATAAAACGCTTATAATTTCCACCGATCCGGCACATTCTACCTCCGATTCCTTCGATCAAAGCCGTAAAAACGGAATTCATCCAGTTTCTGGCGTAGAGAACCTTTCGCTTATAGAAATAAATGCCGATGATTTATATTCTGAGTTTAAAAAAGAAAACGAAGAAGAGTTAAAAAACTTTTTTGAGACCTCAACAACCCTTGATGCCGAGGATATTAACGACTTGTTAAGGTTGTCTATTCCAGGCATTGATGAGGTGATGAGTTTGAAGGCGATTATTGATCTCATTGAAGAAGGCGGCTATGATAAGTACGTTGTTGATACGGCTCCAACGGGACATGCATTGCGTTTGATCGCTTCACCAACGTTGCTTGATCAATGGGTTAAAGTTGCCGCTAAAATGAGGTGGAAATACAGGTATATGGTTACACGTTTCTCGGGAGCCTATACCGAAGACAAAACCGACGCATTGCTTTTAAATCTAAAAAAAACGGTAAAAAAAATCGAGCGTTTATTTCGAGATAGTAGACGATGCGAATTTATTCCCGTGTGCATTCCGGAGGCGATGGCGGTTTTAGAAACCGAACGATTAATTTCAAATCTTCGGGGTTATAATCTTTTAGTTCGTCAAATAATCATGAATAATGTGATGGAATCGGAAGGATGTAGTTTTTGCAGAAAACGCATAATAGTGCAACAGAAATATCTGATGCAGATGAATAGAAATTTTCCGAAGCTTAACAAAGTCATCATCCCGTTATTTGAAAATGATGTGAAAGGGTTAGTAGAACTAAATCAGATGAAAGCTTTTCTATTTAGCCAAAAAAGATAAAAAATAAATAAATAGCCTCAAATAATATGGAATCTTCTCAAAATACGGTTATTCTCAAGGTTAAAGAAGCCTTAGTAAAAGATGTTGGCCGGGCCATCGCAAGGATGGATCCCAAAGACATGAAAGCCAATGGGCTCGAATCGGGAGATATAGTTATTATTGAAGGCAAGCGTAAAACTCCAGTAAAGATTATGCCATGCTACCAGGAAGACAGAGGAAAACGAATCCTTCAAATCGATGGTATCACTAGGGAAAATACTCAGGCAGGAATTGACGAAAAAATCAGAATTGAGAGAACTACCTCTAAATCTGCCACAATAATTAGGCTTCAACCTGATACGGGCAGCGGTTCGCAAAAGAATAACGATTCCAAGTATATTGGTTCGCTTGTCGATGGGTTACCGGTATCAAAAGGCGATAAAATCAGAGCTAACCTTTTTGGATCGCGATCAGTAGATTATATTGTGATGGACACAAACCCTAAAGGGATTGTGCTTATTAATCCTAATACAAAAATCGATCTGAATCTACCGAAACAGGGTGAAAAAAAATCAGCCAAAGTATCTTATGAAGATATCGGGGGACTTGGAAACCAAGTACAACGTATTAGAGAAATGATTGAACTACCGTTAAAATATCCAGAAGTATTTGAACGCTTGGGTATTGATCCACCAAAAGGTGTTTTCCTATATGGACCTCCAGGAACTGGAAAAACCTTAATAGTGAGAGCTGTTGCCAATGAAACGGATGCCTATTTCCTACATATCTCCGGTCCGGAGATTATGGGCAAATTTTATGGGGAAAGCGAAGAACGGTTACGTAAAGTTTTCGCAGATGCACAAGCGCATGCGCCAGCAATAATTTTTATCGACGAAATTGATGCCATTGCCCCCAAAAGAGAAGATATGGGAGGGGAAAAACAAGTTGAAAAGCGGGTAGTTGCTCAGCTTTTATCGTTGATGGATGGCTTGGAATCACGTGGAAAAGTTATCGTAATCGGGGCGACAAATATCCCTAATACTATTGATCCAGCGTTGCGGCGGCCAGGAAGGTTTGATCGTGAACTGTCCGTTTCTATTCCTGATAGAAACGGACGACTTGAGATCTTGCAAATCCACACCCGCGGGATGCCATTGGCAATAGACGTAAGCCTTGAAAAACTCGCCGAAATATCCCATGGTTTTGTTGGTGCCGACTTAGAAGCATTGGCAAGAGAGGCTGCCATGACAGCAATTCGGAAAATTCTTCCAATGATTGATTATGAACTAGCTGAAATTCCTTACGAACTGCTGATGAAGCTAGAAATTTCTATGGACAATTTTTACGATGCTATGAAAGAGGTGGAACCATCAGCCATCCGTGAAGTATTTGTAGAAGTGCCCGATGTTAAATGGAAAGATATTGGTGGACTTAACGAAATTAAAGAAGCGTTGAAGGAGGCTGTGGAATGGCCATTGAAATATGCTGGATTATTTCGTAAAGCTAATACAAACCCTCCTAAGGGAATTATCCTATACGGCCCCCCAGGAACTGGGAAAACGTACTTGGCTAAGGCAGTAGCGAGCGAGAGTGGTGTTAATTTTATTTCCGTTAAAGGTCCCCAGATTATGAGCAAATTTATAGGGGAATCAGAAAAAGGAGTAAGAGAACTGTTTAAAAAAGCCAAGCAAGCTGCCCCTACCATTCTCTTTCTCGATGAAATCGACAGCATCTGCCCCCGTCGTACCAGTGACAGTTCCGGTGCAAATGTTACCGACAGGGTGATCAGTCAGTTCCTGACTGAAATGGATGGTATTGAAGATCTCAAAGGAGTTGTAGTTCTGGCCGCTACCAACCGGATAGACTTGATTGACCCGGCGTTGTTACGAAGCGGCAGGTTTGACTTGATGTTTGAACTACCTGCTCCCGATGAAAAAACTAGAGAAAAAATCTTTCAAATCCATACTGGTAACAAGCTTATGCACAAGAGTGTTGACCTGAAAAAATTAGCTAAGGAGACGGAAGGTCTGGTAGGTGCCGATATTGAGTTTATTTGCAGGAAGGCCTCCGTTATAGCCATCCGCGAAATAATTGAAACCATGAAGGAGTCGGATCAGGAGCCAGATGTTGACATTGTTATTAATGAAAAACACTTTGAAAAGGTCGTTCAGCTTGTTAAAATGCAAAACCTGATAAAAAAATAAGAAATGGATAAGGATATAAACATAGAAGGTTTTTACATATACGGAATTGTTCCAACCTATTATGAAACAGCACAGTTCAGAAAATTAGAGAATACTCATGTTTTTAACGTCCCATTTCAAAAGGTATCAGCCATCGTATCCAAAAAAAGTATGGTTGATTACAGGCAATTGGGTACAGAAGAGCTTGCGAGGTTACTTGTTGATCATCAGAAGACTATTGAAAGCTTAATGAATATGGGATTTACCACGATCATTCCCATGCGGATCGGCACCTTCGCCAATAATACTTCTGAAGTACTCAGGATTCTTGAAAATGGCTACGATAGTATAACCGAAACTATTGAAAAAGCAACCAATCTACTCGAAATAGATATCGTTGCGAGCTGGTCAGATTTTGGCCAAATTTTGGAGGAAATTGCACTAAATCCTCAGGTTTTTGAAATGAAAGAAAAAATCGAGAATAGTGAAACTGGCATTACAGAAACCGACCAATTATCCATCGGGTATCTTGTGAAAACTATGCTGGATACGAGGAAGACTGAATACGCAAACAAGATGCTCGAAGCACTCAATCCTTTTTGCCATAGTACAAAGCAACATGAGCTTCAGAATGATCAGATGGTATCCAATACAGCATTTTTGCTTGAACAAAGTCAATTGGTTTTACTTGAAAAAGCCCTTGATCAATTGGATGAAAGCCTAAATGGCAAACTTAATTTTAAATGGGTAGGTCCACTTCCATGCTATAGTTTCTACACTATGGAAGTGAAAGAGCTCTATTTTGAAGAAATAGAATTGGCTAAAAAGGTGCTTGGATTGAACAATTCAACCTCAGAAAAAAATATTCAACAAGCTTACCTCGATAAGGCCAAGCTATTTCACCCAGACATGAATCCGGGCGATGATGGTGTTATAATGTTCAATCGGATCAAGAAAGCATATCATACCTTGCTGGATTATATAAATACCATAAAATCGGAATCACGAGACGAACAATTTTCATTGTTAATTGGTCCAATGACCGAAAATTTATTTTTTATTAAAATAAAAGAATAAAATGCAAAAAGACGGTAAATATATTTATTGCATCATAGCTTCAAACTACGACTGTAATTTCGGGCACATCGGGGTTGGAGGGCGAGACGATCTGGTAACTACCATCGGATTTGAAGGTTTATGCATGGTAGTAAGCGATCATTCTCTCAACGAGGTTATGGTGAATCCTAAAAATATTCTTTCACACCAGAAAGTAATCGAAGAGGTGATGAAAGAATTCAACAGTATCCTGCCCTTAAGATTTGGGAACATTGCAGCTACCCCAGATGAAATAAGGAACCTACTCAACCGGAGGTATAGTGAGTTTATGGAATTGCTTCGCACATTCGAAAATAAAGTGGAGATAAATGTCAAGTGCTCCTGGAAAAATATGGATCGCATTTTTAAAGAAATCGATGAGGAAAATGGAGGTTTTATAAAAATAAAGGAGGATGTTAAAAAAGAAAATGATAATGGAAGGAAAGAGAAAAAAATAGCGGAAGCCGGTAAAATGGTTGAGAAACAGTTAAATGAAAAAAAAGAAAAAGAAGCCGAATCAGTGCTGATTGCATTTAAAAAGGCTACGTTTGAATATAAGTTGAATAAAATAACTGGTGATGCTATGTTTTTTAACACTGCTTTTTTGATAAACAGCGGCCGGGAAAAGGAGATTGATAATATCATGTCAGATATGGGTGAAAAGTATAAAGACAGTATTGATTTTAGTTATACCAGTCCTATGCCTATTTTCAACTTTATCGACTTGAAGATATTCCCGGAGAAGTGGGAGGTATAAAAATTATGAATTTAGAATGAGAAATAAGGATTTGAGATTACTAATTCCTTATTATTCATTACCGATAATTCCTTAATCCCAAATGATTACAAAAAAGAACGAACATAGAATGGAAAACAAATTTGAAACAAACAAGGAGGGTATTTATTTATACTGCGTTATCAGGCATACTGATATGATTGAATTTGGCCCTATCGGTATTGGTACACGTTACGACAGAGTTTATGGAATCAACTATAAGGATATATGCGTAGTGGTCAGTCAATCTGAGGTGATGCGATATGAGGCGAGGCGGATTAATTTAACAGCCCATTCACTTGTTATAGAAGAAGTAATGAAGCAATTCTCGGTTCTTCCCATAAGGTTTTCAACGATATCAGGATCCTATAATGAATCAAAGGTTTTATCAATTCTTGAAAAGCAGTATGATAAATTTTCGGATTTATTAGAAAAAATGGAAGGTAAAAAAGAGCTGGGGCTAAAAGTATTGGCGCTGGAAGAGCCTATCTATAAATACATTTTGGACAAACACCATGATATCCGTGCATTGAAAGAAAAGCTGGCTAAATTAGATCCTGAAAAAGCGCATTGGCAGTTGATGAAAATCGGGGAGATGGTTGAAAAGGCACTTATTAAGGAAAATTCGAATTTCAGCGCTAACATAATAAGTATGCTGACCCCGCTGTCGGATGAAGTGAAAGTTAATGACAAATATGGCGAACGGATGATTCTAAATGCAGCTTTTCTCGTTAAAAATGAAAACGAAACCGAATTCGATAAGGCCATCAATGAATTCGATGAAGAATTTGGGAAGCTTGTTTCTTTGAAATATGTAGGCACCTTGCCACCTTATAATTTTGTAACCCTTGTTATAAATACGGAGGAGGATTAAAATGATATTTAAAGGGCTCATCTTCATCGCAGAAAAAATTGATGAATTAATGCAAAGAGAGATATCCGATGAAGGCAGGATTAAAGAACGCCTCATGGCGTTGCAGTTGAAGTTTGAGCTGGATGAAATCAGCATGGAAGAATTTGACAAACAAGAAGAGGAACTGCTTGGGTTGATTGAAAATATAAGGTTAAAAAAAGAAAATAATCAATAACCCTAAAAAAAAGAGGACAAAGCCATGAGTAAAATAATAGAGGTTAAAACCGCAGTTGTTAAGTTTCTGAAGGGCAACATTGCTTGCCATGAAATAACGGTCATCAAGCTTGATAAAGTGAATGAGAATTGGGAGGCGATAGCAGAAGTGTATGAAGATGATTCATTCTTAAAGTCAATGAATTTACCGCCAAAAAACGTGAGGCTTTATTATTCTGTTAAGATGGATGAAGAAAAGGAAGTACTTGCTTTTGAACGATTAACGGAATATTTTCAATAGCAGCCCGCTTTTAAACCGGAACGAAATGGACAATGAGTTAATTTACGTGTACTGTCTTTCAGATAGTCCGCTTCGGCTGGATCACATTTCGGAGCAGGAAAGTCTGAAATGTCTCATATTCCAGGGATTTTACGCCATCGTGAAACAGGTTTCACCAGACGAATTTTCAGAAGAAAACCTAAAGAAAAATTTTACCGATTTACCCTGGATTGAAATACATGCCCGCGATCATATCCGTATAATCGGGGAGGTAATGCAAAACAGTACGGTAATCCCTTTCAAATTCGGCACCCTATTCAATTCAGAAGAAAGTCTGGGAAAATTTATTCGGAATTATTCCGGTTCGTTAACCGAAAATCTTAAAAACATAAAAGGGAAAGAAGAATGGTCGGTCAAAATTTATTGTAACCTCAGCTTGTTAAACCAGCAAATCGGTGAGATCAGCAAGGATGTACTTACAATGGAGCAGGAGATATTGGAAAGTATGCCCGGCAAAGCTTTTCTTTTAAAACGCAAAAAAGTTGAACTGATTGATAAGGAGGTTCAAAAAGTAATGCAGATTTGCGGTCAGACCTGTTATGATGAATTGGCAGCCCTAAGCGAACACACTAAAATCAACAACATCTTACCCAAAGAATTGACCGAACGAACGGATGACATGATTTTAAATGTTTCCTGCTTTGTAAATCAGGGCAGGGTAAATGAGTTACTCAGCGTCATTGATGAATTACTGAAAAAGTATAAAAGTGTAGGCTTTGACATGGCTGTAGCCGGTCCATGGCCTCCGTTTAGTTTTATTTCGATTAAAGAAAAGTAATGCAGGAAAATGTAATAAATCATTCGAAAAATATCACTATTCTCGAGATATTAGACAGGGTGTTAAACAAAGGGGTAGTTATTACCGGCGATATTGTCATCTCGGTGGCTGATATCGACCTTGTTTATGTGGGATTGAAGTTATTGTTGACCTCTGTAGAGACGATGCGGGAAAAGCGTCTGGCCATTGTGAAACCAAATCAGGAAACTAAATAGCTATGAAGTGGAAAAAATTATTTATGCCATAATCGCATCAAACCGAAGTCATTCTGAGTTGAGCGATTTAATGAAAGACATTCAGGGAATATCTGGTTCAACCGTAAATGCCCTTTCCTTTAATGATATTTCTGTAGCTGTAAGTGACTTTACGTCTCAGAAATTTACAATAAACAAAGAACTGGCCATTGATTTTGCGAGGGTTATTGAAGAGCTGTCACAAAGCGTAACCTTGCTACCGGTTCGATTTGGCACCTTTCTAAAATCTGACGAAATTATAAATCAGTTATTGATCAATCACTATGATTCATTTCTCAAAAATCTTCAGCAAGTAGAAAATAAATATGAATTTGGACTGAAAGTGTTGTGGGATTATGAGAAATCTAGTAAGCAAATCAGCGTAAAAGTCGAATCAGAAGAGGTAAAAGCAGGCGACTACTTTTCCACAAGTACCAGCCATACCAATTATTTACTTGAAAAAATCAAAAAGCACAGATTGGAAGATGCTCTGCTGAAACATGTTGAACAGTTGATTGAAGAGATCAGCTTGAATTTGGAGCGAATAAACCCTGACTGCAAATTCAAAAAGATGGTAACCAACAGTATTATTCTTGATGCTGTTTTTCTGGTTGAAAAAAGCAAAAAAGGTGAATTTATTCAGGCTATTGAGTCATTAAAGCAGCAACAGGCAGATTTAAGTTTTCTGCTTACCGGCCCCTGGCCTCCTTATAGTTTTGTTGAAATAGCAATAGATTAATAATTTTAGGCGATGAATGATAATAAGATACTACTGAATTCAGTTTCGATTGATGAACTTGAAGGTGCAATGGAAAGAATTGAAAATACAGCAACTTCAAGGATCAACGCCACTCCTGATAATGCCAGTCACGGATTGGCAAAACTGGTTCTTACCCTGATTGAGCTTATCCGCAAGTTGGTCGAAAAACAGGCTATTCGAAGAGTTGAAGGCGGATCATTGTCGGAAGATGAAATTGAAAGGTTAGGAGAGACCTTGATGAAATTAGAAATAAAGATGGATGAATTAAAAAATACTTTCAACCTGACGGATGA
>Ga0105053_10006148_pt1 | contig 16680 bp, 5 predicted proteins | sample BON01_FD_78093 | JGI IMG/M metagenome (GOLD analysis project Ga0105053, IMG submission 78093) | Freshwater microbial communities from Lake Bonney liftoff mats and glacier meltwater in Antarctica - BON-01 | ecosystem: Environmental > Aquatic > Freshwater > Ice > Glacier meltwater | place: Lake...
CGCCGGGGACGGGACGGCGCGGGGGGCGGCGAAGGCGGGGAGGGGGACGAGGCCGGTCCGGGGGGGGGAGCCCCAGAGGGCGCCGACGGGGGGGCCGGGGGCCTGGGGGAACCTGTTTGGTTGTTTTTTTTTTTGGGGGGGGGGGGGGGGAGGGGGGTGTTGGGGTGCGGTTTGCGTTTTTATGAGAGAGGCGGAGAGAGAGCGGGAGAGAGAGGGGGGGGGAGAAAGACGGCGGCACGGCAAAAAGCGCGACGACGCGACGAAAGGGGGGGAGCAAAACGACGCACCAGTACATGAAGTCGTGCAGCTCCTCGTGCGTCCACTCGCCCTCGCCCCGCAGCTTGGCCAGGACCGACGCCACCTTGCCGCGCGCGCTCAGCAGCCCATAGGGCACCTCTTCCCCAGAGGCAAAAGGGACCGCCGCCGCCGCCATCCCCGCCGCCGCGCCCGCCGACCCCGCCGTGGACGGCGCTGCTGCTGCTGCTGCGGCGGCCGAGCGGCCCGCGGCCGTCAGCGACGCCTTGGGCGCCATGCTCTGTCGCGTGCGTGTGTCCCTGTGAGGATCACTTGTTGTGTGCTGGCCTCCTTGGGGTCCCTCGCCCTGCGTTCTGCGTCTCCCAAAGAGCGACTCAAAACTCAAAACGTGCGCTCTTTTCCCGTTTGCTTCTGCGGGTGGGGGGTCTAGGTGTGGTGTGTGTCTTTCGTTCTCTCGGGCGCCTGGGAGAATGTGGCGTGCTTGTGTGCGCGCTTGCGGAACGATCGAGATTGCTGTCTCCCCTCGCGACTCTTTTTGATCGGCTCGCCGACGCCGCCGCTCGCCGACGCTGGGCGTCGCTGCCGCGCGCCGACGCCACAGATGGCGCGACATTCTCGCGCTCAGCACGAGTCCACAGTCCCCCCTTGACATTTGCGCGGCTGCCCCACTTGCGCCGCGACCACCGACGCGACCGATAGCCGACAACTGACAGCCGACGCCTGACGCTGCTGCTGGCCGCGGATTGTCCGAGCCACAGGCCACCGATCACAAAGCCTCCGGTCTCTCACCCGCCGCATTGAGAGAGAGACCCGCGCCGCAGGACGCCCGCGCGCGCGCGCGCATCCGACATCCGAGAGAGAGAGAGCCGCAGCCAGTACACCATCGCGATGGTCGAGGGCCACCAGGTCCACCGCGTCGCCTCCGCGCACCGCAAGCTCATGGCGGGCCACCGCTTCTCGGCGTCGTCGCCCAACGGCCGCTTCGCCGACGGCGCCGCCGCCATCGACGGGCGCGTGCTCACGCGCGTCGAGGCGGTCGGCAAGAACCTGTTCTACTTTTTCCGCGACCAGCGCGAGGCCGCCGCCGCGGCCGCCCCGTCCGCCGCCGCCGCGGCGGCCGCGGCGGCGCGCTCGCCGCCGATGCCCTCGAGCTCGGGAGAGGCCGCCGCGTGGGCGGCCGCCTCTGTGGCGCCGGACGAGGTTTGCATGCTCGTCCACTTCGGCATGTCCGGGGCGTTCAAGTCGTTCTCGCGCGCGCCGGGATCGGCGCGCCCGCCGCCACCGCCGACGCCGACGACGCGCCTGCGCCTCGAGGGCCTGCCCGGCCCCGCCGCTGCCGCCGGCGCCGCCGGCGCCGCTGCCCCTCGCTCCTGCTCCTCCCCCCGCTCGTCCCGCCCCTCCTCCTCGCGCCCGCCCGCCTCCTCCGCCCACCAGTCGGCGCCCGAGCACCTGGTCGCCCACCTGTCCGCCATGACCCTCCGCCACGGCCTCGGCGGCGCCCTCTTCGCCGAGCGCGTGCGGTCGCTGGGGCCCGACCCGCTGCGCGAGGACGCGTCGCCGGCCCGCTTCTTCGCCGCGCTGCGAAGGAGCTCGCCGCGCAAGCCCGTCGGCCTGTCCCTGATGGACCAGGCCTCGATCGCGGGCGTGGGCAACATCTACCGCGCCGAGATCCTGTTCAAGGCGCGCGTGCACCCGGAGCAGCCCGCCGCCACCCTCCCGGACGCGGCGGCCGAGCGGCTGTGGCGCCACAGCTGCGAGCTGCTGAGGCGCGGATACCAAACCGGTTCGATTTTGACCGTGGACAGCGACGACGCCGCGCGGCTGGGGCGGCCGTGGACGCGGCGGTACGTGTACAACCAGGCGTCGTGCGGCGAGTGCGGCGGGCGCGTGGCGTCGTGGGACATGTCCGGGCGCACGTGCTACGCGTGCCCGGCGTGCCAGCCGCTGGTGGCGGCGGGCGAGGACCCGCTCGCGCGGTCCTTCGCCGAGGGGAAGAGGCTGGCGCGCGAGGCGGCGGGCGCGGCGGGCGGCGCGGGCGGGGGCGGGGCCGCGGCCGCGGCCGCGCGGGCTGCCTTGGCGGCGTCGCCGTCGGAGCGCGGCGGCGGCGGCAAGAAAAAGGCGGCCGCGGCGGCCGCGGCGGCCGCTTCTGCCGCTGCCTCGGCCGCCGCCGCCGCCGCGGGCCTCGCGCCCGCGCGCCGCGCGGCCCTGGCGGCGGCGGGCGCGGCCGTCACCTTTTCCTCTCACTGCGCGCCGGACGCGGACGCCGGCGCGGAGGCCGAGGCGGCGGCGGCGGCGGGCTCGGGGGCCCAGCTGCGCGCTCTGCTGCAGAAGCTCAAGGTGGCGGAGCTGCGCGCCCGGCTGGGAGGGGACCCGGCGCCGTCGTCGATGAAAAAGGCGGCGCTGGTGGAGCGGGTCGCCGCCGAGATGGAGGGCAAGGCGGCGGCGGCCCAGGCGGCGGCGGCGGCCCAGGCGGCGGCGGCAGTGCCGACGCCAGAGCGGTCGTCCGCGTCGCGCGCTCGGCGCCGCCGCCCCGCCACGCCGAGCGGCAGCGAGGGCGAGAGCGACGGTGAGGGCGGCGGCGGCGGCGGCAGCGGCAGCGGCAGCGGCAGCGAGGACGACGTCGACCGCGCCGACGCCGCGCTCTCGCTCGCCAACGCGCCGCCGCCGCCGCCGCCGCCGCCGCCGCCGCCGCCGCCGCCGCCGCCGCCGCCGCCGCCGCCGCCGCCGCCGCCCTCGGTGGGCACGCGCGGCCTCCGCATGGCGTCCGCGCGCGAGGCGGCGCTCGAGAAGCGGCGCGCGGGCGAGCACCGCGGCGTCGAGCACGTGGCGCTGTACGATGACGACGACGGCGTGCCTGAGGAGGCGCAGGCGACGGCGGCGGCGGCCGGGGCGGCGGGCAAAGAAAAGAAGCCGGCGCGGCTGAAGCGGGCACGGCGCTGAAAAGAGGGACCGTTTTTTGTCATTTCCTTCGCATTTCTCGTGAACCTCTTCGTTCCCTCAAAGCACAAGTTTCTCCGCAAGCAATCCAACTTTGCCCAAGCAGCGCATACACGCGCACGGCACCCACCATCCAAGAGTAAACAAAACAGGAGGAGAGACAACGAAAACAAAGGATCAACGACATCAACGACGACGGCGACGAGACGACGAAAACGGCGGTTCCGACGACAACGGTGACGACAACGGCGACGACGGCGACGACAACGGCGGCGACGAAAACGACTACAGAAACGACGCCGGCATCGCTGCGCGAGCGAGAGGGCGTTGCACAAAGCCACGTGACAGCATGACGACGCCCGCCGACGCCCCCCTTCCGGAGCAATCCATGCTTATCGTCCTGCACGGCAAGGCGTCGAACGACGCCGGCGTGCGCCTCGCCGTCGAGGCGGTCCAGCGCGAGGGCGCCGGCGCCCTCCGCGTCGACGTGCGGCCGACTTACTCGGCCGGGGACGCCACGGCGATCGTGCGCGCCGAGCTCGCGGCCGCGGGCGCCGGCGCCCGCCCGCCCGTCTCGGTCGTGGTGGCCGGCGGCGGCGACGGCACGCTGTGCGAGGTGATGGCGGCGCTGCTCGAGCACCGCGACGAGAACAAGAAGAAGAACAAGTGGAGCGCCCCCGGGGGGAAGGCAAAGGGGGAGGGCGACGAGGAAGGACAAGGCGACCCGTCCGTCGCCTCGCTGCTGATGGGCACGGCCAACGACCTCGGCTCGGCGTGCGGCGTGAGCGCCGACCCGGCCGAGGCGCTGCGCCTGGCGGCCGACCCCTCGCGCGCCAAGCCCGTCGACGTCGCCTTTTGCAACGGCCGCCCCTTTGCCAACGTGGCCACCGCCGGGCCGATCAGCGCCGTGACGAGCGCGGGCATGAGCGACGCGCTCAAGCGCGTGCTGGGCCCGCTGAGCGTGCCTCTGGCGGGCGTCGCGACGCTGCTGTCGCCGTCCGGGCGGCACGCGCTGCAGCCGCAGCCGGTGACCCTCGTGTTTCCGACCGCGCGCGACGTGCCCGAGCCGCCGCTGCCGCCCGGCCTGCGCGCCGGAACTGGTGGTGGCGCGGCGGCGGCTGGGCGCGGCGGCGGCGGCGGCGGCCGCGGGACGAGCGCGGTGGCCGACGCCGCGGCCGCGGCGGTAGCGGCGGCGGCGGGGGCGGCAGGCGGGGGCGGCGGGGTCGCCTCGTCCCCCCTTACCGAAAAGGAGCAGCAGCAGCAGCAAGACGAGCACAACAAGGAGGCGGGCGTCGTCGTCATGCGGCCGCCGCAGGGCGCGGCGGGCGCCGCCGTCGCGGGCGGCAAAGTGATGGCAGTCCGCGGCGCGCTGGTCGCGCTGGCCGTCGGCCAGGCGCGCCAGATGGGCCGCTTCATCAACATCACGCCGGCGGCGCTGCTGGACGACGGCCTGCTAGACGTGACGGCGCTGTTCGCGCCCTCGATCGGCGGGGCGGCCGCCGACCTTGCGCGCGACGCGGTGGCGGCGGTGGCCGAGGCGGCGACGGCGGTGGCCGCGGGCGGCGCCGGGGCGGGGGAGGGCGCCGGGGGCGGCGAGGAGGGACCGGGTGCGGCGGCGGTGACGGCGCCGTTGCCCCTGGCCGGCCTGTGCACGCTGCGCGTCCCGTGGCTGCACGTGTACCTCGAGGACGGCGGCGCCGGGGTCGCCGGAACGGCGAGAGGCAGCCTCGGCGGAGCGAGCAACGACGCGACGGCCGAGGGCGCGGCGGACGCCGCCGCCGCGGCCCCCCCGGCGGCAGCGGCAGCCGCCGCCGCAGTGGGGCCGCCGCCGCACCCCCCGCCGCTCCTGGCCGCCAACCTGGACGGCGAGCCGATCGTCCTGGCGCGCGCGCTGCGCTTCCACCTGCTGCCCCGGGCGGTGCGCATGCACCTGCCCGACGACAGGTTGCTAATCGCGGGCGTGGCGGACGCGACGGTGGCAGCCGAGGGCGGGGGCGTCGGCGGCGCGAGCGGCGGCATGAGCACCGCCACCGCCACCGCGGGTGCGAACAAAGCCAGGCGCGAGGAGCTCGAGGCGGCGGCACGGTCGGTGTCGGTCGATTTTGCCGGCGCTGCCGAGCACGGGGGCCGGTCGCGCGCGGCGGCGCGCCTGAGCCGCCGGCTCTCGGCCCCGCTCGTGCTGCTGCGTGGGGGAGGCGGCCGCCGCCGCGAGCCGCCGTCGCGCGCGGCGATGCTTCGCGCCCTCCTTCGAGCCCAGCAGCCCCCCGGCCGCCTGGCGCGCGCGCTGCCGGTCATCCTCGCGCGGGTCGCTGCGCTCGCGCGGGCGCTCACGCTCGTGCTGCTGGGCGCAGCGCTGGCGGTGCTGGCGCTCGGGCGCGTCTGATGGGTGGCGGCGGCCCCCCAGGAAAGATCGTGGCGGCGCCCAAATGAGACACAAGAGACAGACAAGAGAGTTGTTGCACAAGGTTTGTTAGTTGGGGGTATCACCGGACAGTTCTTGCAAGGTCGAGGTGAAAAGCAGGGTGTAAGAGCTGTTTGGGGTGTGGCGCTCGCGCGCGCTCGCGCGCGCCCGAGCGCGCCCGCGCGCTCGAGCGCTCGAGAGAGCGTCGTCGCTAGCAAAGGCGGGGCGGCGGCGGCCGTGGCGCGGCGGCGGCGGTTTCTCGGGCGGGGAGGGGAAGGGAGGAGGTCGCGAGAAAAAAAAGGCAGCCGAGAGGCGCAAGGGCGTCGGCCGGGGGCGGGGGGAACAGGGATGTGGTTGTTGAGTCAAGGGAGACCTCTTTGGTCGGAGGTGCTGAAGCGGCGGCGGCGGCAGGGAGGGGGAGGGGAAAAAGGGAGGTTTCCGGGGACGCCCACTTTGCGACGAGAGCGCGGGCGAGGGAAGCCGCCGCAGGAAAGGGACGATCTTTAGAGTCCAGGGAAGAAACCAAAAAAAGGCGGCTCTCCGCCCTTTCCCTTCAGGACGCTGGGGGAGGCTTTCGCTTTTTTTGCGGGGAGCGAGGGAGGGCAAGGGCGGATGCATACGTTGGCCAACGATGGGCGAACACAAACGGGGGACTTGAGGAAACCACGGGGCATCGGGGAACTCTCCAGTGGGCGCGCGTAGGGGTCACTGCGGCACGACAAGGGCACGAGCCGTTAGGGGTGGGGGGAAGGGGGGGCGGGCGTGGCGAGGGCGCGGGCAAGGGGCGAAAACAGAGCGGGCGCGCTCTCAACCACTGGCGGGAAATGAAAAGCGGGCGCGAGAGGAGGGGGCACTGTTGGGGGGCGGGGGGGTGGCTGGAGGGAGGAGATGATGGAGGAAAGACAACGGGCCAAGGAGGGGCGACTGGACAAAAGAGACGCCAGAAGGAGGGGGGGGGGAGAGGCGGGCGGGGGGGGGGGCCTCTCTTCCGATCACGACAGGACAGGCCGAGAGGGGCGGCGGCGAGGGGGTGCCGCCGCCGCCTTGCTCCCCCGGCAGCTTCTAAGTTTCTGCGTTTTGCTTTCCTTTGCAAGCCGGGGCGCGGGTTGTTTCGCGGGTGGCGCGGCGCTGAGAAAGTGCCGGGACGTCCGTGCGTGACCGGGAATTTTCATCCATGAGGGGAATTGGGGGGTTGGTGGGGGGTAGGGTGCGCGGGCGGGCGCGCGCAAAGAGAGAAGGCGTGTGGTGCGTGTTTTTTTTGGTTTTTTTTTTTGGGTGGCCGGGAAGGAGAGTTCTCGTTGTTTCGTGGGTATTGCCGGACGGCGGCAAAATCTGGTGCGTGGTTCTTGGAGGTCGGAGCCTCGAGCGAGCGTTCGAGCAATAAGGGGCAAGGGGGCGGGGGGAGAAGGCGCCTGTTTCCCGCACGACGGTGTTTTGGGAGAGAGGGAGAGAGGGAGCAGCATGTTCTAGGGGAGAGGGGAGGATTGGGGCAGCTGCCGCCGAATCTTGTTTGTTGTTTGTTTTGGGGGGGGGGGGGGGGGGGGGGGGGGTGGGGGGGGGGGGGGGGGGGGGGGGGGGGGGTGGGAGTTGTTTGGGGGAGGCGCAGGGCGGCGCGGCGCCGCGACTAGAGAAAGGATAGCGCGCGCCGCGCGCCTTGCTTTTTGCCTCTTCACCCGCCGTGTCCCCCCCCCCCCGCCGTGTGCTTCACTGCAGGTGCAGCTGCTGTTGCTGCGCCGCGAGCAGCTGGCGCCCGAGCTCCTGGAGCGCGTCGTGACTGAGCCGCCCGCCGGCGTCCAGCGACTCGAGGGCCGTCGTGTGGCCATACAAGCCAAAGCCGCCGCCGCCGCCGCCGCCGCCGACGCTCGGGCGGAGCGCCGCCGCCGCAAACAGCGCCGCGGCCGCCGCCGCCCCGCCGCCGCTGCCGCTTCCGTGGTGGGCGGCGGCGGCGTGGTCCCAGGGCCCCGGCAGCGGCGCGCTCATGAACTGGCGGTGGCACGCCATCTGCTGCTGGTGCTGCTGCTGCTGCTGGTCCTGCTGCTGGAACTGCAGCTGCTGCTGCGCCTGCTGCTGCTGCTGTATCCGCAGCTGCGCCTGCGCCTGCGCGTGCTGCTGCTGCTGCTGCTCGGCCTGCTGCGCGTGCTGCTGCTGCTGCTGCATCTGCCGCTGGTGCTGCAGCAGGTTGTAGTACTCGGCGGCGGGCAGGGAGAAGGGTTGATGCGGCGGCGGCGGCTGGTGCTGGTGCTGGTACGCGTGCTGCTGCTGCTGCTGGTGCTGGTGGTGGTGGTAGAGCAGGGCGTCGGTGGTCGCGGCCATCATCGCCGACGGCGCCTGCAGGCCGCCGCCGCCCGCGCTGCCGCCGCCGCCGAGCGCAAAGCCGTCGCCCCCTCCGGCCGCGGCCGCTACGGCCAGGAGGCCGTACGGCGCGTACGCGGCGGGGTCGACGAGCATCGGGGTGGCGGCGCGCGTCTGGGGCGCGGCGGCCGGGGGGAGGCTGCCGGCGCGGCGCAGGGGCGGGAGGTGCGGGTTGATGCTGCGGACGCCGGCGCCGGCGCCGGCGCCGCCGGGCGCCGCGCCGTTGCCGCCGTATGCGACCCCCGGGCGCCGCGGGCGGCCCGCGCGCAGCTGGTGCCACATCATCGACGACCCGGCGGCGCCGCCGCCGCTCGGGGGGGCGGCGGGGCCCGCGGGCGCGGCGGGCGGGGGGGGGCCCGCGGGGGCGCCGAGGGCCCCGGCGACGGCGACGGCTGCGGCGAGGCTGTGGTGCTGCTGCTGCTGCTGCAGCTGCTGCAGCTGCTGCAGCTGCTGCTGCGGGTCAAAGGCGGCGGTGGAGAACTGCGCCAGGGACGCCGCCGCGGCGTCGTTGCTGCCGTGCGCGCTCGCGCCGAGGTACTCGGCCCCGAGGCCGCCGCTGCCGAGGCCGAGGCCGACGCTGCCGAGGCTGAGGCCACCCCCAACCGCCGCCGCCAACGCCCCCCCGCCGCCGACCAGCAGGTGCTGCTGCTGCGCGGCCACCTGCTGCCTGAGCGCGCGGATCTGGGCCGCCTGGCTCTGGACCTGCTGGCACAGGGCGTTGCCGGGCTCCGCCGACATGGAGGACAGGCCCGTGGCTGAGCCGCCGGCGCCGGCGCCGGCGCCGGCGAGCGCCGACGCGGCGGCGAGCGGCGGGGGGCGCGGCGCGGCCTCGGCCGCCGTCGACGGGGGGGCGCCTCCCTTCTGGCGCGGCACGAACATGCGGCTCGACGACGGCGTGCGAGCGACAGCGGGCGCGAGTGCGGCGCCGCTAAACGGCGAGGGGCGGGGCGCCTTCTGCTCGACGACCTCGCCGCACTCGCCGTCCTCGTCAGCGGACGCGGCCGCGGCCGCGGCCGCGGCGGCCTGGGCGTCGTCGTCGTCGCCGCCGCCGCCAGAGCCCGCATTGGCGGTGGCGGCGGCGGCGGCCGTCGCAAAGCCCGCCGAGACAAATGTCGCGTCGCCGCCGCCGGTGCCCGTGAAGGTGCCGGCGGCGGCGAGCACCGCGCGCGCGCCGCTGAGGGCGCCGGGGATCTGGCACGCGCCCGGCTGAGCGCCGCCGCCGCCGCCCGCGCCGGCGAGCACGGCGCCGCCGAGCAGCGGCGGCAGCAGCAGCGGCAGCGCCGCTGCGCCGCCCTGCTGCTGCATCTGCTGCGCCTGCTGCTGCTGCTGCTGCTGCTGCATCTGCGCCTGCTGCTGCTGGTTCTGGTGCAGCGCGACCGTGCACTCGCGCAGGCGCAGGAGGGCCGTGCGCTGCGCGCGCTTGGCCTCGAGCAGCGCGAGCTGCGAGCTCGCGTACGCCTCGAATGCGGCGTCGCCCGCGGGCGGCGGCGGCGGCAGGCCGCCGGCGGCGGCGGCGACAGCGCCGCTCACCGTCGGCGGCGGCGTCGCCGTCATGCCCGCAAACGCCGAGGGCAGCGGGGGCGGGGGCGCGCCCGCCATCTGCTGGAGGCGCGCGAAGCCGCCGTCGCCGTACTCGAGCCACTGCTGCGGCGGCGGCTGCACGCCGCCGCATGCCCGCGCCGGCATCCCCTCGTCGTCGCCGCGGTCCTCGTCCTCGCCCTCGCCCTCGCCGCCGGCGCCCTCGCCGCCGGCCGCCCCCGCCGCCTCGGCCGCGCGCGTCGCCTCGAGCAGCGCCAAGGCCGCGGGCGGCACGGGCCAGCGCCCCGCCGCGTCGGCGCCAAAGTTGGTCACCGCGCGAGGCCCTTGGAGCAAGAGCGCGGCTGCGTCGTACGCGCGCGCCGCCTCGCGCTCGTCGCTGTAGCGGCCTAGGTGGCGCTGCCTGCGGCCGTGATTGATGCGCACGCGCCAGCGCTGGTCCTTGCGGTCCCAGGTGAGGCCCTTGAAGCGCGAGCGGCGCGCGGGGAGGCCGCCGCCGGACGACGAGGGGTGGTGGTTGCCGGCGCTGCCGCTGTGGCCGCCTCCGCTGGCGCCGCCGTTCCCGTTGCTGCCGCCGCCGTTGCGTTCGTTGCCGGCGGCGGCGGCGTGGTGGTGACCGCTGCTGGCGCTGGCCGGGCGGAGGGGCGCATGCGAGCCCGCGCCCGAGCGGCGCTTGCCCGACGGCGGGCCGCTGCTCAGGGCGCTCAGCTCGTCGCGCCGCGGACCGCCGTCGTTGGCCTCGTCTCCACCGCCGTCGTCGGCGGGGGCGTCGGCGCCGGCGACGCCGGCGTCAGCGCCGCCGCCGCCGCACGAGGCGCCGCCGAGAACCATCGTGCCGCCGTCGCCGCTGCCGGCGGCGGGCGCGGCGACGGCGTCAAGCTGATCATGCTGCTGCTGCGGGTCTTGGTGTTGTTCTTGTTGCTGGCCGGCCATGTCGTCGTCGCGGCCGCGGCTGCTGCTGCTGCTGCGCGCGGCGTCGCGCGGCGCGGGCGCGGCCAGCGGCGGCGCCGGGGCGACATCCCGGGCGGCGGGCGGGCCGGCGCCAGGTGGCGCCGCGGCCGTCGGAGACGGCTCCGGCGCGTGCGGGGCGGGGGCGGTCAGGACGCAGCCCGACATTCGAGTGGATTCGCCCGAAGTATTTCAAGCGGGTGGCGCGCGCTCGGGAGGGCGGAGGCCGCGGGGCGGGCGCGAGGGGAGCGCGGGTGGGAGGTGTTGATTTTTTTTTTGTGGCGGTGCTCTTTTAAGAGCGGGGGGGGCCCGATGGCCGGGTGGGTGGTGTTTTCGGCAAAACGGGAGCGCGGCGCGCGCGCGCGCTGCCCGGAAACAAGCGTGTCTTGGGGACCTGGGCACCTCAGACCCGGGCAGACCGGGGGGAGGGGCGCGGGGAAGAGAAGGGAAGCTTGGCGGAAGGAGGTCTCGCTCGCTTGGCAGAGGCGGTGGAGGAGGCCTAAAAAAAATAAGTTTGGTGCGCAGAGGGAGGGGGGGGGGGCGGATGGAGAGTGTAGGGGGAAAGAGAGTATGCAGTCGATTGAGTCCCTTTCGGACAGACAGGACAAAGGGGGAGGAGTTGAACCGATGGTCTGCGCGGCGGGTTGGTTTTTGGGGCGGCGCCAGCGACTCGCGCGCCCCGAGGAGCGTCATCTCTCGCCGCCGGCGCCCGCGGATCTAGGAAAATTAGCGAAACAAATTTCCTGCTTCCCCCCCCGCTCCTCTGAGCCTGTGAGCCTCAAGGGACGACCACCAAATCCCATCAGCCGGAAATACCGCACGCGGCAGGCGCATTCGGGTGGTTTTACAAGACACGAGGAGTCGCCGCCGATTGGGCAGCGAAAAAAAGTCCGCCGCCTTTGTTTGTTGGCCCCCCCCCCGGGGGGGGGGGGCGGCGGCGGCGGGCGGCCCTCAAAAGAACCGCCGGCCGAGATACTCGCGGGCAAAGGCGTCGGCGACGGGCAGCGCGGCCGCCCAGAAATCCGCCAGCCGCTCGCGCTGCGCGGCCTCCTGCTCGAGCTCGTCGGCGAGGGCGGCGCCCCGGACGGTGCGGCGGAGACGGGCGGCCACGTCCGCGGGGAGGGGGGGCGGGAGCAGCGGGGACGCCGGCCGCGGCGCGGCGGCGGGGACGGCGGCGGCGGTGACAGCGGCGGCGGACGCGGCGGCGGCGGCCGTCCCCCCCCCTGCTCCCGGCCCGGGCGGCGGCGCCCACCCGGCCTCCACCAGCGGCAGCAGCGCCTTGCGCGACAGCCCCGACCGGAACAGCCACAGCGCCCGCGCCGCCAGCGCCGGCCCGTCCGCCTCGGCGCCCCACGAGCGCCCCGCGACCCGGGCCAGCGCCGCCGCCGGCGCGCCGCCGGGCTCTAACAAGCGCGAGGCGACGTCCGACACGTGGTGGTCAACCGCCGACAGCGGGACGTCGCGCGCGGGCAGGAACGGGCCGACCAGGGTGACGGCGGGGGGGCCGCCGGCCGGCGGCGGCGGCGCGGGGTAAAAGGGTGCGAGGGCGGCGGCGGTGGTGGCGGCGGGGGCGGCGTCAGGGGCGTTGCCCGAGGGGCCGCCGGCCGCCAGAGGCACACACGGCGACGGGGCGGGGGGCACAGGGGAAGGGGCGGGGGGTGGCGGCTGCGGGGGGGGCTCGTCCATGGGGCAGGCTGCCGCGGCGCCGTAGCAGGCGCGGCAGAAGGCGAGCCAGGGCGAGCAGGCGGGGGGCGGCGGAGGAGGGGCGGCCTGCTGCTGCTGCTGCTGCTGCTGCTGGTGCTGCGGCTGCGTCCCTGCCGCTCCGGCGCTCGCGACGACGGCAGCAGCAGGCGCCGGCCCTGCCGCCGCCGCCGCCGCTGCCGCCGCCGCCGCCGCCGCCGCCGCCCCCGCCGCCGCTGCCGCCGCGGCAGCGGCATCAGCGGCAGCCTCGCGCCCCAGGACCGCCTCGAGCGGCGGGGGAGGCGCGCCCCACTCGCCGCACGCGGCCGCCGCCGCCCCCGCCGCCGACCCCTTGGCCCCCCCCGCCCGTCCGGCCCCGGCCCGAAAGCGCGCCGCCCACGCGCCCGCGTAGCCACGCAGCATGGCCACGTCTCCGGCCGCCCCGCCGTACGCCGCGCGCGCGAGCAGCGCCTTGACCAGCGCGCCCTCGGCCGGCGGCAGCGCGCAGCGCGCGTCGGCGTCGGCCAGCGACAGCGGCGGCGGGCGCCCGCCCGCCGCCGCCCCCTCGGCGCCCTCCTCCTCCTTGCCGCCGCCGCCCGCCCCCGTTGCGGACACGAACGGGCGCGGCGGCAGGTGGTCGCGCACGGCCACCGCCGCCACCTGGTGCACCACCCGCAGCAGCGCGTTGGCCGCCGTGCCGCCGACGCTGTAGCCGCGCCCGCCAGCCATCAGCAGCCAGCAGGCGAGCGGCAGCGCCGGGTGCAGCAGCGCGTCCTCCAGGGCGATGACGGGCAGGCGGCGCAGCAGCTCCCCCTGCCCGTCCGACGGGTGCTTGAGCAGGGCGAGGGCCGCGCGCACGGCGGCGCCCGGGCGGCGCAGGCGCACGTTCTTCTGCAGCGCGCTCTTGAGGGCGGCGGGCGAGCCCCGCCAGCGGGGCGGCGGGCCGGGCCCGCGGGGCGGGGCGCCGCCGCCGCCGCCCCACCCGTTGCTCAGCAGCAGCGGGTTGTCCCAGGAGATCTCGGCGCCGTCGCCGCTCGGCAGGTTGGTCTGGAGCAGCACCTCGGTCGCGCCCGCGCCCGCGCCCGCGCCCGCGCCCGCGCCGCCGCCGCGCCCGCCGACTGACACTGTCGCCGACCACGCCAACTCGGGCAGCGAGCCGGGGGCAGGGGCGGGCGCGCGCGCCGCTCCCGGGCCGTGGCGCGGCCACCAGTGCCACCGCCACGAGGGCGGGGCGGGAGGGGGGCAGGAGGCGCCGCCCTCAACCCCCCGGGCGGCGGGCGACGGCGGCGGGGGGACAAACTCGAGAAAGAATACGTGGCTGGCCGGGCGCTGGGCGGCGCTCCCGCGGCGGAGGGCGGCGAACGCGTCGCCGGCGGGGGCCGCCGCTGCCGTCGCCGCCGGCCCTGACGCTGCTGCCGCTGCTGCTTTGCTGGGCGCTGCTGCTGTTGCTGCCGCCTCCGCTGCTGCTTCCTCGGTCTCTGCCGCCGCCGTCGCCGCCCCCGCCGCCGCCTCGGCCGCTGCCGCTGCCGCCTCGGCGCGCGAACCCCTCTCGGCCGCCGCCCTCGCCTGCCCCTGCGCCTGCCTGGCCTGCCGGTCCAGGCACGACGCCACGTGCGAGTCGAGGAAGGCGCTCGGGCAGCTCGAGCCGCAGACGGGGCATGGGGCGTACGAGCGGCGAACCGGCGGCGTCGGCGCGCCCGCGACGGTGGCGGCGCCCTCGGACGAGCGCCGCGCCTTTTTTTTCGACTGCTGCTGCTGCTGCTGCGACGGCGGCTGCTGCTGCGACTGGCTAAGGATGAGCGAGAAGGCGTCGCGCTTGCGTGGCGGCGGCGGGTGCTGCTGCTGCCGCTGCTCCGACGCGGGCGCGGGGCGCCCCTCGTCCACGGGTCCGTCGCCCATCTCTTCGTGTGCTTTATTCGGTGCGGTCGCGGCGCGTGGGACGTCTGCGCGCGACACCTGTTGTCAAGGATGCATCGTGGGGGCTCAGAGGGAGCTATTGCAAGGTCGTAGATGATTGTGGGCGAGAGAGCTGTTTCGTACCGAAAGCGTTCGAGCGCGGCGAGCGCGCGAGACGTCGAACGGAGCGTCGCCGGCGGCGAATCGCGTCGCCGTCCCAGGCCCCCCACGGAACACGCCCCCCACGGAACACGCCACGCACTCGATCACTGCTACTACCTCGTCGTCGACCTGCTTATCCTGCGTGACCTCTCTCTTTTTGACCTATTTTTATCGAGCGGGACGTTTAGAATCCCCCAACCCCTCCAACCCTTCCCTCCCTCCCGGCAGCATGCTGCTCCGCGACGCCGCCCTCTCGCGACCGCCGCCACCACGTCCGGGTGCCGTCGCGCGCGTGAGACCTTCAAAACGAATCGACGGCGCCTCGCTGCTCCGTCGTCGTCGGCGGCGACCTCAAGCGACGACGACGCGCGCCTCGTCCTCGCCGCAGCCCGAACAACGCAAGCGCGTCGCCGTCATCGGCGCGGGCGTCGCCGGCCTGACGTCGGCCCTCCGCCTCCAGCTGGCGCACCCGGCCTGGCGCGTGGTCGTGCTTGCCGACCGCCTCGAGGGGGAGACCACCACGAGCGGCGCCGCGGGCATGTGGGGCCCCTACAAGCTGTCCGAGACGCCGCCGGCTGACGTCCTGCGGTGGTCGCGTGCGACGTACGCGCACCTGCGCGGGCTGGCGCACTCGGCCGAGGCCGCGGACGCCGGGGTGGGGCGGCTGCGCGTCACGACGCTGCTGACCGCGGCGGCGCTGCGCAAGGCACGGGAGATAGAGGGCGGCGGGGGGGGGGCGCAGGCGGAGGACGAGGGCGAGGGCAAGGGCGAGGCGGGCGGCGGCGCGCCTTTTCTGCCCTACTGGGCGGACGCGGTCGGGGGCGCGCGCGCGTTCTCGCGCGTGCCCGAGGCGGACCTCGCGCTCTACTCGTCGTCCCTGCTCAACGCGGCCGGGGGGGGCGGGCTGCCGCCGCTGCCCGCGCAGCTGTGCCGGTTTGGCGCCGTCGTCGGCGGCGGCGGCAACGGCGGGACCGCAGCCGCGGCGGCGGGGTCAAGTGGCGACAACGGCGGCGGCGGGGAGGCGGCCGCGGGCGCCGCGCCCTGGGGCCCCGACCCGCACGCGTCGCCCCTGGTGGCCGGCTACACTTGGCCCACGGCCGTGTGCGAGGGGCGCCTATACCTCCGGTGGCTGGCGCGCGCGCTGAGGAGGGCGGGCGGGCGGGTGTCGCGGCACCGGGTCGCGAGCGTCGCCGCGCTCGCGTCGGGCGAGGAGCGGGTGGCCGGGGCGATGACGGCAGCAGGAGAGGAGGAGGGGGCGGCGGCGGTGGAGGGCAGACGTGAGGGCGAGCCGCGGGCCGAGGGGCGGGACGGCGAGGACGGCGACGGCGCCGACGAAAGCGAAAGCGAAAGCGAAAGCGAAAGCAAAAGCGAAAGCGCCAGCGCCGGACGCGGCGGCTTTGACTGCGTCGTCGACGCCGCGGGCCTCCGCGCGCCCGAGCTCTTCCCCGACGACGCCGCGCGCGTCTACCCCATCCGCGGACACGTCCTGCGCGTGCGCGCGCCCTGGCTGAAGGAGGCGGTCTTTGCCGAGACGGGCCACAACGGCGGCACGGGCGTTTACGTCATCCCCACGCGCGACAATGTGGTGATTGGCGGCACGGGCGGCGTCGGCGACGGCGGCCGCGCTCCCCGCCCCGTCGAGCGCGCGGGGGTGCTGCGCGCGGCGCTGGCCCTCGTGCCGTCGCTCGCGCGCGCCGAGCCCGTGGGGGAGTGGGTGGGCCTGCGGCCGGGGAGGACGCGCGCGCGGGTCGGGGAGGTCGAGTGGGTGCCGGCGGGAGAGGGGGCGGCGGCGGCGGCGGCGGGGGCGGGCGCGGCGGGAGAGGGGGCGGCGGCGGCGGCGGTCGCGAGTCGCGCGGTGCCGGTCGTTCACAACTACGGGCACGGCGGGAGCGGCCTGACCTTGGCGTGGGGGTGCGCGGCGGACGTGGTGGCGGCGGTCGAGGGGGCGCTCGGGGTCGAGTTGACGCGCTTTCCAGATCAATCTTAACCCTCCCGACAAGCCCGGTTGTTGTGTGCGCGATTGGTCGGGGCCGCCGAGAACGGGGTTCTACGGTCGACTTGGCAGAGGCAGCCGCAGCAGGAGGGGCCACGGCTGCGGGCAGCGGCACGGGGGGCGGCGACGACGGCCAGGGCGGCGCGTCCGCCGCCGCCGCCGCTGCTGCTTCTGCCGGCGCTGGCGTGCTGGTCCCAGGCGGCCGGGGCAACGGGCGGAGAGCGGAGGACCTCCGTCGACGCCGTCGCCACGCACGCGCTCGCCGGGGCGCTGGGCGCGCCGGCCCTGCGGAGGCGGGCGGTCGGCGATGACGGAGAGGGGGCGGCGGCGCTGCTTTGGGACGGGCCCTTGATGGCCGCTGCCGGCGACAGCGCCGCGGGGGAGGACGACGACGCGCTGGGCAGCGCGGCGCGAGAGGCCGCGCGCGCCACCCTGGCGAGGCTTGCGGGGCCGGAGGTGCCCTCGCCGGCGCCGCCCGCGCGCGTCGTCTCGCGCGTCGCCGGTTGCGAGCTGAGAGGGC
>Ga0105053_10006149_pt1 | contig 16679 bp, 13 predicted proteins | sample BON01_FD_78093 | JGI IMG/M metagenome (GOLD analysis project Ga0105053, IMG submission 78093) | Freshwater microbial communities from Lake Bonney liftoff mats and glacier meltwater in Antarctica - BON-01 | ecosystem: Environmental > Aquatic > Freshwater > Ice > Glacier meltwater | place: Lake...
ATCTCTGAGTTTCTATCCAAAAACTCAGTCAATTGCTTTTCTACGATATAAATCAAATCAAAAGAAAGGTATAATTGTGTTTCCAATTCAAACAATGACTCTCTTCCAATCGGAATAAATCTAACTCTTTCTTTGTTATGTTCCTTTCCTTGACCTTCGGCAATAATCTGAACGGACCGAAACAGAACATTCACGCATCTGAGACAGTCATCCTAACCTTTCTAATTTCAGAAATGGTACAGAAACTCGATAAACAAAACCAACCAATTCCCTTGATTTCTTCCAAACATTTAACTCAAAATATCACTGCATTAATAAAGTCCAATATCAATTCCTCAATTTCAACAAAACTACTTGAGTCTTATCTCTGAAACACTTGTTCCTGATGGTACCATTGGGAATACATTTTCTTCCTTTTCACAAACCACTTCCAGTAGATAAGACCCTTCTGAATTTAACAACTTATCAATGGACGAAGCCAAATCTTCTCTGTCTTCACACTTATGACCGTCTATTCCAAAACCTTTTCCAATCATTATAAAATCTGGATTTTGTAATTCTACAAAAGAGTACCTTTTGTCAAAAAACAGCTGCTGCCATTGACGCACCATGCCCAAGAAATTATTATTCAAAATGATGATTTTTACGGGTAAGCCTTTTTGAGCTATAGTTCCAAGTTCCTGAATAGTCATCTGGAAGCATCCATCGCCTATAAAGGCAATTACATCTCTTTCAGGAGCACCCATTTTGGCTCCAAAGGCTGCTGGAAGAGCAAAGCCCATAGTTCCTAAACCACCAGAAGCAATATAAGAATGTGGTCTTTTAAAGTCATAATACCTAGCTGTTACCATTTGATGCTGCCCTACATCCACTACTACACATGCCTCACCTTTGGTTTTATCCGAAACCATTCTTACCACTTCGGCCATTTTTATCTTGCCTTCGCCTTTTAGGTCTCTTGCAGTTACGGCCTCATATTCAGCAGCCTCTAAATCTCTAAATTCCTTTTTCCAAGCTGAACGATCTTTTTTCTCAATTAACGGATTCAAAAGTTTCAATGCTTCCTTGGCATCGCCAATAACTGGAGCTTCTGCTCTTTTAATTTTGTCTATTTCCGCTGGGTCAATTTCAAAGTGAACTATCTTCGCTTGTTTGGCAAAAAGGTTGGCGTCACCAGTAACTCTATCATCAAAACGCATTCCTATCGCAATAAGAACATCACACTCATCTGTCATTACATTAGGGGCATACATGCCATGCATACCTAGCCACCCCATGTAGTTTGGGTGCTCAATGGATAGTGCCGAGAGTCCCAGAAGTGTACTTCCCACAGGAATGTCACCTTGCTCTACTAATTCTCTAAACTCCTCCATGGCCTCAGAAATCAAAACACCATGGCCTACCAAAATATAGGGCTTTTTTGCGTTATTAATAAGTTCTGCCGCCTTCTGAACTTGCTCTATTTTAGGAATCCTTCTAGGATGATATCCTGGTAAGCCTTCCACTTTTTTATATTCAAATGGCTTTGTCATCATAGCGACTTGAGCATCTTTAGTGATGTCAATAAGCACCGGCCCAGGTTTTCCTGCTCTGGCGATGTAAAAAGCCTTTGCCAATATTAAAGGAATCTCATTTGGATCTACTACCTGATAATTCCACTTACATACTGGAGCCGTAATTCCGATAACGTCTGTTTCTTGAAACGCATCTGTACCTAAAAGATAAGAAGCCACTTGACCCGTAATAGCCACCATAGGGGTACAGTCAATTATGGCATCTGCTATTCCCGTAACTAAATTAGTAGCTCCAGGGCCAGATGTAGCCATACATACCCCTACTCTTCCACTGCTTCGAGCATAGCCTTCTGCAGCATGAGAAGCTCCCTGTTCATGACGCACCAGAATATGTTCTATTCTGTCTGAATAATCATAAAGTGCATCATAAATAGGCATAATGGCACCGCCCGGATAACCAAAAATGGTATCCACACCTTCCGCAATAAAACATTCCATTAGGGCCTGACTACCAGAAATGAATTCGGCTTTGGCTAATTCTTTTTTATCTTCCATGATTTCTACTGCTGTTTCCATGGTTTTACTTATTTGTCGGTTACGCAGCCTTCATGTGCTGGAGAAACCGTTTTATAATATTTTCTTAAAACGCCCTGCTCAATAAAAGGAGGTGTCAATGGTTTCCAACTTTTACGCCTTTCTGCCAAAATTTCATCTGAAACATGTAATTTCAATTCTCTAGTATCTGCATCGATGGTTATCAAATCACCATCTTCTACCAGAGCAAGAGTACCACCATCGTAAGCCTCTGGAGAGATATGTCCTACCACAAAACCATGTGTTCCACCAGAAAAACGGCCATCTGTAATCATAGCTACTTTATCTCCAAGACCTGCACCCATAACGGCAGAAGTTGGCTTTAGCATTTCTGGCATTCCTGGCCCTCCACGTGGGCCTTCATAACGTATAACAACTACCTGGCCTTCCTTAATTTCGCCATTGGCAAAAGCCTCAAGCATAGCCTCTTCTTTGTCACAAACCTTCGCCGGACCTTCGAATTTCGTGCCTTCTTTTCCTGTAATTTTTGCAACACCGCCATTCTCGGCAAGATTACCATACATGATTTGAATATGACCAGTAGTCTTGATTGGGTTCTCTAAAGGTCTAATTATAGACTGAGCATTAAAATCCAAATCAGGTGCCGACGCTAAATTCTCTGCTACAGTTTTACCCGTTACCGTCAAACAGTCACCATGAATTAAACCATTCTTATGAAGGTATTTCATAATAGCAGGCACACCACCTAGCTCCATAATATCCTCCATAAAGTATTTGCCAGAAGGTTTCAAATCAGCAATGAAAGGAGTTCTATCTGATACCACTTGAATATCATCCATGCTTAGTGGAATTCTAGCCGAATGTGCTATAGCCAAATAATGTAAAACAGCATTTGTAGAACCACCCAATGCCATTACTATGGTCAATGCGTTTTCTAATGATTTTTTAGTAATGATGTCTTTCGGAAGAATTTGTTTTTCCAAAAGGTTTTTCATGGCCGCTCCTAAATCAATGCACTCCTGCGTTTTACCTTCATGTGTAGCAGGATATGTAGCATTATAAGGCATACTTAAACCTAAAGCTTCAATAGACGAAGCCATAGTATTGGCCGTATACATACCTCCACAGGCTCCCTGTCCTGGTATAGAGTTTTGTATAATACCTTTATAATCTTCTTCTGTGATAGTTCCTGCAATTTTTTGGCCATAAGCCTCAAAAGCCGAAACAATATCCAGTTTTTTACCTTTCCAAAGTCCTGTCCTCACAGTACCACCATACATCATTATGGCTGGGCGATTTAATCTTGCCATAGCCATAATGGCACCCGGCATATTTTTATCACAACCTACTACCGCAATAACACCATCATACCACTGAGCAGCAACTACGTTTTCGATAGAATCCGCAATAATATCTCTACTTGGTAGCGAATAACTCATGCCGTCATTACCATTTGTCATACCATCAGAAACACCGATGGTATGAAAAATCAAACCGACCATGTCATTAGCTTGAATTCCTTTTTTGACATGAACCGATAGTCCATTCAAATGAATGTTACATGGGTTTCCTTCATAACCTGTACTGGCAATGCCTATTTGAGGTTTTTTCATATCCTCTTCTGTCATGCCGATGGCATAAAGCATGGCCTGAGCCGCAGGATTACTTACTTCTTGAGTAAGTGTTTTGCTGTATTTATTAAGACTTTCTGACATGATTTTCAGTTTTCGCTGTTTGCGAATATTCGCTAAATATGAGAATTGTGCTGCAAATTAATGTGTTGGAATTGTATTTTGCAACCTTTTCCTAAGAAAATTTATATATTTAATAAACTCAATATGTTTTTTTTGATTAAGAATGTTAACATTATAATCTTTGTCCTTGGAAAAGTCGATTTTACATTAAACTTCCCCTATGAAAAATATACTTCTTTTATTTCTCCTTTGTAGCCAAATCATTTACGGTCAAAAGAATGCCGACCAACTTGCTCAAAAGTTCATAATTACAGACGGCCACGTAGATTTGCCCTATAGGCTAAAAGTTAAAAACTTTCATTTGACGAAAGAGTTTACTGGGATTCCTATTTCTACGAATGATGGTGCTTTTGATTTCGAAAGAGCTAAAAAAGGTGGCTTAAACGCACCTTTTTTGTCTATCTATATTCCTGCAAAGTTTAGCACAGATGAAGGAAAAATCCTTGCAGATAGTCTTATTGACATGGTAAACTATATTTGCATCGAAAAATCCGGCTATTTTGAAATTGCGAAAAGCCCAGAAGGTGTAAAGAAAATTGTCAAAAAGGGTAAAATAGCTTTGCCAATGGGCATGGAGAACGGCTCACCCATAAAAACATTACAAGAAGTAGGATACTTCAAAAATAGAGGAATAAGCTATGTGACATTAACCCCTTCTTTAGCAAACCATATCTGCGATTCTTCTTACGATACAACTAGGCTCTGGCAAGGAACTTAGTCCCTTTGGTGAAAAACTAGACCCTGAGTTAGCCAAAAAGGGAATTATGATAGATGTTTCCCATATTTCCGATAGCAGTTTTTATGATGTTATTGACATAAGTCCTGTTCCTGTTATTGCCTCACATTCATCTCTTAGATATTTCACCATAAGATTTGAAAGAAATATGACCGACGAAATACTCATAAAGCTTAAAGAAAATGGTGGTGTAATTATGATAAACTTTGGTTCCACGTTCTTGGATGGGAATATTCAAGAAACAAAAATGGAGAGCTTTTAGGAGCCATTTCAGAAGAAAAAGGACTTACAAAAAGAGTTGAAGCATCTAAACAAATAATAGAAGAATTTGCAAAAACACATCCTTTGGTTTTCTCCGACCTAGAAAAAGTAGTTGAATAGATAGAGTAGTTCAGGTCGCAGGAATTGACCACGTAGGGCTTGGCTCAGATTTCGATGGTGTTGGAGATTCTTTACCAACAGGACTTAAAGATGTGGCCGATTATCCAAACATTATTAATTTGCTTTTGAAAAGAAGATATTCCAAAAAATCAATTGAAAAGATTTGCTCAGGAAATCTTTTTCGTGTGTGGCAGTCCACAATAGATTATGCCGCTTTAAACTAAAAGTTGTTTTAATTGTCATCCTTACCAGGCAAACAAAAGGCTAAATATTGATCTCCAGAATTGGTCTTAAGCTTACCACCTCCACAGGCAATGACAATGTATTCCTTCCCATTGATGGCATAAACGCTAGGAGAAGCATAACCAGCTGCGGGAAGTTTATACGACCATAATTGTTTTCCAGTTTGCCTGTCAAAAGCCCTAAACATCTCATCTTTAGTAGCGGCAATAAATACTATGCCACCAGCCGTTACTGCTGGCCCTCCATAATTATCGGTACCTGTAATTGGTATGCCTTTTTTCGTAAGTTCTGGATATTCCCCAAGCGGAATCTGCCATAAATGCTCCGTAGTATTCATATTTATGGCCGTAAGTGTGCCCCAAGGTGGAATGCTTATTGGGTAGTCGTCTGCATCATACCATCTGTTATAACCCGTGTTGATATATTTAGACGAAGACCTGGTTTCTTGATCATAAACTAGTTCATTATTACCCTTCAAAAATTCAAAAATAGCCCGTTTTTCATTGTCTTTTAAAAGGGTAAATGCAGGCATTCTACCTCTTCCTAGTTGCAAGAGTTTATTAAACACTTTAGAATTATATTTATCTGCTACATTCAATATTGACGGATATGTACCATCCTCATTTCCTGATCCATTTTTGCCATGACATGACTGACAATAAGTTTCGTATAAGTTTCTACCTGAAGTGGTCCCTTCTTTTGATTCGTTTTTTTTCAAAGAAGTAAATACAGGATTTTGTTTCGCAGGAATATACATGATACTATTTTCATCCACTGCGGCTCCTCCCCATTGAGCCCCACCATCTGTTCCTGGATAAAATACTGTTCTTTCTAAACCAAGGGGTATAAATGGACTTCCCGTTTTCCCCTTTCTTAACTCTTTAAGGATCTCCACCTTATTACTTGCCCATGGATTAACATCTTTCTCGGTGAAAGTCTGTTTGGTAAATGGTTTAGGTAAAAGTGGAATGGGCTGGGTTTTGGAGGCTAATTCCCTTTCAATTTCAGAAACAGGAAAATTCTTCTCTTCGATAGGGAATATGGGTTCTCCAGTTTCTCTATTAAATACAAACATAAAACCTTGCTTACTCAATACGGAAACTACGTCTATGGTTTTGCCATTTCGGGAAACACTAAATAAGTTTGGCGGAGCCGGAATATCCCTATCCCAAATGTCATGATGAACCGTTTGAAAGTGCCAAAGTCTCTTTCCTGTGTGAATGTCTAGGGCTAAAAGGCAGTTTGCAAATAGATTATCTCCTTTTCTATTCCCACCGTAAAAATCAAAGGCAGCAGAACCTGTGGGAGCAAAAAGAATACCTCTTTTGTGGTCAATGGCCATACCCATCCAATTGTTAGCTCCCCCTAAATTTTTGTAGTTTTCAGCTTCCCAAGTCTCATATCCAAATTCACCTGGTTCAGGAATTGTCTTAAAATACCACAATTCTTTACCAGTAAGGACATCAAATGCTCTAATATCTCCCAAAACTGCGGTTGCGTTTTCACCAACACGACAACCAACAACTAATGTATTTTTATAAATGCTAACAGGCGTATTAAGAACAGCATAATCATCTGAGCCTGGTCTTTTTATACCATCTATTAAATAGATTTTACCATTATCTCCAAATGATGACACTGGCACTCCATCTTTCGCATTCAACGCATATAAATATGCTCCATAGCCAAAGAAAATACGAGTATCTTTTCCTTCAGACCAGTAGCTAACACCACGGCTGGTCATATTAAAAGTTTCTTCTTCCAATTTAGTCTTCCATATTTCTTTGCCTGACTGGGCGTCAATAGCAAAAGCTTGTCTATCCGCTGAAACACCATATAAAACACCTGCTATAATGATAGGATTACATTGTATTTGAGTGGTGTTATTGATTGTGTCTGCTCCACCAGAGTTATAAGACCAAGCGAGCTTCAATTTACTTATATTTTCTTTGTTAACTTGACTGAGATCTGAAAAGTGATTTCTGTCATCGCCTCCATTATAAGAAGTCCAGTTGTCCGAATTTTCAGGTGATTGACACTGCGTGAAAAGAATAATGATAGCAGCTAGCCAGCCCAAAGTTGTCGTTTTAATCATAATAAAGAAACTTGACATTTAAGTAGAAAACACAAAAGCAATGAAAAAGTATGGTTTTTTAATCGTTTAACCCGAATTGTGCATTAGGATTTTGATAATTTAGATAAACATCTGAACATCAATACGTTTCTTATGCAAAGCATTAGAAACTATCTAACCAATAGGGTTTTAGCTTAGTTCATATAATTTGTTCATTACCATAATATTATATGTTCTTGTTTTTTCTAATGCATAATTCGGCTTTAAATATACGAATAATGAACTTGAGAAAATCTAGAACCTTCCTAAACAAGATCTCTAAGGAAAATCTAAAGATAATACCCTACCTCCTCTTAATAAAAATAAACTCCCCGCCTTCATCGCCTACGCCCTGAATAACGCCATATAGCGGTGTAGTAGGCGATTCTGCAGGTGAATTGTTTATGACGGCTATTCTAAAAGATTGAAAAAGCTCGTCTGACGAAAGGTAATCATCGTTATTGTCCTGAAGTCTTTTGATTAAATACTTCAAAAACATGCTTTCGTCTGGCACAGTTTTTAGGTTTCCACTAGTCATGGCCTTTTTGCTTGGCATTTCGTAAAGACTATTTATGCCCTGAGAGGCATTTGCAAATGCCGCTCGGGTTTTGAAAATACTTCCTCCAAAACAGGCATCGGCTATTAAAAGCGTATGACGTGAATTTATACTTTTCAAATAATCTTTCAATTGGCTATTGCCCAACCATCTGGCTTTATTGCTTTTTTTAGCGTCCACGGGCAGCCAATAGCCTAGATTACTGTTTTCCTCCCAAACGCCATGTCCAGCAAAAAACATCAAGAAATTGTCATCTGGGGTGACAACCCGTGCCAAGCTGTCTAAAACTTCTATGGTTTGCTCGTATCTAGCATTAGTAAGTAGTCTCACATTTTCGGGTTCAAAGTTATAATGCGAAATCAATGTTTTTGACAGCAATGAAGCATCTAATGCAGGTCTATCCAAAGGCGTAATGTACGGATCTAAATAATCGTTGTTTCCAATTATTAATGCGTAATACTTTCCAACATTAGTGGTCAATACGGCAGTATTGGTGCTCCTAACACCCCTTTCAATGGTTGGTGTTTTTTCAGGTATAATAGTTTTAATTTCGGTTACTGTTTCAATTATTGGAGGGTCACTTTGGAGCCTTGAACGACTAGTAGCTGAACTCCCAGAAATAGGGCTACTAGAAACGGCATTACTAGGTATTGTATTTACCGCAATATCTATTGACTTTTTGGAAGTGATTTTCTTTAAAATGGCCGTTCTATCACCCATGCCATATAATTCGGCTATTTCTTTGGCGTCTAAAACTCTCTTATATACTCTAATTTCATCTAGGACACCTTCTGCCCAAATTGTTTCGGAGCCATTTTTAGTTTCCATATTGATTTTTCCAAAATACAATTCAACTGGTGACGTATCTGGAACCTGCATGAAGTTTCTAGGCGACATTGTGCCCAAATTGTTAAGATAAAACCCCCATTCCATCGAATTATTATCTTTTTGACCATAGTTTCCTACCAAATGATACCAAATACCTTTCCGAATATCAAAACTAAAAGAGAGATCGTCTTTCCTGTCTTTTATTCTAAACCCTTTTGATGTTACACTTAATGATAAGCCATCTTTTGAAAAATTATTAGATTTCATCAATAAAGGAAAAATTCCATTTGAACCCCAATTTTCTACTTTAAACCAAAGAGAAATTCCGATTGAATTTTCTAAACCTAAACCGTTTAATGAATTCGAATTTTGAGCGACAAAAGCATCTGTCTTCCCATTAAAGGAAATAGCCCCTCCTTTATTTCCGTAAATATCGTTTTCAAATTTTAGTTTTCCCTCTTCAATTCCATCATTTCCATTGGAACTAAAATCTACCAATGTTCCATCCAAAATGGGGTAATAAGCTACAAGTCCTTTTTCAATACCAATTGATTGACCAGAACAATGGAGACCTAAGGAGACAAAACATAGCATAAGCCAAAGCTTGAGCTCTGGTATTCCATGATGTTTTAAAATGAATCGTGTTTTCATGCGTATTATTTAATAAGCTATAACTACATGCACCAAAAGTTTAATAGAAATGAATCTACTTTTGTTATTATTAGCTTTTTAGAATAAACTTATGTTAAGTTTTCGTTAGGAAAGTTACAATTTAATAAATGAAATTTCTAAAACAACGAATCAAAACCTATCGTTTATTTAGTGGTTGGTCGGTTCATTCGTTTATTTTTTTGAAAATTCTACTAAAAAGCCAAAAGCACAAAAAAAGGCGTCACCTCACAGCAACGCCTTCATTCATGTATTTTTCTAAAATTTTATTTCTTCATCATCTCAATAATCTCTTCTGAAATACCTGTAGAAGAGTAACCGCCATCATGATATAAATTCTGCATAGTCACCATTTTGGTTAAATCAGAGAATAACGAAACTATATAGTTTGCACAATCTTCACCTGTTGCGTTTCCAAGGGGTGACATCTTCTCGGCAAATTCAAAGAATGCATTAAATCCACCAATACCAGCACCTGCGGTCGTTGGGGTAGGTGACTGAGAAATAGTGTTTACCCTAATATTTTTAGACTTGCCTAATCTGTAACCATATCCTCTGGCAATAGACTCCAAAATAGCTTTTGCATCTGCCATATCAGTATAAAATGGAAATACCTTTTGGGCGGCTATATATGAAAGCCCTACGATAGAACCCCAATCGTTTAAAGCATCTAGCTTCTCACCTACTTGCATAAACTTATGAAAAGATAATGCAGAGACATCTATACTTTTCTGGAACCAATCGTAGTTCAAATCGCCATATTCTCTTCCTTTTCTAATATTAGGCGACATTCCTATGGAATGAAGAACGAAATCCATTTTACCTCCTAAAATCTCTATAGATTTCTTATACAGGTTCTCCAAATCTTCTATTGACGTAGCGTCTGCGGGTATTATTTCAGCACCTATTTGCTCTGCCAATTCGTTTATCTTACCCATTCGCATCGCTATAGGTGCATTTGTCAAAACTATTTTGGCTCCTTCTTCGTGAGCTTTAATGGCTGTTTTCCAAGCGATAGAGTTTTCGTCTAATGCTCCTGAGATGATACCAACTTTACCTTTAAGTAGACCGTATGACATATATATTCGTATTGTTTAACACAAAAGTAATTAATATGTGGATATTTCTATCATTGAATTTAATACCCCATATCAATGAGCCAGTATGAAATTAATTTGGATATGAGCCTTTTGTATCAAATAGTCACCTTCTCTAATGAAGCCTATAAATGAAAAAAGCAGGTCTAAAAAGACCTGCTTAAAGAAGGGAGGTAGATGGGGTTCGAACCCACGACCCTCGGCACCACAAGCCGATGCTCTAACCAACTGAGCTACAACCTCCATATTTAACGAAATGCAAAGGTAGATTGAATCCTTATATTCTGCAATAAAATAGTTTGAAAAAAATCATAAATCTATTTCGTGTGTGAAATTTGCAAATAGGATACTTAAATTGCGTTTAAAATAACCCAACCTAATGTTTAGATTAGACAACAAAATAGCCATTATAACTGGTGGAGCTAGTGGTATCGGCTTAGAGATTTCCAGGAGTTTTGCCAAACAAGGTGCCACAGTACATATTTTTGAGCTCAATATGAATTTGGCGGAAAGAGAAGCAGATTTAATAATAGCATCCGGTGGCCAGGCTTATTGCCATAAGGTGGATGTTTCAAAACAAGCTGAAGTTCAAAAAATAATTGACAAAATAAAACTGGTGTCGCCTATAGACATTTTAGTAAACAATGCCGGCATCGCTCATATTGGCACCGCCGAAAGCACCACGGAGGAAGATATGGACAGAATTTATGCCGTCAATATAAAAGGTGTTTACAATTGCATTCATTGTGTCATTCCACATTTTATAGAAAATGGTGGTGGTGTTATTATCAATATGGCCTCTGTTTCTGCCACAGTAGGTATTCCAGAACGTTTTGCCTATTCAGTTTCTAAGGGTGCCATAAAAACAATGACCATTCAAGTAGCGAAAGATTATGTGCAGGACAATATTCGCTGTAATAGCATTTCGCCAGCAAGAATTCATACACCATTTGTGGATGGTTTTATCAAAACAAAATACCCAGACAAACAAGAAGAAATGTTTGAAGAACTTTCCCAAACACAACCTATCGGCAGAATGGGAAAGCCATCAGAAGTAGCTGCCATGGCCGTTTACTTAGCGTCTGATGAGGCAGCTTTTGCTACGGGAACAGATTACCCTATCGATGGCGGATTTATAAATCTTAATACACCATAATTATTCAACCCAAATGAAATTAATACGACACGGTATTCAAGGAAAAGAGAAACCAGGAATTATCTCCAATGATAATAAGCAATTAGACATCTCTGCCTTTGGAGAAGATTTTAATGAAGTCTTTTTTGAAACAGACGGAATAGCAAGATTAAAAGATTGGCTAACCAAAAATCAATCTTCCTGCCCTGAGCTAGCACCTGAAACTCGTTTAGGCCCTTGCGTAGCCAGACCTTCAAAAATTGTATGCATTGGGTTAAATTATGCTAAACATGCCGCAGAATCTGGTATGGATAATCCCAAGGAACCCGTTGTGTTTTTTAAATCTACTTCTGCTCTTTGTGGGCCAAACGATGATATAATCATTCCTAGAAATTCGGAGAAAACAGACTGGGAGGTAGAACTTGCGGTGGTTATTGGCAAAAAAGCATCCTATGTAGAAAAGGCTGATGCTATAGATTATGTAGCTGGTTATTGTTTACATAATGATTATAGCGAAAGATCATTTCAATTGGAGCGAGGTGGCCAATGGGTAAAAGGGAAATCAAATGACACATTTGCACCATTAGGGCCATTTATGGCTACAGCAGATGAGATTGAGAATCCTCAAAAATTAAATCTTTGGCTAAAGCTCAATGGCGAAAAAATACAAGATTCTAATACCGATGATATGATATTCTACATTGATGAAATCATTAGTTATTTGAGCAATTTCATGACTTTACTACCCGGCGATGTTATTTCTACTGGAACACCCGCAGGTGTAGGTCTTGGATTTAAACCAGCAAAATACCTGAAAGTAGGAGATAAAGTAGAACTAGGTATTGAAGGCTTAGGCGTTCAAAATCAAACCGCGATATCTTATTCGAAATAATAATAGAATGCGAAATATCAACCTTAGAAAACTTTTGATTTTAGGAATACTAGCAGAAGCCCTGATATTTCTGTTTTCTTATTTTCAATCAGCACCTGTTTTTAACGAAACGATGAGATTGTCTGCCAGATATAGTGGTAGACTTTCTCTTTTTTTTCTCCTCGCTACTTTTCTTTTAACCAGTCTAAATTGGTCCAAAAGAAGAACAGAGTTTAAAGAAAACTTTGTAGGATTAATTCTCATATTTAGTCTTCTTCATTTCATTCATTTCGTTTTTTTAGGGCTAAATGTCTATTTAAATTATATTGAGCTTATTCCATTTAAACTATTAGGTGGGGCTTTAGGGTATCTTACTTTACTTATTTATCCTTGGCTGCTTAAAACGAAAACCCCTCCATTATGGGCAGATTATTTCTATTTCTATTATCTGTTTGTGATTATGGCAATAACCATTCTATCTAGGCTATCGGGAGCTTTTGAAGGTGCTATGCCATCACCAATGCATTATTTGGGACTAGCATTAATTGCCGTTGTTTTTATAATCCACTTCTTTAAAGTTCTTAAAAAATCATGAGCCCAAACCAAACAACTTGTCCAAACTGCGGAACCGTTTTTGACGCCAGTGAAGCACTTCAAAAGCACATGGATATTGAACTTAAAAAGAAATTTGCCGAACAAGAAAAAAGCAATTTAGAAAACCTAGAACTATATAAAAAAAAGCTTCTGATAGAAAAGGAGACATTTGAACAAGAAGAGAAAAAGAAAATGTGGGTTATAGCCCAAGCTGAAGCAAAAAAAAGAGCAGAAGAGAAAAACTCCATGGAACTAAAAGCTCTTCAAGAAGACAATAAACTTAAGCAACAGCTCATAATAGAAGGTCAAAAGAAGGAGCTGGAATTGCTCAAAAAAGAAAGTCAATTAAAGCTAGAACAAGGCCAACTTAAATTAAAGCTGGAAAAAGAAATGCTGGAGAGGGCTCAGGGCATTGAAGAAAAGGCAAAAAAACAAAAGGATGAGGAGTTTGAACTTGTCAAAAAAGAGTACGAAAAGAAGCTAGAAAACCAGATGAATCTCGTAAAAGAAATGCAACGAAAAGCCGAACAAGGCTCCATGCAGCTGCAAGGTGAAATTCAGGAATTAGAAATTGAGTCCATTCTCGGCAGAACTTTCCCGTATGATGAAATAGAAGAAGTTAAAAAAGGCATTCGTGGTGCTGATGCTATCCAAACCGTGAAAAACGAATTTGGCCAAAATTGTGGTAAAATAATCTACGAAAGTAAACGTACGCAAAACTGGGGCGGTGACTGGATAGAAAAACTTAAAACAGACCAAAGAGAAACGGGTGCAGAAATAGCGGTTTTGGTTACACAAACAATGCCCAAGGAATTAGACCGATTTGGAGAAATGGATGGTGTATGGGTTTGTGGATTTCATGAGGTAAAAGGATTGGTGTTTGTGTTGCGTCAAATTTTAATTAGAACTCAGCAAGCTAAATCTACCAATGAAAACAAAACTGATAAAATGAGTTTGCTTTATAGCTTCTTAACAAGTAGTCAATTTAAGCAACAAATGGAGGCCATTGTAGAAGGGTTTTCTAACTTAAAAACTGAACTAGATAGAGAGAAAAGAGCCATGGCACGGATCTGGAAAGAGCGTGAAGTACAAATAGAAAAAGTCATCGGAAATACCATTGATATGTATGGAAGTATAAAAGGAATTGCAGGAAATGCTATTTCTAGCATAAAGTCTCTAGAATTATCAGAAAATAAGGAAGATTTATAATTGTATCATTTTTAGACCTTTAATTAATTTTTTCGTTTTTCCACTTACCTAAAATAAGTATAGACCTTCGCTTTTGATGAAAATTGTCATTGTTTTAAATACAAACTAAGTCTAAAACAAAAATCGTGTCACATGATGAAAAAAACGCTCTACTATGTAGTGCCCTATTGATGGTCTATTTCACTTCCTTTGCCCAGTAGAAAAAGCAAAGCTTGTGCACCTTGAGTTTTGACAAAGTCTATCAAAAAACAGAAGATAATTAGACAGCTGGAATGGCAAAGTTACCTCTAAAAACAGAAAGAAGTTTGATGCATTAACTGCTGACATTATAAAAAAGTAGCCAAAAAAGAAATGACGGCAGCATGCTATCAATGATTGTTTGGCGTTTTTTGAGAATGGTCATTTGTTTATACATATTCAAAGCCCATTTGTAAAACCAGAATCTCCAAAAGAAATAGTAAAAAGAGCTTCTAAAGTGAAAACTACAGATTTTAAGAATGATCAGGCTTTGCCAAAGTTTCTGGATGAAAATAGCGAAAAATCCGAATTAGAAGGCATTTGGGGGACAGATGACAAGAATTATTATGTAGGTTTAGTAGCTAGTTATAGAAAGAAAGGCAAGTATAAAGAGTTCCTTTAAGTGATCGTAATGAATTATGGACATAGAGAAAAGTTAAGTTTGATATGAAAGAGATTATGACCAGAATCGAGAGCTAAAAAATTGATGCAAAAACTGCTTTAATTACACTTCCTCCTTTTACCATCATATTTATGCGGCAGGTTTTATCTTAGATATGGTTAATAAAATCAAATAAATAGATAACCTCCACAGAAAATCTGATTGTAGATTTAAGAAACAGTCCTAGTGGTGATGAAAATGTTTTTTCTGCTCTGTCCCATATATTAGTAAAAAGCCTTTCGTAAGAAAAGGTAGTATGTTTAGGGCATCTGAAGGAAACCCTATTCTTTTATCTCACAAATTAGAGTCTATCCAAACCATTCCTAAGTACAAGCGTATTTTGGCACCTAGACTTCAGGAGATTATTAAAGATATGAAGAACAAGATGAGTCAAGAAATCAAAGGACCTGATAAGGCATTCCAATACGTAAGACCTGCTCGATATCCTTTAAGAGTTGCAATTTTAGTTACTGAAAAGACCACAAGTACCGCAGAAAGTGTTACTTTAGAAGCTAGACAAAGTAATAAAACAGTAATCATTGGTACTAAGACGAAAGGTCTTTTAGATTACATTGAAGTAAGAAATTGGGAATTACCTGCTTATGGTTGGAGATTGGCCTTCGGATTTGCCAGAAATTCTAACATAGATAATAAGGGGTTAACTCCAGACGTTAAAATACAAAGAAGAAAAGCAGACTGGATTAGTTATGCCTCTGAATAATTGAGCAAAAACAAATAATGTTTAAAATAGTTAAAACAACTTCCGTCCTTTTAGTTTGTTTATTTTCCATCCAGAAGAGTCTTTCACAAGGAAATCTTAAAGATGCTCTGCAAGGAGAATGGGTTAAAGAAAAATTAAGCTTAGAGGACGGAAGTCCTGTATACAATGAAGGTTTAAACAACTCCAGCTTTACGCTGGAATTTCTTGGTGATAGCCTTATTGTCAGTAATAATGGTCAATCATTTTATACCATCTATCAAGTCACCAATGGTACCTTACTTTATGGCGGCTCACAGTTGAAAATTGAACGTTTAGATAAGCCCATTTTGGAGCTTGTGCAAATGTTTGACAATAATGAAAACGAATCCCTTAAAATCACGCTTTATCAAAAGCCAGCATTTGACTTAGGTGTGGTGCCCAATTTTTACAAAGCAAAAAATGGAGAACCGGTCTATCTTTTCAAAGAAAACCTGATAGAGCCTAAATTTGTTTATGCTCGCTCTAGGGCAATAGACTATATCCATTCCAACTTCAAATATCCCGAATTTAAAAAAGGTGGTTTTGTGGTTAGGTTTGTTGTAACTAAAGAAGGTAATATAGAAGGCCAAAGGATTATGGCCAGCTCAAATCACAATTATGACCAAAAGCTTATAGATGCCATAAATAAAACAAAAGGCAAGTGGCTACCCGCAAAATATTTAGGCGAAAAAGTGAATACAGAAATTGAATTCAATTTCGATTTGGGTTACACAAAACCCGTGTATTCCACTTCTACCACGGAAGATGAAAAAGCAAACGCAGAAGAATATAACGCTAATGGTAAGTATTACTTTACTGATAAGAACTACAAGTCTGCTGTATATTATTTCACCAAAGCCATCAATGCTGACCCTTATCTAATAGACGCTTATTATTTAAGAGCTGCATCTCATGTCTTTTTACAGAAAACCAGCAGTGCTTGTGCCGATTATCTACAACTTAAGAATCTGGGTCAAAAGAGGGGAGAAACCTTGTATGACAAATA
>Ga0105053_10006155_pt1 | contig 16662 bp, 15 predicted proteins | sample BON01_FD_78093 | JGI IMG/M metagenome (GOLD analysis project Ga0105053, IMG submission 78093) | Freshwater microbial communities from Lake Bonney liftoff mats and glacier meltwater in Antarctica - BON-01 | ecosystem: Environmental > Aquatic > Freshwater > Ice > Glacier meltwater | place: Lake...
GAGGGGGGAGTTGAACCCCCACACCCTTTCGAGTACACGGACCTGAACCGTGCGCGTCTGCCTATTCCGCCACTCGCGCGTGATGCTGGGAAAGGTTACCGCCACGCGTGTACATAGCGTGAGGGTGGATCCAACCTTTACAGGTACCATCGCCATGTGGGAATTTTGGAACGATTCGAGGATTCGCTGGACCGGATAGTCAGTGGCGCTTTCGCTCGGGCTTTCAAAGCGGAAGTCCAGCCGGTAGAGATTGCCGCGGCCCTCCAGCGAGAGTTGGATGACCGGGCCGCCGTGATTGATCGGGAACGGACCGTTGTCCCTAATATCTTCAATATTGAGCTTTCCTCCCATGACTACCGCCGCTTGGCCGTATTCAAAGACGCGCTCTGCACCGAGCTGGGTACCTTGGTCAAGGACTATGCGGGGGAACAGCGCTACACACTCCTTGGGGCGCCCGGTATCTCACTGGGTGAGGACGTTGATTTGGAGACAGGGATTTTTCGGGTTCGCTCCGAGGCGCGAGCGGAAGTAAGCGCCCAGGGTGGGGGCTCCGCCGCGGTGGTTGGACAGCCTCGGCTGGAAGCAGGTGGCGCCGCCTATCCGTTGGTTCGGGCAATTACTCGACTTGGTCGTGGAACCGATGTTGATATTCGGGTTGAAGATCCCGGGGCGTCACGTAATCACTGTGAGATTGTTTTGGGTTCACCTATTTGCTTGCGCGACCTTGATTCAACAAACGGAACATTTCATAATGGGGAGCGGATCACCGAGGTTCCCTTAATTGACGGTTCCGTCGTTCAGATCGGGGCAACCTCGCTGGTATTTCGGAGCGGCTGATCCATGTCCGAGCTCGCACTCACCCTGGTCCGACTCGCGTTTCTGGCCTTGCTGTGGGGTTTCGTCCTGCTGACCGTGTTGGTGCTGCGGCGTGACATTCGCCAGCCGGCAGATGCAACCGGTTCGAGAAGAAAAGACAAGAAGACAAATGGCCGCCAGCCCAAGCCGCCAAAGCCACCCAAGATTTCACGCAAACAAAAAGTTCGTGGCACTCGGCTCGTTGTTATTGACGGCCCCCTGGTGGGAACGGTTATTGCACTCGAGGGTGCGCACATTACTCTAGGACGGGCACCAGATTCCACAATTATCATCGACGACGACTACGCATCAAGTCGACATGCGCGCATTTATGAGTCAGAAGGTTCGTGGGTTGTTGAAGATTTAGGTTCAACAAATGGAACGTGGATTGATCGATCCCGGATCACAACGCCGACGGTTCTCCCTGTTGGTGCCCCGCTTCGCATTGGCCGCAGCACGTTACAGATTCAGAATTAATTGCCATGACCGAGTTGAGTTTGCGCTACGCGGCTAAGTCAGATGTTGGCTTGGTGCGTCAGGGTAACGAGGATTCCGGTTACGTGGGGCCGCGGCTGTTATTGGTTGCGGACGGGATGGGTGGACACGCCGCCGGTGAACTTGCATCTGCACTCGCCATCGCAACCGTTGCCGATCTGGACGTTCACCCGCCAATTGACTCAGACATTTTGACCTACCTCTCAGATTCAATTGACAAAGTGGGTGAAGCAATTGAAGAGTTGATCACAGAGGACCCCGAGCTCACCGGGATGGGGACCACCGTTACCGGTTTGTATTGGCTCGGTGGACGCGTAGCGATCGTGCACGTGGGTGACTCGCGCGCCTACTTGTTGCGTGATGGGGAATTACAGCAACTCACCCACGATCACACCTACGTCCAAACACTGGTTGACTCAGGTCGGATCACCGAAGAGGAAGCCGCCGTTCACCCCCGGCGTTCATTGTTAATGCGAGCACTTGACGGCATGAATCCGGTGGAACCTGATCTTTCCGTGCGCGAAGCTCGAAAAGGTGATCGATTCCTGTTGTGTTCAGACGGTCTCTCTGGAGTGTTGAGTGACGTGGAGATCGCGCAGACATTGAGTTCGGGTGAACCCACCGGCGTCGTTACCCGACTCGTAGATCTGGCTTTGGAACGTGGTGCCCCCGACAATGTGACCGTTGTTGTCGCCGACGTTATTGAACGAGAGTCGGACGAAGGGTTTACTTTGACATCACCGGTAGTTGTGGGCGCCGCCGGTGAACCGCGGGTGCGTTTGCAGTTACCCAACACCCGCTTCCCAGACGACGCGCAACCAGACCCAAACAAACCCGATGCGCCCAAACCTTTTGAATTTGGGACAGAAACGGCGCCACAGGTACTCATTGACACCGAACTCATCGTCCCCGCCGCTGAGCAGGCCCTGTACGACCGGGAACGTGAATCACAGGAAAAAGCAAACACGAGTGCTCGTCGCAAAAGGATGATCGGCTACACCGCTGGCGTTGTCGTCATTGCGGGGATAACTTTCGGAGCGCTTTTTGGAACCCAGCAATGGTTGGGAACCCAGTGGTACGTCGCGGTTAACGGCGGCGCAGGCACTGGAACCGTGTCCATTTACAACGGTGTTCAAGGGACCCTGGCGGGGATGTCACTGTCCACTCTCGATTCGCAATCGACCCTTATTGTTGGATCCCTTCCACTCTTTGACCAAGAATTGGTCAGCAAGGGAATCCCGGCAGCGGGCTATGAAGATGCGCAGCGCATCGTTGCCGAACTCGAAAGCCGGGCTGCGGAATGTCAAACCTTAATTCCGCCACCGGGTTGTCCGGGGAGTTTGCAGTGACAAACCGACGTAATCTGGAGTTGATCCTCTTGGTTTTCGCTTGGGCACTTGGCATTTTGGGTACCCTGCAAGTCGGTTGGGCAACCAACGAAGGAACTCCACCGCGATTGTGGATTACCACGGGAGCCGTTGGATTAATCGCGTTCGTCATGCACCTCGTTGTTCGATTTCGCGCAACATACGCCGATCCGATCATGCTCCCGGTAGGCACCTTGCTCACAACTTTGGGTCTCGTCATGATTTACCGGCTCGACGTGGCAGATGCACGCCGCTCGGAACTCAACGGTGCACCAATTCCCACTCCGGACGTCTACTCACAATTAACCTGGTTCGCGATTGCCGGAATTTTGTTCTGTGGAGTTTTGATCCTCTTGCGTGATCACCGTCGACTACAGCGCTACACATTCACTTTTGGGTTGGTTGGTCTGTTCCTCATGGTGTTGCCCCTTGCTCCCATCATTGGGACGACCGTGAACGGGGCAACCCTGTGGATCCGGGTTGGTACCCTCTCATTCCAACCAGCGGAGATCGCAAAAATTCTGATCACGATCTTTTTTGCCGGCTACCTGGTCAAAACAAGAGACTCACTGGCACTCGTTCGCACGAAGGTGTTGGGGGTTGGGTTACCGCGAGCAAAAGACTTGGGACCGATTGTGATCGCCTGGGCCGTCTCACTCGGGGTCCTTGTTTTCCAACGCGATCTGGGAACATCGTTACTGTTCTTTGGTTTGTTCGTCTCCATGCTGTACATCGCCACCCAACGCAGGTCGTGGTTGTTTATTGGGTTCTTCCTGTTTCTCGGCGGCGCGTATTTTGCGTATTCAACATTTGGTCATGTGCGATCGCGGGTGACCGTATGGCTTGATCCCTGGGCGTACGCCGATACGACCGGTTACCAAATTGTTCAGTCAATTTATGGGCTGGCCAACGGTGGGATTCTGGGCGCAGGATTGGGTCAAGGGTTCCCGAATCTGGTGCCGTTTGCGAGCACCGATTTTATTATTTCAGCACTCGGTGAAGAACTGGGTATTACCGGAATTTTTGCCATCCTGTTGCTCTACGCAATTCTGGTTGAACGTGGTTTGCGAATCGCGATAACCTGCCGCGATGGTTTTGGGCAACTACTCGCCGCCGGTCTGTCCATTACTTTTGCGCTGCAGGTGTTTGTCATTATTGGCGGCGTAACCGGTTTAATTCCGCTGACCGGTCTCACCACACCGTTTTTGTCATACGGTGGTTCGAGCCTGGTCGCAAACTGGGTGATCTTGGCGTTGTTACTGCGGATCTCAGACCGCTCCCGCAGGCCGGATCTCTCTAAAATTTCACCCGATGATGCGTTAACCCAGGTCGTCCCGCGGGTGGGTCAATCATGAGTCGTCAAATTCGCAGGCTTTCGTTCGTTTTTGGTTTACTCCTCGTTGCATTGTTGGCCAACGTCACCTTAATTCAAGTAATTAACGCTGATGATTATCGCTCACGTGCTGGGAACCAACGGGTGCTGTTGGCGGAGTATGACCGTGAGCGGGGACCGATTCTGGTTGCATCTGACCCGGTTGCCCGATCGAGTGAAACCGGCAACACGCTGACGTATTTACGGAATTACAGCAACGGTCCACTCTTTGCTCCGATTACTGGTTTTTATTCACTCGTCTACGGGGCAACCGGACTCGAGCGGACCGAGAATCGAATCTTGAATGGTAAGGCCGATATTTTCGCGGTGGATCGGATCCAACAGTTGGTGTCTGGCCGACAACCCGTTGGTGGCGCGGTCACGACAACCATTAATGCGGCCGCTCAAAAGGCCGCGTATCAAGGCCTTAAAGGAAAACGTGGCGCGGTCGTTGCCATTGAACCGGCAACCGGGCGGATCCTGGCGTCGGTACAGATGCCTTCATTCGATCCCAACCGACTTTCAAGTCATGACCCGGCGGATATCCGTGCATATTATGGCGAACTTGAGTCCAACCCGGATAAACCATTGTTGAACCGTCCGATTGTTTCCCTTAATCCCCCAGGTTCAACCTTTAAAGTTGTGGTTGCCGCAGCGGCCTTGGCGTCGGGTCGCTTTACCGCCGACTCAATTTTACCCGGTCCCAAAACGTATCAACTGCCCAACTCGACCAAGGAGTTGCGGAACTGGTCGGGTAAGGAATGTGGACCTAATGGGAAGTTGACGTTGCGGGAGGCCCTCGCGATCTCATGCAATACCGCATTTGCTTGGTTGGGTAATGAACTCGGAGCAGCGGCAATTCGTAATCAGGCAGAGGCATTCGGGTTCAATAACGGATTTGAGATTCCATTGCGGGCAGCTACCTCCCTGTTCCCACAGGATCCGGACGCACCACAAACCGCACTTTCAGCGATTGGTCAGTTTGACGTTCGGGCAACGGCCTTGCAGATGGCCATGGTCGCGGCATCCATTGGCAACAGTGGCCGCACCATGAATCCTTATTTAGTGCAAGAAATTCGTGGGCCGGATCTTTCGATTTTGCAAACAACGGATCCACGTCAATTTGCCGATGCTCTCAAGCCAAGTGACTCGCTCTCGTTAACCGACATGATGGTGAACGTGGTGGAAAACGGTACGGGTAGCAACGCCAAGATTTCTGGAGTGCGGGTGGCCGGTAAAACAGGAACGGCTCAGACCGGTAATGACGCTCCCTCGGTCGCCTGGTTTATTTCATTCGCTCCAGCAGCCTCCCCAAAGGTTGCTGTAGCTGTCGTGATTGAGGAAAGTGGTGTGGCCGAGATTAGTGGTAACGGCCTGGCTGCGCCGATTGCAAAAGCGGTGATGGAGGCAGTACTGCGCCGATAACCCGAGTGATTGAGCCTTAAATAAATAAAGGCCCAGCCTGCTCGCTGGCAGGCCGGGCCTTTATTTCTTCTAGGAAACTTAGAGCAGGTTTGGCTCTGTTACCGCAACCGAAGATGGAGCAAATCCCCACTCAACTGCGATCGATTCCAACATTCCATTTTCACGCAGTGTTGCCAAGTTGGCATTGATTGCCGCCACCAAGTCAGGGTTGTCCAAGTTCACTGGGAAGTTGGTTTGGCCAGGCTTGGTCGTGGAAACAACACGATCGTCGGGGGCCGGTACCAACGACTGAGCCCCTTCGACCGGGGTGAGGGCCAAAGCGGACTGAGCTGAGGGATAAGTATCCACGATGACGTCAATGCGGCCGCTTGCGAGATCGGCATACATGGCTTGGGTGGATTCGTACAGACTCAAGTTATCACCGACAACTTTTTCCAAGTCGTCATTCCACAAGAAGCCCAGCGTGGATCCAACCTTTTTGCCCACGAGACCTTCAATAGTGTCGACACCTTCAACGGAAATCAACGTTAATTGGTCAATGATTACCGGGTCACTGAGCAATACGATTTTGGCTCGGTCAGCGGTGCGATACCAACTACCCATGGTCGTGTCAGCGCGACCCGACTCGATTGCGGGGATCATGGCGGCACCTGAGCCGGGCTGAACCTTGACTTCAAGACATTCAAGGGCGGCTATCTCGTTCAAGATTTGCCCTTCTGCTCCCGTGATTGTTTCACCATCAATTGAAGCAAATGGTGGGTACTCGTAAGCAGCGACTGTCAAAAAGCCTGCGTCAACGGTGACTAGGCCGGCGTGTGCCGGAACACACGCAGCGGGGTCTTCGGCGGCCATGGTCTCTTCAGCGGCCATGGTCTCTTCAGCGGCAGCTGTTGTCTCTGCTGCAGTATCTGTTGCAGAATCGCTACTTGAGCAACCTGCTAGTGCCAAGCCACCGAATGCGACTAGCGTGGCTATCTTCACTAATTTTTGGTGCATGTTGTTCCTTTCCTTACTGTGGTTATCACTTCGGGGTTCCGGAGTGACATCGGCTTTCGCTCTCACAAATGTTTGCTGAGGCGTTTCTCCATGGTCGTGACCAGAGCCGAAGCTGGGATAGTGACGCCGGCGTAGACAGCTGCCGCCGCCAGGAATACGGGTAAGTAATTGAATGTCGTGGTTCCCAAGAAATAGGCGGCCTGCATAACTTCGCTGTAGGTGATTACGTATGCGAGTGAGGTCAACTGGAACATAATGATGGAGAGCCCCATGAGCGGAGGTATAGCAATCCTTGAAGCTTGGGGCAAAATGATGTACCGGAAACGATCCCGTTCATTAAGTCCGAGTGAATTCCCCGCTTCGGTCTGTCCACGCGGCACACTGCGAATACTTGACCGAATTATTTCGGTGGCATATGCGGCGGCCGACCACGTGAAGGCCCAAGTTGCCGAAGCTAGTGCCGAGGGAACGATATTGACTTGCGGCAACCCTTGATAAAAAATGTACAGCAATACCAACAGGGGCAAACCGCGGCCAATTTCAACAAATCCGATCGTGATCCACCGCACTACCCGCAAACGATTATCGATGAGGAGCGCGAGTACGAGCGCGAGCGGCAGACCCAAACCGAGTGAAATACCTGTGAGTTTTACAGCATTGACTAAACCAGGAAGTAACTCCGCTACATAACCGAACCAGGTCCCAAGATCCATCACCCCACCTGATACTTCTGGCTCGCACGGGCGTCCGAGTGCCTAGCCCATATTCCTAAGGGGACACTGAACGCCAGATAGATGAGTCCCACAATGAGGAAAGCAGAAAGCCCTTCGCCCGTATTTTGAGCGACCTGATTTGCCCGGAAGGTCAATTCCACCACGCCGATCGTGGATGCAAGGGCCGAGTCCTTCATCAGCCCGATTCCGTAGGTAACCATTGAAGGACTGACTGTGCGGAAGACCTGCGGGGCAACGATGCGCACGAACAAGTCAACGCGACCGAGTCCCAATGACTGTGCGGCTTCAATTTGACCACGACCAATCGCGGCTAGACCGCCACGATAAATCTCACCCAGGTAGGCCGAAGCAATCACCGAGAAGGTAAGAATCGCTGCAACCAGTGAGGTGAGTCGGATTCCCAATTCAGCGAGACCGAAATAGACGAGGAAGAGCCAAACCAGCGGCGGCACACTACGAATGACGTCTACCCAGATGCGAGCGCAAATGCGGACAATCCGTGAGGAAGAAACTCTGGCACCAGCAACCGCAATACCAAAAATGGATCCGAGGAGGAAACTAGCGACGGTAATCATGACCGTCCACATCAATCCCTGAATAATGTAGCCAAACATCAGCGACCCATGACTGCGCTGAGGAATTGTTTGGTTCGCTCATGTGTTGGCTCGCTCATGATCACACGGGGGTCTCCAGATTCAACTATGACGCCGTCCACCATGACATAAACCCGGTCGCCGACCTCGCGCGCAAATGCCATCTCATGCGTGACGATCATCATGGTCATTCCGTCATTGGCGAGTTCGCGCATCACCGTGAGGATCTCAGCGCCAACCTCTGGATCCAACGCTGATGTCGGTTCATCAAAAAGCATTACCATCGGATCTAGCGACAGTGAACGAGCAATCGCGACCCGTTGTTGCTGTCCACCCGAGCACCGGCCGGGATAAGCATCGGCTTTCTCTTTAAGCCCCACTCGGTCAAGGAGTTCAAGAGTGCGAGAATTTGCTTCATCTTTGGTACGACCAAGTACTCGCCGTTGCGCAAGGGAGATATTTTCCATAACGGTGAGGTGGGGGAAAAGGTTGAATGATTGAAAGACCATGCCGACATTGCGTCGTAATGTGGCGAGCTCTTTCTTGCTGGCTTTTTTGTGACCTTCACCAATCGTGATTTTGAAATCACCAATCTCCAAGACACCGGTGGTTGGTGTCTCCAGGAGATTTATGCAGCGTAAAAGCGTGGACTTGCCGGCACCCGAAGGCCCAATAATAGAAATAACATCACCAGAATTGATTTCCATGCAAACGTCACGCAGGACCTGCACTTGGCCAAACTCTTTACAAATATTCACCGCTTTTAAATGCGGGATCTGGTCTGGCATAACTACTTCGCTCCCGAACTGCGGACGGCAATGGCGCTGATTTCGATACGTTTGGTTCCACGAAAATCAGCAACGAAAATGGAGGTGCGTGGGGGGCGGGGCATTCCGGTAAATCGCTCGCACCAAGCGGCGTCATATGCGTCAAACTCTTCTTTATTGGCCAAATACACGGTGATTTGCAGGATGTGATCTAAACCGGAACCACAACGCACCAGTGCCTGTTCAAGATTGTCCAGACACGCTTTGGTTTGACCCGCGATATCGGCAGGGATCGAACCGTCGGGAAGTGTTGGAATTTGTCCACACGGAAATACCAAGTTGCCAAGTGTCGTTGCGGCCGAGTAACTTCGTTCCTTGCCATCAACATGGTCGACGTGATTAATGTGATTGCTGTGATTGCCGTGATTTAGATCCGTCATTCCGGCACCAAGAACTTTCGGGCACTCTTTTGTAAGGATTTCCAGCCGTGTGGATTCACTTGGACACCACTGCTGAGGGATTCTTTAATTCGGACCTCACGGTCAGTGACCGAGAGGATTAAGTCGCCACCGGAAACACTTTTCGCGGTGATGAACCAACCTGATTTATGCGTACGTAATTCAGGAAGCATCTCTGATAAGTTTGGCTCTTGGAAGAGATTTCCTAGCTCATCAACGCGGTAGGACTCAGACTTCATTCGAGTTATTGAGCCCCACACCACGGGTGTTCCCGCTGGTTTGATGTCCCAGATAGCAGCAGCAACGTTACGTAAATTCACCGAGCCTTTGACGTGAATAATTCGTTCTGGATGACTTAATGCGAGCACGGTTGCGTGCGAACCCAGAATCGATGCACTCGTTTTGCGTGGATCTTTAAGCAAGAGTGAGTCCCCTGCCCTGGTAATTTTTGGGTGTCGACTACGGATCCGCCAGCGCTTCGCATCGCGCGACACATCTGTGACACCCTGCGCCCACAACACTTCCGCAGTTGCTGCCACCCGGCCTGCTGATTGGGCCTCGCCCCAGGAATATCCGGCAACGCGTAAAGCTCGGTAACTTGCATCTTTGACTTCACGCACGGAAACTCGAAACCCGCTGGTTCGTGTGACATTTGTGCCGCTCACGATCAATGGCCCCCTTGTGGTATTCCGGGAAAGACCTGATCAAAAAGACGCAACCAATTTTCACCCATCACCGCATCAAGATCGTTATCGCTCAAGCCAACATCAGAAAGAGAGTTGGCCAATGCGGGGAAGTCTCGTGGGGAGGTGAACCAGTCCGGCCATTCGGGCCAGGTTGCCCCTGACGAAGGCTTCCAACGTCCGTCACGCAGAACGCTGATATAGGAGGAATCCCAATTGCGCGTACAGTCGCTGCCTAGACCCACGTGGTCGGATCCGACCTGGTCAATGAGGCGCACGACCATTTCACAGAATTCTTTTTGGCTGGTTTCCTTGCCACCAATAACAGCGGGATACAAACACACCCCAATGACTCCGCCGCGTTCCACGAGAGCGTCGATGACGACATCCGGCTTGTTACGCGGTGAGTCGGCAAACCACAACGGGTTTGCATGAGTAATAGCAACCGGTGTTTGTGACTCGTGAATCGCATCAAGAGAGGTCGTATTTCCGACGTGGGAAAGGTCAATCAACATTCCCACTCGATTCATCTCCGATACCACGATCGATCCAAATCGGGTTAAACCAGAATCATTTGGGTCATAACATGCTCCACCCACGTAGTTTTGAATGTTGTACGTTAATTGGGCGATGCGGACACCAAGTTTATGAAACGTCTCCACCAGTGAATAGTCCTGACCAAATGGCGAAGTGTTTTGAAACCCTAGAACGACTCCAACCTGCTTACTTGCGGCCGCATCCCGGATCTGCTGGGTGGTCGTCACGATTTGCAGGAGTTCCGGGTGACAACGCTGCAATGCACGCCAGTCGGCAATGTTTTGAATTGTTTCTAATGTTTCTTCCCAGACGGCACACGTCGCATTAATTCCACCCACGCCTCCGTCGCGGATTTCTTGAAGAACTTCCTCACTCCAGTTGCTTATTTGGAGTCCATCAAAGACAACGGAATGATTCACGCGACATTCTCGGGCCTGGGAAGGAATAGCCAGTCGTCAACATGGACACCCTCATTGAGATCTTTTAGGGTGGGGGCTCCACTTAGCAGGGTAACGCGCAGCCAGTCTGTGGACTGCGGATTGTAATTTTCCATTCCATAGAGTGCCAATTGAAAGCGTTGTAAATCAAGTGGGAGGAAATTCTCCGCCAGTGGATTGATTCGCGCTTCAGAGTAAGGCAAGTGGGCTACGGATTGGATCCGCTCCACAATCCCCCAGTGCTGTGGGTGCTCAACAAGGAACTCACCAACCGTTATTGTCGCATCGACACGTTGCAGATCGAGAAAAGCTGCCTTGGCATCACGAGCGACGCCAACCGGATGCTCGGTGATTTCTCCCCGGTCTTTACCGCGAGTCCCTCTGCGTGGTTCCTCACTGTCTTGTGAGTAGAACCAGAACTTGGCACTTTCTTCCTTCGCGGTGAAATCGATGGTAATCGCCCACTCATAATGTTCGGTGATCACTTCTAAAAGTTCTGACACCAGCATGACGGGTGAGATTTGAGTTCGGTCAACACACCGCAGAAGTGACTCGATTTCAGCATCGAGTGAGTCATCAATTTCCACCAGGATGGAATCAACAATCTGTCTTAATTCAATCGAATGACGCGCAGCCAATTCATGCAGGTATTTCCCGGGCGACTCAACCTTGTTTCCTGACATTGTTGCGTCGGTTGCGTATTCGTGAGCCACCGCTTGAACGTGGGCGAGATCTTTCGCTAATTCAGGTCCGGTGGGATACGGCTCCGTGGTGAAAGACTTCTTTTGTTCAAAGTAATGCACACTGCGATCTAGGAGTGTGCACGCATGACTCCACTCGGGGGAATCGGACGCCCACTCTCTGGTCAGGGCCTGAGCCAGTGGTAATTCGCGAACTGCAACCCAAGCGTCAAGAACTTGGGGGTGTCGAATGACATAGGGAACCATGCCAAGCCCGGTCGCGTTACCAAGACCCAGAAAACGACGCCATTGCGGATCCAATGGAACTGCGATGGCACTTTTTGCTGCAGCACAGTGTTCTGCAAGGTCCGCGCTGAACTCCCGGAAAAGCCAAGCCGCGAGCATCTGTGCGCGGTAGGGCGTTGCTAACGCGCTATTTGAGTCAATTCCGGCGAAGTCTCGTAATCCCCATTTGCCATTGCTATAGAAAGCGGTGCTGCGCATGATGTAAGCGGCATCGCTCATCTCATGCGGTTCAGGCTGTTGCCCTGCCGCCAATCGATTGACGACGTAATCAAAATAACGGGCACTTCGATTTGCCCGACCCCAAATCAACGAGACTGCATCGGCTCGGCCATCTTCTTGCTTTGTGACATGATCTGAAAGCGCCTCAATTTCATCGCTACTTGCCTCATGGTCAACCAATGCGGCTGTAACATCCCAGTCTTGAGCAATCACGCGATCATTACGTGAGTCTTCGGGGATCACGTGCGAAAAAAGGACCAATTCAACCGGACGGTCATCAATGTCCACCCGATACACGGCGATTCCATTACCAAGGTCATCGATATCCCACATTCGGCGAGAAAATTTCCATTTGCCGGCAACAGCCGTTCGAGTGAGAGCGCGTGAAAAACTGTGTCTGGTGGCGCGGGCAGTACCCAATTCTTGCGCGTCCATGGCTATGAATGGCTCTCGCGCTTTTTCCTGCAGCGCAGTCAATCTCGATGTACTTCGATTCATGGCGTACCTCCTCGGGGTGCAACACGGCGATAAACACTCTTCGTCACGGTAAAAAACTCGGAAACAGTCTCAGAATTTTGCTCGCGTGGACCAGGGAAGGTTGAATCCTTAAGCCCACCAAATGGCACATGCAATTCCGACCCCGTGTTCGGTGCGTTGATTTTGATGAGGCCTGCTTGTAATTCGCGGGTGGCCTGGGCAATGTCTGCATCATTTGAAGAAAAGATTGATGCGGTCAATCCGAATTCGGTGGCATTCGCCATTTCAATTGCTTCCGTCAGTGATTCGGCGTGAAGTAAAGTGGTGATGGGTCCAAAGACTTCCTCTTTACACGTTCGTATGTTCATGGTGCCTTCAATGACGGTGGGGGCAACGTAAAACCCCATTCCTTGCGGAATTTTTGCTTGGGCAATAATTTGGCCACCCTCAGATACAGCGTCGGCTACCGCCTCTTCAATCTCTGCTTTGGATCGCTCAGAAATGACCGGTCCGGTTGTCGTGGTTGATTCGGCTCCATCGCCCACAACCAGCGCCGCAACGGCGGCAGTGAAATAAGTCTTAAACGATTCGTGGATTGCACCAACGGTAATGATGCGTCGGGTTGCCGTGCACTTTTGCCCAGATCCCGACATTGCACCAACAATCAACTGCTGTGCGGCAAACTGCGGATCTGCATCCGGCATGACGATAGCAGCGTTATTACCGCCCAACTCCAACTGCACTTTCACTCCGCGTTGGGTTGCCGAACGAGCAATATTCTTGCCAACGCTCACCGAACCGGTGAAGGTAATTCCCGCAATCCGTGGATCATCAACCAAACTCTGCGCGACCGACCCAGGCGCGAGCACCATATTGAACACGCCGGCTGGAACTCCCGCGTCGTGGAACACTTGGGCAAAAGCAAAGCTGATAGCGGGCACGTCTCCCGCGGGTTTCCAGACCACGGTGTTGCCCCAGAGCAATGCTGGCGCAATTTTCCACGCCGGAATCTGAGTCGGAAAATTCCAAGGTGTAATAACGGCGACAACGCCTAAGGCTTGACGGACCGTCTCAATGTGCTCGCCAGGGAAACTGGAAGGAAAGGTGCGCCCGTGTGAATCGCGCCCCTTGGCCGCGTGGTATCGAATCGTCTCCACTGAACCGTCAATTTCACCCGATGACTCGGGAAGCGTTTTTCCCTGCTCGCGAGTCATCAACGCTGCCAGAGTCTCCCGGCGATCTTCCATGAGGTCGGCGACTTTCCGCAGAATCACACCACGGGCAATAGAACCCATCGCTTCCCATGCGCCTTGTGCGTCGAGTGCAACACGCACAGCCGCCGCAAGGTCTGACTCCGTGCCCCCATGAAAAGTCGAGACGAGGTCGTCGGGACGGGCGGGGTTGCAACTAAATAATTCCCCTCCTGATCCGCGCACCCATTCACCGCCAATCAGGTGCGCTGGATGCCCAATCGTCGGCGAAATAACTAACATCTAAGCCTCTCTCATGATTGCTATGGAACACAGATTAATCGCTAGATTCATTAAATTAATATAAAAATAAGATTGTTATTAATAAGTAGATATGATGAATATGTGAACCTAAAATCACTTGAAGCTTTCGTTGAGGTCTCCCGGGAAGGACATTTCGGGCGGGCTGCCGCAAACTTGGGGATCACCCAGTCAGGCCTGTCGCAAATAATTAAGGGCCTAGAAAAAACAATAGGAGCGCGGCTCGTTGATCGCACCACCCGCTCGTTCTCCCTCACCGAAGTGGGTGAAGTATTCCTGGTCCAAGCCCAGGGACTTCTGCACGAGCACCGTCTCGTGGAGGAACGCATGTCCTTCGCTGTGCGTGGTGAGGATGGCACCGTCCGCTTGGGATTTGTAGCCTCCGCCGCGCTTCGGATCATTCCGTGGGCTGCCAGTCTTGTGCACGAGCATGCACCCCGAATCAAGCTATCCCTGAGTGAAATGACGTCTGACCAGCAGCTAGCCCAACTCAGATCTGGTGAGATTGATGTGGGGATTATGCGCGAAATTACCGAATCCTCTGGCATTGCCATTTTTCCGCTCACCACCGAACCACTCCTCGCCGCTGTACCGAGCGCGAATCTTCTCAGCAAAAGGCGGCACGTGCAGATCAAGGACTTAGCAGATCAAGACTTTATTATGAATCCTCGGACCAGTGTGTCCTTTTTACATGACCACATTTACCGGCTTTGTCACAATGCCGGGTTCACTCCCCGGGTTGTCGAGCAGGCCGTTCAATTCACGACAATTCTCGGCCTGGTCTCGAGTAATGCAGGAATCGCGATCGTTCCGCAGAGCGTCACGGCCATAAAACTGCCGAATGTCTCATTCCTGAAGATCCATGACCTTGAGGCAGTCTCCCAAATCTATGTGGCCAGATCAGCCGAGGAAAAGGCTTCACCTGTAGCCAAGAGATTTGTTGAACTTGTGCGGTCGGAAAACTTCACGTGGACTACGCCGTAAATGCCTCTAATGGTGTGACATGATCTATAGCAAGGAGGGCACGTGAGCGAAGAAGAACCGGGTCGAATGCTCGGTGATCGGTATGAAATCGGTGCCGTCATCGGTCGTGGCGGCATGGCCGAGGTCCATGAAGGCCGTGATTTACGACTAGGTCGCCGAGTTGCCATCAAAATCTTGCGCCCTGATCTTGCCAAGGACCCAACATTCCAAGCTCGTTTCCGCCGCGAAGCACAGAGTGCCGCGTCATTGAATCACCCCAATATCGTGGCCGTCTACGACACTGGTCAGGACACGTTGTCACCCGAGGGGGACAACGGTGAGCCGGCGGTTGTTGTTCCTTACATCGTGATGGAATTTGTTGATGGCATGACCTTGCGCCAAATCGTGGCTAGTGGTCGCCGACTGCTGCCTGAGCGCGCCCTTGAAATTACTGCGGGAATTTTGTCTGCCCTGGACTACGCGCACCGTCATGGGATCGTGCACCGCGACATCAAACCCGCAAACGTTATGTTGACTCGAACCGGTGATGTGAAGGTGATGGACTTCGGCATTGCTCGCGCCATCAACGATGTTTCCGCAACCATGACGTCCGCATCAGCCGTGATGGGAACGGCGCAATATCTTTCTCCCGAGCAAGCCCGCGGTGAAGTCGTTGACGCGCGTAGTGATTTGTATTCAACCGGCGTGGTTCTTTTCGAGTTACTCACCGGTAAGGCGCCATTTACCGGAGATTCCGCCGTGGCTATCGCCTACCAGCACGTCAGTGAAATGCCGGCGATCCCGTCAACAATTGATCCTGGGGTTTCGCGTGAAGTTGACTCTGTCGTCATGCGTGCACTCGCAAAACGCGCCGATGATCGCTACCAAAGTGCGAGCGATTTCCGAGCAGACGTGGAGCGGGCAATCGCTGGATCCCCGGTAACAGCCGCATTACCAACGATTGTTTCCGACCAGACAGCCATGATGACACCACTGGATGCATCAGGAATAAGCCAGAAGAATCAGGTAAAGGCTGGATCTGGCCGTAAAGGTCGCAGCAGTGCGGTTTTTTGGGTTCTTTCATTTCTTGCTATCACCGCGGCAATTATTGGCGCGGTTTTCATTGGTCGTTTTCTCGTTGGTAGTGATACCGGCAATGTTGTCACCGTTCCCAGTCTCGACGGTCTCAGTATTGAGCAGGCTGCCGAGACTTTGGCTGAATACGAATTACGCCTCGGTGCGCAAACCCCGGAAATTTCCGAGCGGCCCGAAGGAACGATTATTGCGCAGCAGCCAGCGGCAGGTGAAGCACTCGAGCAAGGCCAGGCGGTCAATGTCACAGTTTCAACGGGGCGTGAACAAGCAACCGTTCCCCAACTTGTTGGGCTTACCTCCCTCGACGACGTCCGAATAGCCCTCTCAGATTTCGGCTTAGTTCTTGGGGCAATTACCGAAGGTGACTCGAATCAACCCGGGGGTTACATCCTGGAACAGAATCCGGGTGAGGGAACCCAGGTCGCGGCGGGCAGTGCGGTAGACATTGTGGTGTCATCCGGTTTAGTTGAAGTACCCGATGTCACCGGTGCGACAGAGGCCCAAGCCAGAAGTGACTTGGCACAAGCAGGTTTTGAAGTACAGGTTGTGCAGCAAGAGTCGTCAATTTCATCCCCTGGGCAGGTCCTTGCACAGTCGCCACAGCCAGGGGCTCAATTGGCTCGCGGCTCACTGGTCACCATCACGGTCGCGATCGCTGCACCAACGCCGACACCAACACCAACGCCGACACC
>Ga0105053_10006166_pt1 | contig 16641 bp, 7 predicted proteins | sample BON01_FD_78093 | JGI IMG/M metagenome (GOLD analysis project Ga0105053, IMG submission 78093) | Freshwater microbial communities from Lake Bonney liftoff mats and glacier meltwater in Antarctica - BON-01 | ecosystem: Environmental > Aquatic > Freshwater > Ice > Glacier meltwater | place: Lake...
ATAATGTTCTTGCTTCTGATTACCTCACGGATTGCCATCAGGCTCTTTTCTTTCAACAAGATACTCTTGTTTATTAAGAAATTAGCATTTGATGGCTTTTATCCACTACTAGTAGTTTTAAATAAAATAAAATCGATTTTGTTGTTTTAGAAGAAAAAAAAGCAAGAAAATCCCAAAAGGGATATAGAGTCAAGAAACCTGCCTTATTCTTGATGTCCAAATAGGTCAACCGAAATAAAGCATAAACTTCAATTAAGATCAATGACTCCTCCATCAAACGCTTCGGACCCAGAGTAGTTTTCGAGCGAAGGACCAAATAAAGAAACGTAATCCATGCATCTTATCGCCAGCATCTCCCAGTATTTATCCCTTCTCAGCAACGGTACCAATTCCAACTGATTCATGGCTGCTTTGAAATTACCTTGTCTCAATTCCGTGAGCGCCACTTCAAACAATTGCATATCTTTCTTCAAGATCAGCCACTCAGATTTATCAGTAAATAAGTCACTGCGCTGCCGCACACTCGCATCCACCATAATTTCAAATATCGTCGTTGTGTGAGAACCGGTTCTTATTACATCCAACTCCCGGAACACGAACATTCCTGCATCCTCAGCGAGGATTTCGTTTTTTGTCTCAAGAGATAAAATGATTCGGGCACCATACACCTTACACGTGTCTTCTAGAAGAGCCGCTAAATGCATATCCTCCCCAATACATCCAAATTTCATTTTTGAGGCCGAACCAATAATGCCAGTGAAAACAGTTCCAGTATTTATTCCAATTCGAATACTCATCGGAGGTAGATTGTGCTGCATCATCAGAGAACCTACTTGATGATTAATCGCTGCCATTTCTACTTGCTGCTCAACAGCGCATTTACAGGCTTTGAACGCGTGGTTCTCCACTTCATCTGGACTGTTCCATATCGCGAATATTCCATCACCTAATATCTCTACAACAACACCTCCATGGGCTTCTATGATTTCAATCATTGCTGTTAGATATGTTGTCAGTAAATCAATCAAAACGTGTTGGTCTAATGTTTCCGATATGGTCGTGAACGACGCAATGTCAGAGAAGAAGACAGTAACGTGCTTCCTACGGGCGTCAAGCGTTTGGACCTTTCCATCTTTAATGGTGTTACGAACAACAGTCTCTGGCACAAACTTGCTAAAGGTTCTCATTGATTGTCGCAGCGACCAAACGGCGCAATTCAATTGGTATAATTCCTTGATGGCTGTGAAATCGGCTTTATGAATATCAGATGTAAATACGAAACTATCAACATCTTGAATCCGTTTCCGCATTTTGGTAACCGGGGTGACCAATGCATACGCCATTACGATACTCAAACCCAGCAAGAAAACCAGCGGTACAATAAGATTAGCAAGAGAATACACGAGAAACCGTTCCCATGAACTGATCAACTGTTCAATCGGTGTACGTTCTCCATTCGTGCATTGAATAAGCTTCACTACTAATGCAACAAAGGGCACTAGAAAGATTAAAGCACAAAGAAGGGCTGAGAAACTTAGGGACCACATCAAGGCGGCATTCAGAGACCATGAAATCCAGGGAATATCAGCAGGGGATTTCGGTATCTCACCTTTTAGAGTAGCAATGTATTCTGAATGCTCTTCCTTCCACTTGGGGAAACATGCAAGAATACGATTCATTTTCGTTTCTGGAGAGATGAGATGGAAATCAAGTTTCTTGTCCAAAACTCGTCTTGTTACTTCAATATCATAACCGAATACTAAACCAAAAACTAGTGGTTCTCGATCCCCCGTGTACTCTTCTCTTCGAAACAAGTTCAACAGACGTCTATAAGGATCCAACTCCAGCTGCGTCAACAACAGCAATGAAAAAAACGACAATATGACAGAAACATAGCACATCCATTTAACAGCCAGAAAGACATCGTTCGCAAATACCAGGAAATAGGAAATGGTCCCGATACCCAGATAACAAAGCAACAACATCCCATGAAGTGCATTAGCAATAAACACACCAAAGATATCTGCAATCAAGGCAGGTATTATCACAACGCCCATTCCAAATGCGTAACAAGAAAATGAACCTGAAACATGGTAAGTCGTCAATTCAATAGGAGAAAAACTTGATGCGAAAATGGGACTAGTAATAACATTCATAAGTAAAGCCACATCTAACAAGAATAATGAGTACCGGGGCATGTATCTGGCGGTGGCTAACGCCGAAAGTCGACCTAGCAAACCCATCGATGCAAATAGTACCAAAGATTTCATCGTATTCAGACTACTGCGTTTTTTAAGATAAACCTGGAACACTGCCTCATACAACAACAAGACTTGAATGAAAGCTAATGAGGAATATGCTACAAGCAATATCAAAAACGATTTTGACCTCCACGCTTTTCCTAATGGTACATGAATTGGAGGAGTTGTAAAAGTCCCTTCACCATCCGCTATCACCATACTTTGAACCCCGCATTGCTCTTGTTTAAAGCTGCGGGTAGACTCTCCTGTGGGAGGTGCTATAAACAGCGCGGCTAGGATCACAGCAAGAAAGAAAAAAGTTCCTGAAGCGACGATAACAATATCTGGACGTTTTGGCAAAGCTTCAAATGAATAATACCAAATAGGAACCCAAACAACAGGCCCCAATGAAAAGCTGGAAATAGGAATCAGCAAACCGATTTTCTTATCATCAGGAAACCATGCTTTAAGACCTGCAATAGGCGCTGCGTAGAACATACCACAACCCACTCCTGTTAATACACCTTGACCGCATAAAAAAGTAAAGATATCTAAAAGAACCAACCCTTGAGCACTAACCAACGAGCCTATCATCACCATGAACGCCCCGAGAATCATTTGAATCTGTGGACCAATACTCTCACAAACTCTACTCGCAACGCAGGTTCCAATAGCGAAGAAAATCAGGAAGATGAAACTTGGAAGTGTACTTGTATACTGCGTCACGGCATTGTCTTTAAATATCGTGTTTGAAATGAAAAACGTGGGCCAGAAGTACATCAAGGCGCCTGAGAATGTAGACGTCATTGCTCCTAATATCACTCGTATCCATCTTGCTTGTGGCAATTTTTTCTTTAATCGAAGTAATGGACTATTCTGTACGGTCGAAGGGGTAGGAGTTAACACAGCATCAGATTTCAAAGTTTTATATTCCCAAGAATAAGCACCTGCTGCACCGTTCATCGATGAACATATAGTTGCCCCGTTTTCGACAGGGCTCAAACTATCTTTCCCATCTAATGCTCCATCGATAACTGCAAGATCTTCAACTGCTATTGGACGAGAATCATCAACCCAATGGACTCTGGAGGTTAGCTGAAGCTCTGTTTTAGCTTTAGAAGCATCGGGTTTTCCATCCGCCCCCCCACGCACCCCAACGTCACTGAGGTTCATTGTATCAGAATCCTGTAATATGCTAACTTTTGATACCGGATCACGGGTCAGAAATGGTTGTTTTAAATTTGTTGTGCGTACTAAAATTATGAACCATTCTAAAATTACTTTCTCGATGTACACGTGTGTAAAGCATTAAAAGATAAAAGTTTGAAGAGGAGGAATGCACAAGTAAAAGCTTTCTCGGTTTCTAAATCGAATGGCTATTTTGCTGTGAACTTATCGCATCCTCCGCTCCAATCTGGATTATTGTCTCCGTAAGTAGATATGCCATCATCAACAATACGTTGAAGTCGAGATATTCTTAAATCTTTACCATATACTCCTGAAATATTCGCTAGCAAGTCTCTTGATTCTGTGAGTCGCCCTGCTTTACATGAATCGAGAGCTGCTGTGTATGTATCTATCATGGACTTCTCACTAGAATTCGTCTCCGATGAAACTCCTATTATTTGATAAACACCTATTGCCCGTAATTTACCAGCTACAAGTACGTCATTCAATTTCAATAGTGTCATCTTAGCAAGCACAGATTTATTGACAGCATTTTCCGAAACTATGGTTCGAACCCCAAAGAATTTACAAAGACCTTTAAGCCTGGAAGCCAAATTCATTGCATCACCAATGGCTCCAAATTTCATTTTCCTAGCGACCCCTATAACGCCACTTGTTACATATCCGGTGTTGATTCCTATGTTACAAAAAAGACGAGGAAACCCCCATTCGATCTGAAAGAAAACGCTGAGCTTTTCTACTGTTGCGTGTAGACTTAATGCACATTCACAGGCCAATAACTCATGATTCTCAACAGTATCAGGGGTATTCCAAAAAGCGAGTAATCCTCCATCAAGTAATTCTGCTATGACTCCTTTATGTGCATCGACCACATCTGAAATCTCCTCTGTAAATATACCAAACGCTTTCCCTAGAGATTCATCGTCTAACGTCTGAATGAGTTCTGAAAAAAGAGCTATTTCCATAAACATGATTGTAACTCTGGATTTTTCACCATAGGGCCGCCTGTACGCTGTATTGCGTAGAGCTTTGCGCACAGTTGTTTCAGGAACAAAGTAGCTAAAGCTTCTTACTGCAGTACCTAACTTCTGAGTCGACTTTCCGCAAATGAAAATCTCCCTGATCAAAGAAAACGAGTCTTCGTCTTTTGAAGAATTCCCGAAGACGAACCTCTCCCCATCCGATATACGATCTTTAAGAGCCCGTATGCCAGCGACAAGAGTACGCGAAAGCCACACTAATTCGAAAACGATGCCGCAATAAGAAAAGAACAGGGCGAATGCCGTAAATATTACATACCTAGTTCCTTTGTTAGATTGATCTCCAATTACATCGTGGCACGTCAGATTGTCCCCCTCGTCAGCTTCCTTCTCTGTAATCGTAATTGCTAAAGCCAAAAGCGGAGCTACATATAAAAACAGACTGAGAGCCAGGGAGCCAACCAAGCTGGTCAGTAATATGGACTTGAGAGACCAGAAAATCCAACTGATTTCTTCTCGTTTCTGCGGAATTCTTGCATCCATTTCAACGGCGATACCGGGATGTTTTGCTACGAAATCACATATACGCTCATACTTTAGGGGTGCCGACAATATCGTCCGAGTTTGCCAATCGATCTCGTAACCGTTTACGAGATAGGTGATCATTGTCGCTCTTGGTTGCAGCTGGTCTAAAAGAACTCTGCATGGGTCAGTAACGACACCAGTAAGAGAAATACATCCCACACTAGCAAAACATGACGCAACGATGCTAAATATACTAAATGGATCATTCCTACAATCAAAAGTGAGATATCAATAGCGGCTACGCAACGGCTGCTTTACTTACTGACTTTCAAAAGTGAAGAATACAATAGCAATCACGATCGATCCTAATCCAGAGCACGAGAGAACAACTCCATGTAAAACCTGGTTCAGAAACTCACCGAAATATTGATATAGGTATCCAACAATACCTCCGGAAACAAGCCCAAAGAACAAGCCCTGAAAACCAATATACCAAAATTTAAAAGTCTGTGTGATATGGAAGGCTTCTGAGGTACGAAGTTCGTTGGCGAAGACGGCCGAAATGACAATCTGAATTATATAACCAATAAGCAAAACCACTTTCAAGTCCATTAACTTGGGTAGCAAGCCCCCCACAACGCGCCCAATAAAGGCACACGCAAAGAAAATTTCCAACATTTGAAATGCTGGAACCATTGTCTCATAGGTGAGAGCATCTCCACCTACAAATACGGCAGATTTAACAACAAAAGCAGGAGCACTCCCAGCACAGACATACGCTGCTGTCACCGAGGTTGCTAAGCAGAAGAAATTGCGATGCCTGACTATATCGGAAATTGAGAGATAAAGTTTCGGAATCTTTACCCCGTGATTAAAAGGCAGTGGCACAGTACAGCTGTCCACAAACAAACATTTTGGGTTATGGCTATGAGAAGGTCCTTGAAGAAGTTTAAAATTTGCTACTATAGCAATAAAGGTGACCGTCGATGTAATAATGAAGAAGAACTCGATGTTGCCATCCCACCAATCAAATGTATAGTGTACAATAATGGTAGCAAAAAGGGGGCCTAAGCTAAATCCTGATATAGCAACTGCTGAAGCGAATGATTTGTTATTCGGATACCACAACTCCAATGCATATTGCGGTCCGATGTAACATGTCGATCCTCCGAATCCACCCAGTATACACCAGCCTGCTATCATCAATTCATCTTCACCAACAGCCACGCCAGCTGCCCCAATATATCCTCCAATTAAAATAAGAAATCCACCCGCAGTAACTGCGTAGTGGGCCCCCATACTGGAGATCACGTACGCACCTAATGCCCCTCCTAGAAGGAACACAAAGAAAATGATCATGAAAGGAGTAACCGGCTGCACTTTCGTGTACGAGGGAATATCCATGACGAATGACACAGGCGATAGAATAACATCCGCGTATAGGAAGGCCCCCGCAAACGTAGAGATGGTCAACAATCTCACCGCTTCCATGAAAGGGGGGTTATCCGTTTCGATGTATTGGTTTTTGAATTTATTCTATTGTAATAATAATTTATTTGGTCAGTTCTTTCGAAGTCTTCTGCCATGTTTACCCTGAAGTTGGGTCACAGAACTACTGGTTTTTGCCATTGTATCCTCAACAAGATCAAGTTTTTTGTTCTGGAACTCTATATTTTGTTTGGTTTCGAACGCGATGGAGCTTAAATTGTCCAATTTTTTCATCATCTCTCCCAGATTATTGTCAACTTGGGCGTCAATATCCATGCCATTGGAATTCTCTGGGGATTGCGGTAACGGAGTAACAAATTGCTTCATCATCAAAGGCATAGAGGATTGTTCCGCTTGACGACGTGGTGCATAATCGTCTTTAATGGCCCTTTCTATCATCGTGCTCCATCCTACAAAGCCATTATCATCCTTGCATCGAAGTTTAATCTTGTTGCCTTCCCCACTTCTGATGACAATGATTTTTGACTTCCGCTCGTGTGAAATGATGAGTGCACCTTTCAAAGAATAGCATTCTTTAGGGTCGCTGAAATCAAGTTTGTGAATTTCACTTTCATTAGCTTTACTAAACTGGAGAAGCTTCCTGGATGCAATCACGAAGAAATACGTTTTATATATTGGCACGAGGCTCAAGGATTTTTCTGCTACGCCAGACCACGTGGCCGGGGTGCCAAAAGCTGTTTCGAAAACGAGTTTCGCAGTTTTCAAATTTGTAAAGTTAAAAGGCGATGCAATTTTTTCAGAATAAGATCAGCATAAGCTACATCTGTTCTAATTTTATCCAAGTTGATCACGACATTGTCCAACTGCTCATTTTGAATAGCCAGATTCGCAAGAACTTCCATTCCGGCAGTTTCAGCATCATTCAAATCCCTCAGTGTTCTTCGAGTGCTTTCCAGCATCTCCCTTTCCATCTCCTCATGAGTCGGCTGTCGTATTTCTTCCATTATTACTATTAAGGTGATGGTACAATAATTCAACTTCAGCAAAAATATGGCTCTTTTTTTTCAGTGATTTTTTTGATAACGGTCATATTTTTTATGGATGGAGTCTCAGGTGTTGGCAATTAGACTTGGGCTGCTTCGGGCAAAATTAAAATCTCAAAGTGATATGAATCAGTGCGAGAACCATCTTAGCGAAAGCAGTAGCAGCAGCAGCGAAGAATCTCGTTCAAAAAGGAAGTCGAGGCGTACATCGAGGCATAAAAAAAAGAAAACCAAGAGGAAGCAAAGGTATAGCTCCTCAAGTCAAAGTGAATCTGATGAATCGCTGACAAATATTCTACTGGAAGATGAACTTCGTAGAGAGTCGGAAGTTCAGCAGAAAATGATCTTCGGTGTTTTGAATGACTTTGCTTCGCAATTGGATGAGGAGACTGAGACGAGGAAACAGAGGGAATTCGAAGACCGAATAGAAAAACGGTTGGAGATTCAAAACGAGAATCTTCTTTTGAAAGTATTGCATCGTATACCTTCTTCGATCTCAAACCCTTTTATATCGTCATCGACCTCAAACCCATTTATACCTTCTTCGATCTCAAACCCATTTATATCGACTTCGATCCCAAATCCATTGATTACGAAAACCGAAGATCTATCCGATACTAATGAAGTACGTCAGACTAACGTGATCAATAAAATTGAGCATCCTGTTCTAGCGGAAGTTGAAGGTCCCCCAGAAAAGCCCACCTCTGCAGTTTCTTCAACTAAACAAGGGGCGAAGGAAGAAAAGTTAACCCTTAGTAAACCCGACATCAAAACACAGGACGATTCGAACATTTGGGACACATTGATGGACGAAGATAATGATCTGTTATACATGAGTGAAGATGAGACAGAGAAAAAGGAGAAAGAGAAACGAGCAGGAGAAAAGAAGCTTGAAGCTGAGAGAATACTCAAGCAGAAGAAGCTAACCTTACTGGAAGATATCAAACCATTGTATCGCTGGAAGAATGAAGGGGTGACCAACCCACCTGCTTCTAAAGTTCTTCGAGGGGTAACGCTCTTCCGGGCGATTGCTAGTACAGTGATCTTCGCGAAGCGACTGCATCTGCAGCAAATAAGATATAAAATTGCTCAAGCGCCCGAAGACTTAAAGGATATTGAATTAGCTCTGGGTTGGTTCACAGAAAAAACACAAGGATGGTGTGGACATGTATTGACCAATATATTTAATGATATTCTATCTAAGGAGAACTTGGTTCTCGATCCAGCGTCATTGGGACTATTTGGGGGCAACAAATTCAAATTTAAAAAGACTAGACCTGATGATTCGGGCTCCAATGCGGCATTGTTAGCACTGCGGCTTCGAATCCGTGTCAGAGGTATTTTAGAGCAGCTACTACGTTCTGTTAGTAAAAATAAACCAGCAGTAACACCGAGCATCTTCACATTCTTGCGTAGAATAATATTTGATGGGTGCGTATTCCCCAGCAATTATCTATTTGAGCATGAAGTCGAGAACTTGGAGTTTGGCCAATCGATGCACACTCGATGGATGATTCAACTTTCACAAGAGTCGGACCAGCCAGTTGTAGATCTGTCTAGACAGAAATTGGTTTTAGCAAATTTTGTATTCGTGAGATGCCTGATTCCTCTACTACTAGATCCCGGTAAATCAGGACTTACAGGGAAAACCAGACCTAAAAGGAAAATTCAAAATAACCTTACTGTTTTGAGTTCGATCCTATTTGCATTGGTGCAAATCACTTTTGGAGGTCCTTCCATTGAAACCATAGTAAGTCAAAAATCAAGCACTTCTCGTGCAAAAGTCAGACCCGTTGATGCAAAAGAAGCAGAACATGAAGCAAATACCACTGTCAAAAAATCCAATGGATTTAAATTCTTTAAAAAGTTGAATAAAGTGTCAGTCGAGTCATTAACCAACCAACATGAAACGGTATTAACTGAAACTATTAATACTAAAACTGAAATAGTGGATGACATCAAGGGAGATTGGTTTGTATGTATCGACGACCTCGCGAATAATCTGTTTTCCACCAAGCATTTCCAAAATATTTCTCCCTACTTAGGTTTTCTTGACGAGTTGAAGCCTCTTCTCCAGCTACTTGTAACGAGTATTTTACACAGAATTTGGCTGGAGGAAAACTCCCAGAATAACGGCAAACTTTCGCAGCAAGTATTGGAGACCCTTGAAAAAGAGATTCTTCAACTGACGGCTACTTTGCAAGCATCAGATTCACGAAAGACACTGGCACACTATGAACCTCATCACATAAAGGAAATTGAAATTCTTCCTGTTCCTGTAGAAGCCATGGAAAACGAGATCAATTCATCTCCAGAAAACGAACCCATCCAAGAAGACGAGAAACGGTCACAAGGTTCCTCCGTTGTATCTCGTAGATCAAAACACTCACAAAAATCACTCTTGATCAACCCGAGTCCCACCAAACCAGTTGAGACTATTGACGACATAAACAGCGTTATGTCATCTACGACGCCCAGAAAGGTTTTCATGGTTTCTTCAAATGAGAAAGCTGAAGACATAGACATCAAAAGTATTACATCGTCATCCAATCGATCTAGAAAAGTGTCGACGTTGTCATCTTCTGATAAAAGAAATAACTAAATACCTTGTTTCGAAAAATTAAATTACTTGTTTAGAAATATCAAGCTGTTCTACAATAACCCCAGGTTGAGGAGGCACTCGAAGATTCAAAATGGCAATAACCATTTCACGGTCCAAAACAGGCGCATTGGGATAAGGAATTAGTTCCACTAGATTAGTAGATTCCAATCCGACCAGAAACGAAAACTGGAAAAGTCTCGCGAATGAGGCTCGAATGCTTTCTTTCAATTCTAAGTGTTCTGGTTCAAAAGTGAAATCGTCATCATCTTGGAAACCCGATGATTCTTGGGTGATTGATCCTAAACACGAAACCAATGCCCGAATATCGTGATCTAGTCGTAAAGCCCCTAACTCATTGAATAATTGTTTCATGAGTTCCTGCTCAACTGAACTAGCAATCACATCGGTAATACCTCGAATCACGCCAATAAAGTTTCGAGGGGCTAGTGATTTGCAACACTTGATAAAATTCCTTTCTTCCAACACATGACTCTTGATGAATTTCGAAACAAACGGATCCTCTCTTTCATATTTTTCGAATCTCGCATGGTTCAAATTATATGTGATGTCGCTTATATAATCCCGTACACCGACATTCACTCTAGGGCTTAGACAAGAGCCTACAATACTGCCTATAGCATGAGCACACCAAGAATCGTGTAACTCGGCTGTTTGGCCAAGTCCTCCGATAGCCATCTCCACAAATCGAAGTTTCTCAGGGAAACGAGCTTCAAACTGCCCTTGAACCTCTTGAGTAAAATTTTGCATCAACGTAGCACTTAGATCAACTGAATTAATAGCAACCAGGAGTCCAGAATGAAGGCTCCCAGCTCCATGTAACGCACTATCAAAGGCGGCATTAAACATATCCGATTCAGACTCGCCCTCAGAACCAGCTCTCGCCAGAAGTGGATTAATACTTCCTTTATCGAGAAACAATCGCATCGATTTCGAATACGAGTCCTCTAGCAACCGATGAATATGGTTGGCTGTCGCAGCAGCAGCTTCGCTACTCTCAGTGTGCACTGCCCGTGCAAAAGCTTTACGCACCACGTAGAATGTGTTTTCCACAATGGAGTTCACTTGGTCAGGATCTTCACCACTGACTTCTGCGATATCTCGAGCTTTAGTAAGGGACAGAGAAATCCAAGCTGTTTCAAGAACGATATAGGCGCTTGCAAGACGAAGTTGCTGCGTCGATATGGCACCTTGGTGGATGAAATCTCCGTCAAGAATTTTAAGAGAGCTTAAAAATCTTGTAAAGTGACCGCAGTATTGCTGAGCTTCCATTAGGTCGTTTAGTACTTGATCCATCGAAGAAACCCGATCCCACGGAATGTCCAAGTCTTCAAGACTATTCTGACGTTGAAACTGTTCAGCTTCATTTACCGAACCTATCCACATATCTATTTGTTTATCTTCATATAATGATTCCAGGATCTTAACCACAACCCGGCTAGTTTTCGACTCCACGTCTTTTGCTATGGCGTAAGTAACTAGACTATTGCTGGTGTTCTCAGTTGCATCATCCCCCGCAACCACTGCATACTCACCTAGTAATAACTTTTCAATCAAAGGATCGGCATATACGAGAATCGCAGAGAGCGCCTTTAAGTAAGGGTCGTCATCAGATGCTTCAACTGTTTTTTCTTGTTGATTACGTTGAAGTGTACGATGACTCTCAAGCTCATCAACAATCAGCTGGTATCGCTCATCAAGACCAGCACATACTAAACATGCAAACCCAGTCACAACCGCCTTTCTTAATTCGCTAATGGCCGCCACTGCATCTGGTAGCGCAATCGTATACAATGACTCCATGAGACGCGACAGCTGGGACACCCGTTCCAACCTGGAAGAGTCTCCTGCTTCTCTCTCCTTCTGGGCCTTCAAAGAAAACAATTGTCGATCCTGCTCCATTTGCATCTTACGCTGCTGTTCCAACTTATGTTGTTTGTTCAGCTCTATCAATTTGGCACGTCTCTCTTGCGCCGATTCCTTCTTTCCTGGATCTGTCTTAGGTGGAGATATCGAAGTAGCAGACGGACCAGAAGAATCGATATCATCAGCCACTGCGGTGATAGCTCGCTTCTCTATGATATGTTGCAGTATGACTGCAATCTCTTTTCCTAGTTTGATCTGACATGAACTCACAATATCCGAGTGAGCATTGTCTCCTTCCTTTACCATACGTGCTTGCATATTAGCCATCACCAATATACTTCCAAAACAGTCTTCTACATTTCCTTCAATCAGCTGTTCACAGAACGAAGCTAGCACTTCCGCAAAGTCATCCATTAAGGTCTACCTTGTATTTCAAAAGGGAAACCAGGATGGGTCGGCGTAAACCAGATGTGGTTGAAAGATTGCCTTTGAATGGTGTATCACTGAGCGCATACGAAATACGTCTTGAGGAGAAGGCTGGTCATTGGGTCCGTCTTGATCTCGAACCAGAAAGTGACGAGGAAGAGATCACTGAAGAAATGATTGTCGAAGCACCGAAGCCCATAGTGCATACCTTCGATGAGCACTTTTCTGAACAGCGTCATTGTATCGACATGACCGGTCTCCCTCTTGCTACTGTAGTTCTAGATGTGAGTGTTGAGTCCGTTCATACACATTGCTACTCGAGTCGTCTCATGGATGCGAAACATCTTCGAATAGTAAAGCATTTCGGAACCGTAAAGTTAGTTGCGAGTGACGCATGTGGGAGTCGAGTGTTTATGGGGGAAGCTGATTATTGGATGGGTGCGACAGAAGACCTGCTATGTCGCCTTGCATGCCTATTATCCCAAGGAGTAGTCACAATGCCCTTCACTTTCACTGAGACTGAAATACGCTACTCTATTGTGGTGCATGCACGGTTGCTGAAAGAGCCCAAAATGGCATTTCAAATTACATATTCTAATACGAATATTCCTTATATAATGGAATGGCTGTTTCCTGATACTGTTTCGCGAGTATTCCCTTGCAAAACGATCATACCGAAGACCGAAATTGATATCGGTCGATTTTTCTCTTTACTTGCAAGGCCAAAATCTTTGGAAGGCGTTCAGGAGGCGATTTTGGCGCCTTTTTTACATGCGCGTTTGCGACCATACCAACTACGAGCTTTGTATTGGATGGGTCAGCGAGAAGGTCTGTTTGAATCAGAGAACAACCTTGATTTAGAAAAATCCCTCCAATCTATGTTCTGTCACTATCTCACATCAAATGGGACTCCTTTTTTTTTCTGTCCGTTCAACAGCCAGTTTTGCTTGCCATCTGATTCAAAAATGGACAGCAATATGACTCGTGGCGGTGTTCTCGCGGATGAGATGGGTCTCGGGAAAACTCTGGTTATACTGGCCTTGGTTTTAATGCATCGTATGCCCGCACTTTCAACGGATCCCTTCGAGGATGTAGTTGTTAAGAATGCGGGGTGTGAGGATTACCGCTGTTTATGTGCCAAGCCTAGTGTTCTGCTAGAGGGCGGATATACGCAATGCTCATTATGTGGCTCATGGCAGCATATTCTATGTTACTCTAAAGTATTCAATCTGGGCTTTAAGCATGTTTGTCTTGAGTGCCAGGCGGCCCCAACAACAAAAAAACTCTGCGTAAAGACCACCCTTATTGTTTGCCCTGACTCGATCCTTACCCAATGGAGATCTGAAATCGAAAAGCACTCAAAAATTGAAGACCTGAAGGTTCTCATATACGACGGAGTTAAAACGAACACGAAGAACTTGCAAGCTGTCCACGAGAAACTTATAAAGGCCTCGGAGCTTGGTCTGTCAATCGAAGGTCTGCAAGAAGAATACCGCCGTGTTGCCGGGTGTTTTCTGCCGACCTACTTAGCCCATCATGACATCGTGCTGACCACATACGAAACTTTGAAAGCTGATCTTCATCATATCTGCACAGCTGGTAAAGGATCCAATCATTTCAATTTCCGAGAGAAGAAAAAATATCAAATTGTACCAAGTGCATTAACCTCCCTTGAATGGTTTCGTATTTGTTTGGATGAAGCACAAGAAGTGGAATCGAGCACAGCAGCTGCTACTGAAATGGCAGCATCATTGAGCGCCAAGTACCGATGGTGTGTTACAGGTACTCCGATCGGATCACGTGGCCTTGAAGATCTGGCTGGTCTCGTCAAATTCGTCAACGTTTTGCCTTTTGAAAATAAATTCTGGTGGAATAATGCAGTCGTTAATCCACTCATGCACAACGATGGAAAATTTACATGGAAGCGAGTAATGCATTTATTTCGCTCGTTCATTTGGAGAAGTACTAAAAAGGATGTAGAGAGCGAACTTCATTTACCTGGAAGAACGGAACACATTCATAGATTGCAGTTGTCACCTATAGAGCAACACTTTTACGAAAGGAAGCATATTGAAACAAAATCCAGTATCGTTAATGCTAAAAATGAAGCGAGTGCCTTTAAAGCGTTGCTGCAACTCCGACAAGCTTGTTGTCATCCTCAGATCACCTTCACTGATGGTCAAAGGAGGAAAAATAAGAAAAGGCTGCTTGATAGATTGCCCCAAGCTGCTGTTGAGAAAGGTAAATCGGCGACGATTCCAATGAGTTTAGGTGACATTCACAAAATGTTGATCTCAAAAGCGGAGCTTGAAGCGGAGGAAGAACAGCGCAAATTGATCATGCATATGAACGCAGTAGCTGCATTGCAATGGATCCAAGATGGACTTTCAGCTGCAAAAGAAGTGTATCAGCAAATTTTATCCTTGATGTCAAGTAGCGAAACGGAATTCAATGTCAAACCTGATTCTTTGCAGCGTTTGCATGTGGCAGAAGGTCTTCGTTCTCTTCTCCGAATGGAGTCCCCCAATCCGATGAAAGGTTTGCATATCTCTCAACTAGATACCAAGGTTAAAGATATCCGAGACGCATTTTTAAGACGGTATTCACTAGATGTCCAGGCGTCTGCACAGGATTGTTCCCATAGTATAGATCTACTTGGAGAGTCGCGATCTTGTCGCCATTGGTGGATCGAAGCGCTTCGCGAAATCCAAGAAACGTCGAGATCTCATATCGAATCTCTGCTCCAGAGACTACAACTACCTTTCGACCAAGGAGGGGCGTCTTGCTCTTCTAACCCCAGTCGCAGTATTGTATTTCAGTTTCAAACAATTGAAGGCATGCAGCATGTGCTATCTAGAGAACTGGATAAAATTTTCGAGGCACTTGACGAACTTTTGAAAGCTGTCGTGAAAATTGGGTCGGTCCCGACACTTGCAGAGGTTACCAAGTCTTCGAATTGTGGTTCATGTCGGAGTTATTTCAATAAGAATGGCGAAAAGTGTCAGAATTGTAAACATGAATCGACTTTAACCAAGTTCGAAAGCCTCGTCTTCTCTTTTCGTGAGCAACGGAAGCGCACAATGATGGCGGAAGAGGAGGGCAATGGTTTCGCATTCCGTGCTCCTTGTGAAACCCGCTTGGCGCTGAGAGTCATTTCGCATTTGTTTAAATCGGTTGCCACGACGTCTAAGAAAACCGAGATTGTACAAGGCGCTACTCAGCTGGAAAACATGTTTGGTGCAATGGGCACTTTGGTTGGCAAGGCCAGGTCTTTATGGAGGAAGAAGGACCTTCATTTGAAAGCATATGACGAGCTAGATATGGCTACGACACGTATACAGCTGGTATCGGTTGACGAAATCATTGATAAGGCTGACGAAGGATGGAAAGTGACATTCGAGCAGATACCAAGTCGTCTTCTAGCCTCGGAACTCGATGTTGCTCGGGCGCGTAATGATATGAAACATGCATTTTCCCAACTCCGGTACTTGAAGAATTTGAAAAACGTGTCGCATCGGGATTCCTACAATACAACTTGTACCAGTTACGATGGTGGTACTGATAATGAATGCTGTCCCATATGTCATGATCAGTTCGGTGACAATTTTGTTGTTTTGCCATGCGGTCACAGCTACTGTATCCCCTGTGTGGACAAGCTGAAATGTGTGACTTCACGATCGTGTCCGAATTGTAGACGAAGGTTTCAAGTTGAAGAGATTCGCTATGTCACCACATCAAACTCTAAAAACATGGATCAGCCTAAGAACATCGAAAAAGATAGTGGACTGGGCACCAAAATCAACGCAGTTATCCGTGAAATTGTGAAACTGGGATCGGATGCGAAATGCTTGGTTTTCTCACAATGGGATGAAGTGCTATCGATAGTTGAACATGGTCTCCAATTGAATGACATTTACTATTCTCGATTGCGAAATCGGAACAAGTACAATGATAAGTTGATGCTGTTTCGAAGTGACCCTTTGGTGCGCGTGTTGCTCTTGCCTCTTCGAAGTGGGGCTAAGGGGCTGAATCTTACTGAAGCTTCACACGTGTTTTTTGTCGAGCCTATTTTGAACTCGGCAATCGAGGCTCAGGCGATTGGTAGAATACATCGCATGGGGCAGCGTAACCGATGTCATGTTCATTTCTTTGTAACATCCGGAACGATAGAGGAAAAAATTCACAGGTTGGTGCGTAAGAAAAGGTTTGAGGCTTCTCAAAAGGACCAGATAAATCAGATTCCTGAGGAGAATGCCCCGATTAACACCAGCAGAGAGGAAGAAATGACAGAGTATTCCGCTGCA